>UMHM01016834.1_pt1 | contig 25434 bp, 38 predicted proteins | sample 1965501 | NCBI WGS metagenome assembly UMHM01 (sample SAMEA4836095, study PRJEB28245) | human gut metagenome | biome: gut microbiome; material: fecal sample | place: Denmark | collected 2008
TACTACATTGAGGTCTATTCCTGTCTGATAACTTGCAATATCAATTCCGTTTAATGCCATAACATTTCCTTTCTACCGCTAACTTTTGGCGGTCAACAAATAGCTCCGTCTGTATGTATCTATTCGTCCTTATTCATCTGCTTAATCAACTGGTTCACATAATTACTAAGTCCAGCCACTAAAATTCCTTGTACAATTGCCGTAAAAATAGCCATTGCAATATTTTGTGTACCTTTAAGGTCGCAAGTCGCTACCACGTAGATACCGCAAATCACAATACCGAGCATTCCGAGGATTGCCGGGATATACTTGTCTGCCACTGTTTCCGTGTTTTTCAGACCTACCCCGACAAAATACAGTACAATCGCAACAACGACCAGTTCTGGTTTTACATAGTTTAAAATCTGTTCCATAGTTTCACTCTCCTTTTATTTAAGTCCAATTTGCATTGCCACAACTCCGATGACGAGTCCAAGGATTGTTGTCAGCACATATTTGACAACCGTTCTCCACATATCTCCGTCTCTTCCCTCTAAGGCTTCAAGGCGTTTCCCTTGTCTCATCTGCTCATTCGCCATGTTTTCCATATTATTAGCGAGTTTTTCCACGTTCTGGTTCTACATATACGCTCCCATCATTAGAAAGAATGTATCCCGTTTCCGTATCCTTATACAGAGTTGTATAATCTTCATACTTACCAAAAACATATCCTTTCTCTGTAAGTAGTCGAAACCCAGAAGTGTTTTTCTCTACCCCCTCAATTAAAATATGTGAATCATCTTGTTTAACTACTTTTCCTTCAACTGGTTCTTTCTGGTCTAAAAAAAGTATATTCATAGCAGATTCCTTTCTTTTTTAGTATGGCAATTGGTTTACTTCCTTGTATTTCACGTCACAGTAATGTGCGGATTTAAGATATACAGAAAGCCGGGCGAACGCCATTAGAATGGGAAGCGTTGTAGTAGTTCGCACTACCGTTGCCGTGGACACTTGCGAAACTGGAAGCGGTAATAACGTCTCTCAACCACCAGTTATTACGGTTGCAAATACGGCTCGGCTCGTGCTGGAATAACGGCAACTGGGATTTCTCTACACGGTAGTTAGCCGGGTTATTGCTACCGTCAGAAACAGGGGAGAAAATACCACTGCCGTAGACCATCTGCTCGCACATAAGGTCAACTTCGGAATCGCACCATGCGCCACCGGAAGCTCGACCATTCGCAACAGCGTTCGTCAGATAGATTCTGTGTTTCAGAACATGATCGCTGAACGCACTCTTGATAGTGGTCTTAGCCTGTTCGAGATTGCTCTTGTACATATCGGAGCCGACATAACCGCCAGTCGTAGTTTTTGCCGCATCACCTTCGTAACCGTCGGAGCTGGTGTTGTGCATTTGTGCGTTGTACAGGCAAGTGTCCGGCACAATACTTACATGGTGGGTAGTACAGCTCGTATCACCACTGTTGAGGTAGTAATCGAACGCCGCAATGCGGTAGTTGATACCGCCGATAGTCCAGTAGTCACCGATGTACAAATCCTCGAATGTACCAGCTTTTATAGAGTCGTATTGAGTTGGTGTTACTGCATTTCCTAAGAATTTACCACGGTAAATCGAATTATGTGCACCGGCATTGTTAATTTTTACAATTAGTTTGCTATTTAGTTCTTTAACTGCCAGTGCATCTACGAAGAATCCTTCTTCTGTTACGAGGTCGATTTCATCCAAAGTCACAAGCTTATTTGAATAAACATTATTGATTCTCTTGCGCTCAACATCAATTTCAGACTGCCTCTCTGATTTTTCCTTGGAGTCAGCCGCAATCCGTTCATTTTTTTCATTTTCCAGAGCAGCTTCTATGGCTTTTTTATCCTTTTCGAGAGCATCGTTTTTAGCATCCACTTCGTTAATCGCGCCGATCAAGGTTTTTGCTTCGGTGTTCAGCGTGGCGTTTTCTTTTTCGAGCATCTTGCCGTTTACAAATTCCTGGATATCCCCAACCGTGATGCGCTTGTTAGTGTTTGTGTCGGAATCCAGTATCAAGACTTCATCTCTAGCAGACGTGCCGATTTTTAAGCCGTATTCATCCCATTTCGCCATGATTAGTCCTCCTTGAGATAGTTGTTGCTGATATATTTGTCAACAGCTTCTATGTGTTTCAAAAGTTCGCTATCAATAGCAATAAAGTTTCCTCTATTGTTTTGGCTTATGAGTTCTCCTTTGTCAGACACTTCTGAATATGTAAACGTAACTCTTTCTCCCTCGCCTGTCGTGAACTTTGTATAACTCGTCAGTATCTTCATTTCTATACCTCCACTTGCATTTCTTCCAAATACTTTTGATACATCATTGCTCCGATATCTCCATAATCAATTACATTGTCCTCTTCTACGCTATACTGATTTATCCTTTCGTACTCATATTCTTTCTGTAACGCCTTGATTTCCCATGAAAATTTTAAATTTGCAGTGCCTTTGACAATAAAGTATGTTTGACATCGTTCCTCGACCCATATATCACCTTCTCCGTTTTTCTGTAGGAAAACTTGATATTTGCAACCGCTTGCAATTGTTTCTAAAAATATGGGGTCTATATTTATATAGCATTTTCCACTATTATCCGTTATTCCATCACCAACGTCTCCAAACATTGGTGATGGTGTTTCGTAACAATTTAAAAGCCTTTTCCCGTAGCTTTCAGTATCGACTGCTCTGTTTTTCGAGCCACTAACAGTCAGACCTCCGGAAATACTCACATTTGAGCTGTGCATATTAACGGGTCCATTGATGTTTACCATACCGTTAGATCTAGATGTAGAACCGCTTATTGTGTAGCTAGGTTGAATAATTATATTTCCGTATTTGTTATTGTATGCATTACTTTCAATCCACGAATCGCTAAAAAGGTTTTCGCTGCAACCGCCAGCCAAAAACATATATCCATTTTTTGTCAGTTGTATTCCACCACTACGGATCTCCCAATCTTTGTCTCTTTGTGTTTTTACAGAAAATGAATCTCCACCGGTTATGATAGTTGGAATTTCATCATTGTTTCCGGGTTGTATTACTATGCCATATCTCGACATTCCGGGATGGAATGTATTCAATCCGTGTACTTTATAACCACTTGTATCAGTGCTACCGCCAACGTAGCTTGCACCTATAACCGATGTAATATCAGACGATGTTCCATCCTCACTACTTACTATTTTGTTGCACGAAAGAACGTTATTGTCTAAGTCGAAAAAAACTTTTCCAGTTTTTGACGAAATTCTACCGGATATAATATAATCCGCATTGATGCCTACCGTGTAAAGGATTCTTGCAATCAAATCACCTGTCAGTATGATTCCGTAAGGATAGGTCTTGCCACCGTCGTTCGACAAGCCGATTGCTTCGGCTGTCACCTTTATGACCACTTTCGATTCCGCAAGTGTTGGCTTATCGTGGATGAAAGATACCACACTTCCGTCTGGCTGCTTCGCGTTGCTTTCATACATCCCGGCAGCATTTTCGAGTGTTGTGTTTAGCAGCTCAATCGCATTCTGCATATTGGATATATTGTTCTTATTGCTTGCAACGTCTTTTTTGATGCCATCGTAGATTTCCGCTGCTTCGCTGTAATACTCGCCAGCCTGTCTTTCTGGAGAATTGATATCGCATTTAAAAGATGATCCACCGAGATACGAAAATTCGTGTGTTGTTACGATTGTACGGTACACCTTGTCTTTCCGGTCTACTACACAAGCCAAATCCATAAATTCTACTGTCGGATTCGGAAAAAAGTCACCGCTAAACTTCCGGAGCGTCACACCTACAAGAATTGCACCTATAGAATTTACTACCGTCTGCTCTTTCCCTTTTATCAATGGATTGGTGATCTTGATGCAATAGTCATCTGTTCCACTGATTACCGTTTCTGCTTCTCCACCCGTTTCGCTCTCTACTTCTGTGGAGATCCCAGTGATTACCACGTTGTCCGTGTCGATGTCTGGATCAGAAGAAAAATCTTCAAAAATGTGGTATCCAGAATCCTCTTTCAGGCTTTCTGGTTTTGTACTATCTGTAATGCCGGAAAATGCGCTAAAATCATGCGTTTTAATGGTAAGCATACCGTTTTGAATCACTGCATTTCCACAAGCTAACTGTGCAATATATCCGATGATCTTCCGTCCGGTTGTCTTTCCTGGCGCAGAACTGATAGAAAAGTCCGAGTTTCTGAAAGTCGGACTTCCGAGAACCATTCCGCAAGATGTACAAACTTCCTGCAAAAGTTGCAACGCGGTTGTCGGATAAGTCAGTTGCGTGGAGAATGTCCTGTCCGATTTCCACATATCATCGTAGGCGGTCAGCTCGATCACGTCACCGATTGCAACCGGATTGAGAACGGTAAATACACCCTCTTGCATTTTTTCTATGTGTGGCTCAAATGTAAGAATCGGATCATTTTCAGCGTCTTTTATCACGTCGTTATTGATGTCTCTAAGCGTCTGATAAGCAATGTCTGCTTCTGTATATTGTGTTTCTGTATATAGTGCGATTCTTGCATAGTAAAAATCATATTTAGAATATCTTTCATCAATATTATCTATCGTAAGTGTGATTGTCTTAGAGACAGCTGCACCGAGCGGAAAACCATCACTTCCGCCCTGTTCCGTGTAACTGTTCGGACTTATCATGAAATCCCTGTCCGATGTAAGTGTGAGCTTTTCTCCGGTCGAAAGAGTGACCACAGCGTAGGCATAGAACGCACCGCCTTTTTTTATGTACTTTTTAAGTAATGCACTTGCGTTTTTCATCCCATTCTCCTTACAATACCGGATTTATTCCGGTAACCTGAAAGCTCAATTCACTTAATTTTTCTTTTCCATCTTCCAAACTAATCACCGGTGCGTTGAAGTTTGCAGCAAGGAATTTCCCAGTTTCCCAACTTGCTGTGTAGACATTAAAATGGTAGAAGTCAAATTCGTCTTTTCCCATCACTTCTTTCAAAATGCGACTTGCTACCGTTGCGTCGATGTCTGTCCATTTAAGATTGTACGCTTCAACCGTGAACAGCACCGCATTCTTCATGTTTCCTCGCATTGTTCTCCCGGACTTGCTGGATGAGGTAGTCGCAAGCGATACCTGATACCCGTCTGAATCTGGATCTGTTGGCGTGTATGTTCCAAATTTTAAATGATTTTGTGCCATTTCATACCTCCTAAACCGTCTCAAACGGGTTTCTGCCAGTTACAGTTCTTCTCACTTTTCCCTCTTCCAAAACCAGATCAAACAGTGTTCTTCTGTTCACCTGTGCGGTTACATTGTACGTGCTGCCCTTACCATTTCCGCTTTCTTCTCTTACGATCCGGCGAATAAGGCTTTCCGGTGCTTCAATATTATTACCGCTCTTCTGATCTCCGAGGACTGCCATAAATTCTTTATTTGGTGGGATAACAGCTCCCTGTGCCAGATATGGAACCATCGGCGCACTCCAATATCCAACATTGAATCCGACCGAACTAAAACCAGTCAGTTTTTCAAGCCAGTGTGGTAAGCTAATACTCATGGAGTTTAGCGCGTTTGCGAAAGAGTTTTGCATGGTCTGGATTGCGTAAAGGAAACTATTTATAAAAGCTATAATCGTGTTTATAGGAGCTTTTACAATTGCTGCAAACGAGTTCCAAACTCCGGCGAATATCTGTTTAACTCCCTCCCAAGCTTGTCGCCAATTCCCAGTAAATACACCCTTTACAAATGTTATGATTCCGTTAAATATCTGCTTTATGCCATCCCATAAATTTTTGATATTTTTAAACCACGCATTTAGGTATCCACCAAGATATCCGAACTCTTTTGTCCAGTCATGAACAAACGCATTTGCGATCCAGTCTTTTATGGTGTGCATTGTGTTTTTCACGGTATCCCAGTGTGTTACAAGAAGTATCAGAATCGCTATAGTTGCAGCTATCGCAACCGCCAATGGTCCACCAAGCAAGCCAATCAACCCTTTTGTTCCAATAATAGACATCAAAAGTTCTATCGCACCCATTATTGAAGTGATAAGAGCAACTATTTTCGATGCCGCAAACGCTCCGAGTAAGGTTGCTCCGAGTAAATCAATAATCCATTGATGTTCTGAAAGAAAATCAAAGAATTTTCCAAGCCATTCTATTACTGTCGGCAATCCTGTTTCAATAAGCCATGTCAAAAATGGAAGTATGATTTTTTCATATACATCACCGAGGAAATTTCCGATCTTCTCCACAAGCGGACTGACCGACTCCAATAACTGCCGGATGGAATCCAGAAGAGGATAGAAGTCAAGCTTTGCCGCCCAGTCTGCTGTCGCCCATGCGATACGGTTCACGAAATCCAGTATCTTTTGTAAGATATCTGCAATTGCTTGTATAATTGCAGTTCCTACACTGTTTTTGTTCCAAGCTTCATCGAGCTTTCCGGCTATCCGCCCAATCGTGGTCAGAATAGCTTGTACAATCTGTAATGCAGTGGATAACAGCTGTGTGCCAGTTCCGTTTGTCCAGACTTCCAACATACTTTTACCAACATCCTTCGCAAGGCTTTTTAAGTTGTTAAAAGCTAGTTTCGCCGCATCTATGGTAGCTTTTCCCTCTTGCTGCCATGCCTGTTTAAAAGGCTTAAAAATTTGCGAAAGAATGTCTTTTAGCTTTTCAAGGATAGGAATATCAGTGATTGCTACGTCCTCGAACATCGGTCCCGTTGCACCAACTCCACCACCGGCTCCACCACTGCCACTAGACGGAGACTTAGAGGAAGAATCTTCAGCGGTAAACTTGTTGATATCGTCCAACGGCGAAAGATAGTCCTCTGCCGCTTTTGCTGCATCTTCTGTAGCGTCAGCTGCGTCTTTCGCTGCCGATGCCGTATCTCCTAGACTTGCAGCATAATTCTTTTGTACCGCTATCGCCCTTGTGTATGTACTCTTTCCAGATAGGAAAGAAAAGAACATACTTACATAGCTTGCAGCGGTAGACAACATATCTATAAATTTCGTTAAGATAGGTGCTACTACGGCAAGGATAGGAGAAAAGGCTGTTGCAAGTGCGTTCTGAAGCCGTACAAGGCTTGACCACAGCATTGAGATACTCTGGTTTGTCGTGCCGGAATACTGTGCGAGATTGTCAAATCCGCTCTTGATTCCGCCGAAGATTGCAGAAAACGCCCGGAACGCTACGCTCATCATTAGGGACATAGCAAGCATTCGCCCGAGTCCCATTCTTGCTCTGCCAGATGACCTGGAAACTTTGTCTAATTCTCCAGATGCTTTCTTTGCAGAAACTTTTGCCCTATTGTTTGCTTTTTCTGCTTTTTTCCCGTACTCTTCTGCTTTACTGGTTATTCCGTCATAAGTCGTTTTTAACCGATTATTCATATCGGCAAGCTTTCGCTCTGCCTGTGCGAGCTTTTCTATGTCTTTTTTCGCTTCTTTTGTTCCGGTTCCGGTCGTGAACGCTTTTCCTCTTTCTTCCAGGTCTTTTAATTCGCCTTCCGCGTATTTAATAGTGTTTGCAAGTTCTTCGAGATCGTAGGTCTGCTTTTTGTAAGTGTTAGAGCTTGTTTTTCCACCATTTGCAAGGTATCGGTCCCTTGCTTCTGTTAAGCGGTTTTGCTTTGCTGTGGCTTCTGCAATCTGCGCCTGTATTTCCCTATATTCGTCTGTTGGAATCTTCTGGTTGCCATATTCTGCAACCTTTTTCCGCAAACTCTCAACTTTCTGCTCCTGTGCGGCATATTCGTTGTTCAGTTTTGCGAAAGCGTCTATCTGTTTATTCAGTGCTGCTTTTGCAGTTGCCCCGATATTGTTCGTTTCTTTCGCAAGATTGCGGAGCGATGCTTCTATATCTTTGCTACCGGCTTGTATGCCATCAGCGTTTATTTCTGTGTCGATAACGACAGTACCATCGGCATAAGCCATAACTTTTTCCTTTCTACCGCTATTTTTCTGCGGTCAGCGACTATCTCCAATCGATAGCCGGTTACTTTTTTAACCCGAACAGCTCCCGAAGCTCTTCTTTTTCCTCTTCGCTCCGTTCGATCTGTTTCACTTTTAAATCCACAAGGGATTTATTGTTCTTATAAAACTCTTGTTCCCAATTTTCCAACTTTTTCCTACGTTTCTTTTTATCGCGTAAGCCAACCACAGTCGCAAAAGTGCTTTCTCCGATTTCCATAAACAACCCAAGAAACGTCCACCAGTGCATATATTTTTCTGCTCGGATGTCTTTACCGGCTACTTTATTTACTGCCGGAATCAAGATTGGAGCATCCTGATTCCAGTCCATCAATCTCGGCTTTGGTTTGTTGTCGCTAGAAAAACCACAGTCGATAAATTCTATAGCCTGTTCTGCCGCTTCTTTCCAGTGTTGCGGAGGGATGCTGTCAAAATCCACGTACATGATTTGCAACATGGTCATAGACTGTTCAGTGTTCTTTTCCTGTTCGTTCATTCCGGCGTAAATGTCGGTATCGTTCATTGCAATCAGGATATCCAGAACGGCTCTGTAGTCTGTACGGATTTCGTAGTCTTTCCCTCCGACTCTAAGGGTTGTGGGTAATTTCCATGTGTCCACTAATTATGATATTTAGCGACATACTTGTTCATTCTCTTTTTTACTTTCTGTGTGCGGACGTTCATTTCACGTTCGATCACAGTAGCGATGGAAGAAAGCACATTTTCCACAAAAAGCTCTCCAGATTCCAGAACAGTGAAAGCTCCGAGGATTCCAAAGAACGATTCTTTTGCATCTGCATCAACAAGATAGCTGATCTTCTCCACAATATCATTTTCAGCTTTGCGGATATTTTCGACATCCTTTTCCGAATCCCCCGTCTCTTCTGGCATCTGGTAACTTTCGTAAAACTTTGCTACCTCTTTGTATCGGTCGATAATATTGGTGTCAGATGGTCGGAAAGTGAATTTCCCGAGCATCTGACCGCGCTTATTCTTGATGTTGTATGTCTTTGCACCATCATCAATGATGATATTGTTTCCCTGTACATTGCTTTTTACAAATTTGTTGCTCATTTAAACCTCCTTGTTTTTTGCTTACTTAACCATGATATTTAAGAAAGTGCGTGATTGCTTTCTAATGACTGTGTAGCGATTTCACCGGCTGTAAATACCGGGTTTCCGCTTTTAAGTGATTCTGCAGTAACGCTTCCTTCTGTTCTTGTTCCATTTTCTGTGACATCGAACGGGAAATTTACACCAGATGTATCACCGCCGTAAGACTGCGGTTTTACAAGCACTTCCTGGACAAATGCTCTGTGTTTTGTAGCTGACGTATCTTCCACGATAACTTCAAGCATAAGCGTTTTACATTCGTCACCTTTCAAACGCTTCAGTGCGATATCTCTAATTTTTTGATATAACTTAGAGGATGGATCTGCATAGAACGGATCAGCAGACATAGACGGTTCATAGCCGTTGTCTGTAACTTTTGTTTTTCCAAGAATTGTTTGCTTTGTTTCAGTGTCCGGGTTCAGCTCCACAGACATTTCCTCGATATCTTCACCAAGGATTTCCCATGTTGCCGTTGTAGCGTCCAGTTTGAAACTGTAATCTAAGAAGTGAGCCATAGCTTCACGATTTAATTTAGCCATGTTTATTCCTTTCTACCGCTAACTTTTGGCGGTCAGCGAATACCTCAGTCGGTATCCGGTTAATTAGTTCTTTTAAATTTATTTCTGTACTTTAGCGACAGGCTTATAACCCAGTCTTGTACATTGTTTTCGCTTACATTATCCAGATATGACGGTGTAAGACGTGTGATTTCTTCAATCTTTCTGCCCTCTGTAAGCTCTGGATACTCTTCGAGGGTGTAAGTCTTTCCATCAATCGTAACCGGCTGTTTTTCAAGCCATTTTCCAAGTCCGTCGAGAAACTCTTTAATATCTGCTTTTACATTTCCGGCATCTATCGCCGTGCGATATAGAATGTAAAAAGGATAGTTGCAGAGCTGGTCTACTGTACCGGTTACATATTTCTTTTCCAGTGCGATCACTGCCCCGCTCACCGGATAGCACGTGATACCGGAATCCTTTTCTACTGTGGAGAATTTTATTTTCTCATCCGCCAAGAGTCCGGGATAGCTATTGAGTAGATCCATAATTGCAGAAGTTACAACCTCATAGCCATCAACATCGTATTTAACTTTACTTTTTTCCTCCGGCAATGCGTTTCACCCCTTTCACCCATGCTTTCCCGTCTTTCTCCTTTGCCGCATCGAACCAATGATCCGTTGCATCAGGATTCGTGATCTTAGAGAATTGCAGTGGTCTGTCTGTTACAACTTTCTTCGCTCCCTTTCTCGCGAACGGCGACATTGTTTCTGGATCTACCATCACAAGCCCCTCATACAGGAACCGTCCATAAGGAGGACCGGCAGCAATCACTTTTCCAGATCCTTGCAAGGATGCACTTTGAATCTGCGCTACATGTGCCATATTTCCATCTCGGTATGGCATAAACGGAATCATGCTATTGAAGACCTGTCCATCAAGCCAATACTGTGCGTCCTGGAACTGCTTTTCAAAACGTTCCAGACTGATATCAGCTTTTATGTCACCTTGCACAATTTGATAATTTGGAAAATGAAACGTCTTTAACCTTGCCATTTTATTTTCCTCCGATCTCAAAATGTGGAATCAGCGTGTACGTCCCGACACTGGTTATCAGAAAAACATTGTCTCTCTTCTTGTTGAGATAGTCATAAAACCCACCACCTACACGGGTTGCGTAATCAGAATCTTTTACAACCTCTTCCGAGTATTCTCCCTCGATGAAGAAATCACCGTCAGAAAATGTAACAGTCTCAGCCAGCTTATCATTGGTCTGTGCTTTCCATTCTTTCGGCGGTACATAAACCTTTCCGCTAACCTTTTTTCTGCAGACCGTCTTTCCGATATCCGCAATTAATTTATAGGTGTACCTGATGTGCAAATTTGCTTCATCGGCGTTTTCCAGTCCTGTTTTCGCCACGTTCGCAGCCTTATCGTCTATGAGTTGGCATCCAGATATAACAGTGGGATACCAATAAATTTCGTCTTTTTGGTTTACGTATTTGTTAAATACTGTAACCGTCTTGTCGAACATTGGTATCCCTCCTTAATATATTTCTTTCCCGCATTTCTCGCACTTCCACACATGGTGTGTCTTATATTCACCCGGAGAAATTTTTTCAAGGAAAGTTCTGCAATATGTTGTTTTTTCATGTTTGCACATCAGCATTTTAAGCCATTTAAATACCAGCATATAATAAGTACTCTCCTTTATCGTCTTTAACTCCGTATAAATACTGTCCAGCACTCTGCCGTATCAGAATATTCTCCACTTTTTTATCCATTGCTGCCTGTGCATAGACTGTTTTAGAAGCATCACTCGTTCCCGTGGAATAGGTAATGCTTTCACTTCCGGCAGTAACCGAAGATACCGTTTTACCGGTTACTTTTCCATCTTCGGTCTCTACCGTCCCAAGATTGTTCAAAAGTGCGTTTTTGACGCTGTCTATCTGGTAGAGTGCTTCAGCCACAGAACAGACTGCTTTCTGCACCTTTTTGTTCGCCCTGGAATCGCTCGAGAGTCCATCCGCAAGGCGGTCAAATGTGATTTCATCCACTCTGTCACTCGCCCGATCTGCATACTTTGGAAAGTCGGTTTCCGGCACAACATCTCCGTGATATTCATTTTTGTAAAATGCATAATCTGTATATGCCATGCCGGTTCCTCCTAACCTCTGGTCTTAATTCTGGCAATCGGGATCGCCTTGATTGGGAAATACTTTTCTGCACCAGACTTGTTATTCTGTGCAAGCTGCCAGTTTGATCCTTTTTCAAGCTCTTCATCAGTCGGGGAAATGATACTTCCGTCCTTAAACGAAATTCCAACCGGAGACCAGCACTTTCTCTGACGAGAGTACAGTGTTGTTTCTCCACCGTTCTTCTCTGGATTTCTGTCCATTTCATAAGGTACTTTTGCACCACAATCTGTATATTCGATAGCACCAGTACCGAATACGTAAGTTGTATAGACATCGCCAGCCGGAAGAAGAACAACGTAGTCGCCAGCTTTTGCTCCGGTAACATCCGTAGAAACATCTGCTTTATTAACCTGTCCTTTTGTAGCTCCTGTGTCAACGACTTCCAGTGCGTCTTTATCAGTCTGTTTAGCCTTTACGTACTTCGCTTTCGCTGTCTCTGTAGGCATATTGTCGTCCACAAGGACAGTTCTACCATTCAGAGTGCCGAGCGTCAGATCTCTTTCGATTCCCTGTGCGTCTGTATACTTCATGTACGCGAGAAGTTTCAAGTTTTCAAGGTCTGTCGCGATCTTTGAATGCATAATTGCAAGACTGAATTTAGCTTTGTTGTCTCCGAGTGCTTTCTGAATTGCGTTGTTCAGAGTGGTTTCCTTGAATCCGTACTCTGTGGCGTTGTCCGATACATCGTAAGTATGTTTTGTTACAAAATCCACGTTTCCGGCTCCTGTCATGGAGAAGATACCTTTCAAAATCGCAAGGATTGTTTTTTGGTCTACGTCATCCCAATACTCTGCGATTTCCTGCGCTGCCGGTAAAAAGTCTTCGCCTGTAATGTCGGAAGAAAAGTCTTTTTCTGTCCAACCGTTTGCACGTCCGACTACGATTCTACTCTGTGTATAGGTTTCTCTTGATTCTGCGGTAATGTTTGTGTTACCGTCATAGTTGTTTGCTGTTCCGCCGATTCTAGCCTTAATCGGGATGGTCAGATAGTTTCCACCTGTCTGATCCGGCAGAAGCGAAGCATACTGCGGTTTTTCCACAATAGCACCTGACTTTAACAGTTCATTTCTGTTAAGGTTCTCGGTCTGATCTACATACGCACCAAAAACCTCGCCATTAAAATTTTTCTGGTCAAATAATGCCATGTTGTTTCCTTTCTACCCGTAACTTTTTCGGGTTAAAAAATATCTACTCATTTTTGCCCTGAATGTAAGAAGAAATATCAAGGTTTGGATTTTCGTTTTTCATTCGCATAAGCTCTGTCATAGATACATGACCGCTTGCTCCTGCGCCAGCTCCGGTTTTTGGAGTTGTGAATCTGGCAGCCCCAGCTTTCGCTTTATCTGCATTTTCATCAACGAACGCTGATGCGTCTGATTCTTTCATCTGTGCGATCAGATCATTCAGTCCGAGAATCTTTCCATCATGCAATTTAAGACCGGCTGCTTTTACATCGTTCATAATCTGCTTCTTTGCAGCTTCACTAGAAAATTTAATGGTTTCAAATTCCTTGCCAAGAGCATCCGCAAAATCACGTTCGTAAAGCTTTTCTTTGTAATCTTTTTCAGCGTCTTCTGCTTTCTTCTGCCATTCTTTCAGGTCTTTCTGAATCTGTTCTGGATCGATTCCGTCAAAGCCTTTCAACGTTTCTTCCGCTGTTTCTGCTTTTGTTTTCCAGTTGTCCCGATCAGCTGTTAAGGTTTCATTGTCTTTCTGCAACTTCTTAACATCTTTCCCGTACTCTTTCATGACGTACTGGATCTGTTCGTCAGTCAAACCCTGTTCTTTTAAGTCTTCTGTTTTCATTCAAAAGCTCCTTCCATTATTAGGTTATTTATAGGTGCGTAACCGTTCACCAATGGTTCCCGTTTTATAGGACTCGGCTGTCCAAAAAAAGAATAGGCGGAGTCGAACCGCCATTCTCCCGGATGCCCGGGTGCTTTACCGTTAAGCTATATTCTTCGCCATTTTCTTTTCTCGTAGGGTGAGGTTAAAAAAGAAAAATAGCAATCATACCAATATCACATTGAGAGGAAATGGCGTTATTTGATAACGCCAAAACTCGCCGGAACGTGCGACCGTTCCTTAATACAGTTTTCCACTAGCGAGTCTCTTAAAGAAAGGAGGCGCAATGAAGAAAAATCTTTCTCCCGATTCCCTATTTTATTTTATCTCATTATTCTGTTTAAAGTAGTACTCACATTTTACATATCTGCGAGTTTTCTGATCTGTTTTTGAATCTCTTTTCTCTCGTCCGCAAAATCAGAATCCATGACCATAGAGGAAAGCATATCATAAACCTCTACCATCAATCTTCCAACACATTCCATCACCTTGTCACGGTGCGTCTGATCTCCGTTCTCTTTGTATGCTTCTTTTGCAAGAATGTATCTGTCGTATAATTCATCTATATTCTTGTCGTATTTTCCATTGCTGTACTTTTTAATCAGATTTTCCGAAGCTTCTGCAAGTACTGTCGGCATTTCTGCACATTCAAGTTCATGGATATTGCAAAGTGTTCCAGTTATCTTATAGATTGCATCCAGGTTGGAAAGTGTCAGCTCACGCTTTATTGATTCTTTCTCCCTATCCAACTGGTTTTTAAGAATCTTTTTTACTTCTTCCATCTCATTCCACCTCGATTCCTTTTAACTTTTTCTTGTATTTTTCGTGTATTTCCGACTGGTTTTCAGTGATGTACACCATGTCGTATCCCGTGGATATCAGATCAGAAATCATCCGTTCTACCGTTTTTAACTCCGCGCTTACATCTTCCACCAATTTTTCTACAAAAATAGCGTCTGATACGGATCCTATTTCTCTGAGCTTTTGCGCGTACTTCTCATACACGGATTTTGTCTCGGATTCCCAGTTGTGATATTCGAGGAATCCATCTTCTACCGCTTTCTGTTTGGTACTTTTACCTACAGACAATCTTTTTGCCGTGTACCATGCATCCGGTATTATATTAACTTCGCCGGAAAAATCCTCTTTTATGAGCGCATTGTGATGGTCAATGTAATATCTGCATACCTTTCGTCGTTCTATGCTTTCTGCTAGATGCTGGTACTCATGCAGACGTTTGTACCCTCTTAACCCCAAGAAGTCAAAGTAATCCGCAAATTGTCCATGCATCATAATCGCTCCGATAAACCGGTTGTTGATCTCCGAAAAAATCTCTTCTGGCGTGCTTACGTCCATTTTGCTTTTAAATTCGATCATAAGCTCACCCCTTTCTAGGCAAGCTTTTTGATGATGATATTTGCATCTTTCACAAGGACGGAAGTCGCACTGATGTTTCCGACAGAGACGGTAAAGCTACTTCCAGACGGTATCGCAATCAGTGTTGATGCTTTCACGTTCTGGTATACTTCTGCGGTTGCAACTGTATAATCCATTTCAGTTCCGCCGATTGCTTCGCCGTTCAACTCTATCGTAAGTGCTGTCGCTCCGGCAGCTGCCGCTGAAACATTGGCGTTAAAATCTACTTCTACTGCCATTGGGAGATTTCCGCGGTTGGTTACTTCAAAAAGTCCGCTACCGTCATCGTGATTGAGCCATCCACTAGCGCAAGCACAACGGCGGCTTTTTACTCTTGTGTTCGTAAATACAACGTTCTGGTTTACCGCAACTGTCTGTGCGGCTTTTGCAATTACATTTAACATATAAATTCTCCTTTCAAAAAAGGGATAGACTACTGCCTACCCCTTTGATTTGCAAGACTACTTTTTTGTAGACATGGATTCTTCCAACATGCTTATGATTTTGTTTTGGTTTTCAATTATTTTTAAAAAATACTTACTGTCTTGCTCGTGCAAGTGTTTTTCGATGTCAGAATTACTCGCCTGTGATAGATCGCTGTTAAAATTCGCCATCTGCAAAGTAACTCCGTATACTGTCAGAAAGTCAAGTAGTGATATATCGTTCACTTACATCACATTCCCACTTGCGCAGCAACCATTACCAAATGCGTTATACGCAAAGTATGGACTGCAAGAAATATAAGCCGGTTTTGGTGTCGGTCTCACTGCATCAATAATATTATTGGTCTGTGATACCTGTGAAATCTGCCAATATGCCGTCTGCAAATCTCTGTCACGATCAGCGAGCTTGTCTCTCAAGTTCTGAATAGTGTTATCCTGGATTAACTGGCGTGTAGCCTGTCCATCTGCTAAGATGCTTTCCTTAATATCACAGCAGCATTGTGCAAGCTGTGCCTGCATACCCTGCGCCTGTAATGCCGCATCATATCTACTCTGTAAGATCTCTTTCTGCGTGTTACAGCAACACTGCGCCTGCTGTGCCTGTAAGTTCTGCAATCCGAGCTGTGTGGTATAGCGGTTCTCTAACACGTCTCTCTGTGTCTCGCAAGCTGTGTTAGACACATTCTGGTTTGTGTTAAAGATATCTCTTTTCACGAATTCGTCAGAGACAAAAGCGTTCTGTGCTCCGTTGTTGTTTCCCCATCCGTTACCGCAAAACAGGAAAGCAAGAATGATGATCCAGAACCATCCTCCATCGCCCCACATTCCATTGTCGTTGTTCCTTGTTACCGCTGCTACATCGGCAGCACTTAACGTACTCATACCATCGTTCATGTTGGTTCTCCTTTACATTTATTTATCAAGGCGTGTGCACTCCGCCCGGATATCACTTTAATTTGTTTACAATATCATTCGGGTTCATTCCGTTCTTCTGGCACATCTCCATAAATACGTCTTTCGGGTTTCTTCCTTGGCACATATCCATAGCCTTTTTGATGTTCGGGTTGCTCTGCGCCATATTCTGTAGCATTGCCCCCGGATTCTGTGCGCCCCTCATGAATCCCATCATTTTTTGAATCATTCCGAACTGGTTATTCCCACTTGTTCCTCCGATCATTCCCATCAACGGATTACTCATGCTTCATTTCCCCTTTCTCTTCCGTCTGTGCTTTTATGTTCGACAGAAAACGCTCGAACTCTTCTCTTGTCACATACCGATTATCCATTTCGGTAGTTACCGGCTGCGGTGCTTCATTCGGCTGAATTTCCTTAAATTCAAAAGCTTTAAAGTTCACTCCACCCATGTTATCTACTGACTTCACATAGAATCTCGGAGCATTGTTATCCATCATCCATGATGTTCCACCCGGCTGTACAATCTGGTTTCTAGCACCGTCCACGCCGTTCACCTGTATCCAATTTACGTTTGGCTGCTGCGTCTGCATCGGCTGTTTGTACTGATTCTGCATCTGTGACAGCTGATCTATTCTCTGTTGCAATGCCTGTTGGTCTTGCATATATGGACTTTGCATTTGTGGCATATAATATGGACCGTATCCGTTCATCAAAAACACCTCCTTGTTTTCTATACCTTAATTTTACGCATAAAAAAAGAACTCTAACAGTTCGTTAAAGTCCTTAGAAAGAATCACAAAAGTATCAACATACTCTTATTATCTTTGCATTTATTCGTCTGCTTATTCTCTTTGCCGTGGATAAGCTCACATTCAACTTTTCAGCGCACAATTCCAGAGGTACGTCCATGCTCCGCAGATCAAAGAGTTCCATTTCTGTGGGCGTGAAATTACATTCTTTTCTTAGGTATTCGATTTCTTTACGTGTAAAAGAACATATTTTCATGATACCATAAATCACGCTTTCTTGTCTGTCATTGCATTTACCAATTCTTCCCGTGTTTTTTTTAAACCCTCAATGTTATTCCCGGTTATCTTGTTTTCAATCAGATTGAACATACTTCGCATAAGCAAATTCATATCTTCCTTAGTGTTCCTGATAGATTTATAGTCACTATCGAGCTTTTTGTTTATGTCCGATATGCTTTCCTCGATATTCCCAATCCTCCCCTCAATATTTTCTATCTTCTTATCTTGCTGTTTTCTTGGACTGTCCATGTGCTTTTTCCACGTGGATATCACTGCCACAGCTCCACCGATAACCGTGATCGCATTGCAGATCACCAAAAATTGTGTTAACTGTTCCATTTATTCTCCTTTAGCTGCCTGATACCGCTTTGCTCCTTGCATTGCCTTTACCGACTCCGATCTATGCCAATTTGCCACTTTTAAGCGTTCTGCATACTCTTTCATGCCGTTCGCTTTGCAGAATTTAGAATACTCTTTTTTCTGCCTTGCCAGTGTATCCGCTTTTCTGTCGTATTTGTTCTGTAACTCGAATTTGAGCTTTTCGTCTCGGCAACTGTCTATAGCTGTCTGTATGTTTTGCAGATCTCCTTTGCTATTCCTGATCCGGCGTTCCAGTATCCGCTGTCTCTTCTGCAAGGATTCCGCTTTGTAGTTGTCAGCTTTCTTTATGCTGTCTATGTCGAATGGATTGTTGATTCCGTCACCGGCCCCGAAAGAGTGTCTGCAATTCCATCCACACAATCCCTCTCCCGTTCCGTATCCGGTTGTTTCACGAAAATCCTGGTATCTCTTGTCTTTCCCAGTTCTGGAATAGAAACGGCCTTGCCACCACAAATGGTTGGTTGGATTCATTCCACCGTCACCCGTTCTGGCTCCCAAATGAGCAGAAACAAGAATGGTATCCCATTCCATTTCTTCCATTCGCTTGATGGAAATATCTGCCGCTGCCTGTCCAATTCCTGTACGGACGATCATCATCGTGGCTGCTTCTATGCTCAACTTTCGTTGTGTCGGATATGTTACTTTAACACCATTCTCTGTTACTTTGTTAAGAACATCTCTTACCGCTTCTGTATACGATACTGCACCGGATACCACATTTCTATATGCGTTGTCCATTTCGTTAATGAAAATGCGCTGCGATTCCTCTGCCGTTGTCCTTGTAAAGTTACGCCACATTTTCTCGGTTGCTGCATAATCTCTTTCAAGAATCCGTATCAGTGCCGGAGACTGCATAAGTGGCGGTGGGTTTAGACCGACTGCTTCATATATCGCATGGTCCCACTTCAGAGCTTCGATACCGGCATCTTGAAAAGCTGCTTTGATTTCCGGAAGCTGCTTTTTTGTCTTGTCTGCAATCTCTTTCTGGATGTCCGACAGTAGTTCTCCGGCATCTTGTAAAACCATGATTTGCCACTTATCCGTGGCGGTGAGAAGATAATCTTCCCCTCTCCCGATACGTGCCATCATTCTGGATATAATCTTATCCATAATGTTCCGGTGCATCTGTGAAGCGATTCTCTCCGCTCCGTCCGTAGCATCTTGCAAATACTCAGGTGTAAGCATCTTACTTCCTCCAACTCATAAGTTGTAAGATAACAATCGTTACGCAAATGATAAAAATGTTCATTGTCGATACTGCCATAAGATCGCCTCTATTCCTTGCTAAACAGATCCGGCTCTTCCGGCTCGTTTTCTTTTTTTGCTTCTTCGATCATTTGTCTTGCTTCATCCTCGCTCATGCCCTCGAACTTCACATAATACATCCACGCCGGGACATCTCCTTGGATTCTGTATTTCCACCAGTTAGCGGCATCCTCTTGGTAATTGTATGTAATATCGCCAAAGTTAAACACCATTGATTCTTCCAGATTTTCCCACAGCTCCGGCGGTGTTGCACTGTAAAGGTCTGCCATCACGTTGCATCCATATAATAGCTGCTTGATACATTCTTCCAGAGCGTCACGGATGTTCTTGATCGTTCGGATTGTCTCCTGGTCGTCCGCTTCTACCTGTGTGGCGGTAATCATGCCGGTTTTTTCATCCAACTGGAAAAATCCCTGAGAGAATCCGCATTTTGTAGAAATCATTGCAAGAATCGAATTGATATCTTTGATTCTCTGTTCTGTTAATAAGGTGGCAACGTGTTCATGAATCATGTTTTCATCGTTCACACCTACGCCCATTTCCACACCCTTGAGCGTTCGTGGAAGCTTTACTTTGTTATCTTTCGCATACCTTATAGCACTGTAAGGAAGATAAGTAACGTGCTTGCTATCCTCTGTCTCTGTCCCTTTTCTGCTCCATGCGATATCAAGATCCTTTAATTCCTTGATGCAGTTACACCAGATCGGAACACCTAATGCACTTTCACGGTCAATTCTGTTCGGTGCCGGGTTCTTAAAGAGCGAAAACAGCGGTTTTTCTACATTGGCAATATACACATCCGGCTCAAGCTCCGCCCATTCCTCTACTTCTGCAAGGTCACACGGTCTGCCGATTCCAGTTGCTACGCCAGTGCTTCCGATTCTTTTTTTGTATGCTACGTTCGTGATCCGGTACAATTCACCCTCGTACCTCTGCCACTCATAGCGCGTGTATCTATATCCGTTTCGGTCTAAGGTTGTACGGAACACACAGCCTTTTATATCGCCGTTGCTGTCTGCTGCTGTCGGTGCGAAGTTGCCAGCTTCTACATAATCAATATTTTCACCGTTTGGTTTGAACATGATACCGGCATTGCCTAATCCCTCGGATACCTTGTCACTGATTACTTTTAGCACATAATCAGCCTGTTCTTTCAGTAACTCCGCTCTGCCCTGTCCGTCAATCTGGATATCCAAATCAAGCGTCACAAGTCCGGCGGTAACATCATCGATGTATCCGGCAAAGTTGATCGTGTCCACTTCGTCTTCTCGGTCTTTCCACGGAGGATTTCCGCTTGTAATGTTGTAAAATGTCGCTATCGCCGTTTCCATTGCGGACGAAAGTTGCACATCTGTTTTAAAAATGTCCTTTGCATCTTTTCTAAGCAATCTGTTAATCACCGTCCTTGCCCATGCTATAATTCCCATGCTTAATATCTCCACCTTAATCTACGTCTTAAAAATGTGTAGCAGTAATATCTTGTATCATCCATACTGTGGTCGTTTTCTTTGATAACAACATCATCACCCTTTTCTTCATCCCACACGTACAGACCATACTCTTTTATGTTGTCCTGGCAGTCCTCATGTACGCTTATCATGTCCTTGTTCAGCATCGTGGTTACTACCCGTATCCCGTCAAGAACATCATTGTTCGCGCCCATTACACTGTATTCATTGTATTTCTTTATGACCTCGATAAATGAAGCGGCAGACGGATCGACAATAATACATTCGACACGTCTGTTCCCAATCAGCTTTTTCAGCATCTTGTAATATTCTTCATCATCCACACGTTTTCCGACTTCTCTACTGTTGTAGTAGACTTCTGCTTCTCTCTGCGAGTGCCATCCATCGAACGCCCATAATCCAGCCGAAAACGGATTGACCGTTCCGTAGTCGACAGATACGACATAAGTCAGCGCGCCGGTCATGTGTTCTTTCTTCACGTGCCGTTCTTCGGAAAACATGGAGTAGACAAGTCCTTCTGCAACGCACCACAGTCCTAAGATATAGCGTTTAAAGAACACGCCTACATACATGCTGCGGTATCTTTCCTTGATCTTCTCTGAAAGGGAAAGGTTGTCGTCCATTGTGAAATGAAGATATATAATATTCTTTTCCTTGCATTTATCCACCCAATTGACCTTGAACCAGTGTCGTGGGTTGTCCGGATTGCAGTTGAACCAGAATTTAGAACCCGTCACGGAACAACGTCCCGTCGCCTGATTTACGAACGATTCTGGCATCAGCGCAACTTCATCGAAGAACATCCCGGCAAGCGTTATTCCCTGTATCAGATCCTGTGATCGTTCATCTTTTCCACCAAATATGTAAAAGTAATTGGTTGTCGTTCCCTTGCTTACTACAATCAGATTGTCCGATCTGTGGTCTACTACCGAATACCCTCGGCTTACAAGCATCATTTTCAGCCAGAATAATACATTTCGCCTGAATGAGCCTATCGTCTTTCCAGCCATACCAAAATTCTGTTGGTTGAATGATTCCATTGCCCACAGGACGTAAGACAATGACATGCACAGCGTTTTTCCGCTTCTGATCGCCCCGTCCGCAATAATACCGTCCTTGTCCTTGACTGGACTATTCGGACACCACCAGGTCAGGACTTGCTTCTGCTTAACAGAGAACGGTTTGAAAGCGAACCCTTGCTTCTTAACCTTTTCTTTCATGGCAGATGCACGTTTCATAATTCCCTTGCGTACATTCTCGATACGCTGATCTATGCTATTCGTCATCCGTCCACACCTCGCAAGCTGTAGCGTTCAGAGCATCCATGAAGTTATCCTTTACTTCTTCCGCTGTGTTATCCTTGTATGCTGCTTCTAGCTTTGTAAGCTCAATATCCATCCGGCGGTTGTCCATGTTACGCTTCAGGATCTCTTTCGCTGCGTTTGTTCGTTCCGACAGTGGTGCATCCAGGTCGAACTGGTCCTTTACCTCTCCACGCATTACAGATGTTAGAAAACGCATAACTTCGGCAACGTCTGCGATTCTGGCATCTTCGATTTGTTTCTGCCGTTCTGCTATATATTTCTGAATTTTAACATTCTTTAACAGTCTAACAGCGGTAGCTGATGCTGTTTTAGCACTGTACCCGGCTTCTCTTGCTGCTTTTGCTTTGTTCCCACATTTCAAATATTCATCGCAAAATGCTTTTTGCATCGGGTTAAGGTTATCTATATTTGTCACCTAACCACCCTCTTCCACATCCATAAAGCATTCTCTCACCACATCAGAATGAATCATCAATACCGGTTCAGAAACATCATATTTGTTTTCCCCAACTATATTCAGTCTCATTATGATCATTCTAAAATCATCTTCCGGAATTTCTTTTGGTGAAAGATATATTTGCCCTGACTTGCATTCCCATTTTTTATCAAGAACTCTAAACCCCTCATTTATTACTCTGCATTTCCCGGTATCTTGGCAACATTTTATAACTTTTAAATCCTCTAAGTCTACTCTGCCTTTTTCAAAATAGGCTTCACCATTAACAACGACAGGTATTCGGTTCAATATCATGTTCCTGCTCCTTTACCGTTTTCCATATATCATTCAAACAATTCACAATCTCCAACAGCGATGCAGTCCGTAAGATTTCCAGATCTGTATCTTTCCATTCCCCATTCTTCTTCCGCTCCATTATCCTTGTGGATAATATGTATACGGTAATGAGTCTTTTCTGTTCTACGGAATAGAACTGGCTTGTTCCCATGCGGATAACCAGACCTTTTCGTAATATTGCTTTCTGTAACTTTCTTGCTATGCCGTTTAATTTAGCCATATAATCACCAGCCTATTTTTCCCCATATTATTATTTGTACTACCCTTACCTATACTATCCTTACCTAACCTAACCTGGGTATCCCACATGTCTACAACATGGTTGTCATCTGGTATACCAATCACGGTACAAAAAATACACCTCCCACGGTCTTTTTATATATTTTACCGTGAAAGGTGTATAAAAGTAGTACTCACATATTTTTTTGTAAATAAAAAAGCAGTCAGAAATGACCGCTTTTACCTTTTTTTACATCTTATGTTACTGTTTATAATATAAAACATAAATACATTTTCAAACAACTTTTGTTACTGTTTTGAAAATACAATTTTATTTTATCATTTTTTTCCGATTTGTCAAGCTGCTATTTAAATACACGGCGTATAATGTACCACGGAATCTATATGCGTTATATATGCGTTTCCGTTGTCCATCTCGAATGCTATTACTTTACCACCGATAATCTCACATTCTGGAAGTTGCCCACGTTTTAGCGGTATAAATTTGCTTTCAGAAACGTATAATATACCATATCCTCTACGTCTTAACCCTTTTAGAATATCATAAAATAATTTGACTTGTAACGCTTTTTCATCTGTGACAAGATGTATCGGGCTAAATATATAAGGCTTTTTTGAATTATTCGAGCATCCAAGCGGATATCCCAAACCTTTGTATCTCTTCGGAATTCCCGTTTTACTGTTTGATTTCTCCATCCAGTTTTTAAGACCTAATTCCCGGTACAGTTTCGCCGATTCCATCAAGAAAAACTTTACGACTTCTGCATTTTTCTTTTCTACCGTCCTAATACTATTTTTTATAAAATCTGCATACCAAGAATATTTCTCTGGAAGTCCGGCAGCTTCAAAGTATTCGCCAATATCCGAATCCTTTAATTTTTCCACATTTCTGCACCAGAATGTACACCAGTTATTACTTAGAATCAATTTACTTTTTATAGGTTTCTGCATAGATACAAGGCCTGAATAATAATCCATAAGCTTGTATTTACTGTTGAATTCTATCCTGTCTGCATTTTTTACAATACTTTTTATATCTCCATCCAGACCGACATAAATATAAATAGCTGGCGCCGGTCTATGATATTCCAGCGCCAGATCTTCTAAATTCTCCAGTCCGATATATTCCATAGCAAGATTCATACTTTCCTCCTACAGCATTTCGATTTCTGTAACTCTTACCAGTGTATCAAGCTCGTTTTCTTTCTTTTCTACAATTTCGAAGCAATAATTGATCCAATCATCATCAGTTACTTTGTAACTGATTGAGTAATCCTCTCTTTCTGTCGGATTTTCGCCGTTTCCGTCCCAAATGTCATTGATTTCTACAGTTTCGCCAACTTCTACATCCGGAATATAGCCCATTTCAAAATCTGCTTCCTCTTTGTTTAATTCGTATGCTCTCTTTACTGTATCATTCATCTTTCTTACCTCCTGTTTTGTGTTCATCTCTTAACTGTCTTTATTATAGCATATTGGTTACCAATAGTCAATCATTTTTATGCTTTTTCTATAATTATTTTCCCCTCTTCTATCCTCATTATCACGCCCCTGTCTTCCGGTGTTGCTCCTAATGCTTCGATAGCGTCTGCCGGAAGTGATAATTTGTAACTATATGAAGTTTTTCCGGCATTTCCACCGGCTTTATTGAATATAATGTTTCTTTCTACTTCTAACATTTAGCAACTCCTTAAATGATTTCTTCAATTTTACCGAATCTTGAATTTTCAAAAATTCCGTCTGACAGCTGACCGTCAAGCTCTTCCTGGCACTCTTCCGCTGTTTGTCTTGTGATCCGTACAATCGAATAGTCGTTTGTTCCGGTCTGATCAGAATTGAGAATTTCCAAAATCCTGACCTTTCCATTTTCTGAAAAATCATATTTCTGAGAACCACAAAAGCTTTCTCTCTGTCTGTGCCCCTCTTCTCCGTATACTTTCCATGTTCTTGTTACTGCCATGTCTTCTATTCCTCCTCTTCATATTTGCCGTCAATGGCTTCCAATTGCTCGTTATAGCATTTACGAGCTTCGGCGCATCTAAGGTCGTAGTTACTACCGTGCGCCGGATATCCTTCCGCTTCACACTGTTCTGCAATATCCCGGCACTCTTCAAGATACGCTTTTTCAATTTCACAAATTTTTTCAATGTCCTCTTTTCTGTAGAATCCTGCTTCTACAAGATTTTTCCTGATCTCCTCGATTTTCTTCATGTCCTTTTCCTCCCTAAAAATAAAACACATCGTCTTCGACAGCTATATAGTTTTCACCAAAGTTCATACACACGTTATATTTACGTGCAACTTCTTCTGCTTCTCTTATTTTGTCCTCTGTTACCAAATCCCAAACCTTTTTTATTGCTTCTGCTCTTGTCATTTTATTTCGCTCCTTTCTTAACTGTCTTTATTATACTATATTGGTTACCAATAGTCAAGAAAAGAATAAAGGAAAGTGCGTTTTTTTTCGCATTTTCCACTGTTTTTTTTGATAGATTCTCGGTCAATTCTGGTTGTTTCTACTTCCTATAATCATCGG
>UMHM01068071.1_pt1 | contig 25349 bp, 17 predicted proteins | sample 1965501 | NCBI WGS metagenome assembly UMHM01 (sample SAMEA4836095, study PRJEB28245) | human gut metagenome | biome: gut microbiome; material: fecal sample | place: Denmark | collected 2008
CATGGCGTTTGACCCGCAGGAGAACGCGTGGAATAAAGACTACGCCCCCGCGCTCTTCGGCCTTTTCAAGCGCCTTGGCTTCAATAAGTTCATTGAGAAATGGGGCGTTGAGAAATGCCCCGGCGAAGCGCCCGCACAGCCCGCCGCGCCCGCGCTCGAGTATGTTGAGCTTGCCGGGAGTGAGCAGGCGGAGGCGCTCTGCGCCGCGCTCAAGGACGCGCCGTATGTCGCTGTTCTGCCGCTGGACGGCCTCGACAGGATAGAGCTGTGCGACGGCGCGCGCGTCTACTCCGCGGCATGGTCGCACTGCGGCGACGGGTATAACGCGCTGCTGCGCGCCGTGTTCAGCCCTGATGTGAAGAAGCTCGGCTGCGGTGTGAAGGACACAATGCGCCTTGTGCTGGACGAGGGGCTTAGTGCCGAGGGCTTCATCTTTGACGCCGCCCTCGCGGCCTATCTCCTTGACGCCACAGATGGCGATTATAGCCTCCTGCGCATCTCCATGCGCTGGCTGGGCGCGGAAATGCACGGCGCGCAGGCCGTCTGGGCGCTCTACCCCGTGCTGGAGGCCAAGCTCAGGGAGCTTTCCATGGATAAGCTCTATTATACGGCGGAGCTTCCGCTCTGCCGTGTCCTTGCGGATATGGAGCGCGCAGGGTTCTACGTTGACCGTCAGGCGCTCTACGACTTCGGCGAAAGCCTTAATTCCGGCATTGCCGCCCTGCAGGAGAGCATATGGGGCTATGCCGGCGGCGAATTCAATATCAACTCTCCCAAGCAGCTCGGCGAGGTGCTTTTCGACAAGCTGATGCTGCCCTTTGCCAAAAAGACCAAGACCGGCTACAGCACCAATGCCGACGTGCTTGAAAAGCTGCGCGGCAAGCACCCCATAGTTGACGACGTGCTTGAATACCGTATGCTGACAAAGCTCAAATCCACCTATGCCGACGGGCTTTTGAAGGTCATATCCTCCGACGGGCGCATACACACGAATTTCCAGATGACCGTCACGGCCACGGGCCGCCTCTCGTCTACGGAGCCTAACCTGCAAAATATCCCCGTGCGCAAAAAGCTCGGCGCGCAGATACGCAGGATGTTCGTCGCCGCGCCCGGCATGTGCCTTGTGGACGCGGACTACAGCCAGATAGAGCTGCGCCTGCTTGCGCATATCTCCGGCGATGAGACGATGAAGGCCGCCTTCATGAGCGGGGAGGACTTCCACACCGTCACGGCCTCCAATGTTTTCAATGTCCCGCTTGAGGAGGTCACTCCGGCGCTGCGCAGCCGCGCCAAGGCCGTCAACTTCGGCATTGTCTACGGTATCTCGGCCTTTTCTCTCTCGCAGGATATCGGCGTGCACCCGAGCGAAGCCAAGGCGTATATGGAGGCCTACCTCGCCAAGTATCACGGCGTGCGCGACTATATGCACGCCGTCGTTGAAAGGGCGAAGCAGGACGGCTATGCCGTCACCATCTACGGCCGCCGCCGCGAGCTGCCGGAGCTGAAAAGCTCCAACTTCAACATGCGCTCATTCGGTGAGCGCGTCGCGCTCAACATGCCCATACAGGGCACAGCCGCCGATATAATAAAGCTTGCCATGGTCAACGTCCACTCCCGCCTACGCGCCGAGGGGCTGAAGGCGCGGCTCATCCTCCAGGTGCACGACGAGCTTATTGCCGAGTGCCCGCAGGAGGAGGCGGAGCGCGTCAAGCTCATCCTCACGCAGGAGATGGAGAACGCCGCGCACCTTTCCGTGCCGCTGACGGTGGACGCGCATATCGGCCACAGCTGGGCGGAGGCGCATTGACCTATGGAATATATCATTGCCGACGCCCTTGAGGCCGAGCTTGACCAGCTTGAGGAGATCGAGCACGAGTGCTTTTCCGTTCCGTGGACGAGACAGCAGCTTTTAAGCCAGATGCCGGATGAGTCGCATGTGTTCCTCACGGCGCGCTCCGGCGGCGATACGCTGGGCTATGTCGGCATGGCATACGTGCTGGACGAGGGGTATATCTCCAATGTCGCCGTTCGCGCCTGTGCCCGGCGGCAGGGGATAGGCGATGCGCTCATATCCACGCTCACGGCGCGCGCCGCGGCCCTCGGCCTCAGCTTTATCACGCTTGAGGTCCGCCGCAGCAACGCCCCCGCCGCGGCGTTATATGGAAAGCACGGCTTCGTTCCCGTCGGGGAGCGGAAAAATTATTATGAGCATCCCCGTGAGGATGCCGTTCTTATGACGAAATTCATGAAATGAGGCGCAGATCTTGAAAATACTTTCTTTTGAATCCACCTGTGATGAAACTGCCGTCGCCGTCGTCGAGGACGGCCGGAAAATACTTACCGACCAGATATTTTCTCAGGCGAAGCTGCACGCGGTCTACGGCGGCGTCGTGCCGGAGATCGCTTCCCGCTGTCATGTGGAGTCTATCTCCATCCTTGCCCAGCGCGCCATAGAGACCGCCGGGATACAGCGCGCCGATATCGACGCCGTTGCCGTGTCTTATGCGCCCGGCCTTATCGGCGCTGTGCTCGTCGGCGTGAATTTCGCCAAATCCTGCGCTTACGCGCTCAACGTTCCGCTCATCCCCGTCCACCATATCCGCGGCCATATCGCCGCCAATTACCTCGCCTATCCCGAGCTTGAGCCGCCCTTCCTCTGCCTTGCCATATCCGGCGGCAACACCATCCTTGTCGATGTGCGCGGCTATACCGATATGAAGATAATCGGCGCGACGCGTGACGACGCGGCGGGGGAGTGCTTCGATAAGACCGCCCGCGTCCTCGGCCTGCCCTATCCCGGCGGCAAGCCTATCGACGACCTTGCCCAGACCGGGGATGACACGAAATATACCTTCCCCATCGCCCATGTGGACGGCAATCCATATGATATGAGCTTTTCCGGCCTCAAGACCGCCGTGATAAACCTTGTCCACAATGCCGAACAGAAGGGCGAGGCGATAGACCGCGCCTCTCTCGCCGCCTCCTTCACCAAGGCCGTCAGCGACAGCCTTGTGCCGCGCACGGTGCGCGCCGCGCATGAGCTGGGCTATAAGAAGGTCGTCGTCGCCGGCGGCGTCGCGGCCAATTCCCGCATCCGTGCCGACTTCAAAAGGGCCGCGGAGGCGAACGGCCTTTCGCTGTATATCCCCCCGCTGAAGCTCTGCGGCGATAACGGCGCCATGGTCGGCGCGCAGGGCTACTATGAGTACCTTGCCGGCAACACCGCCGGAAGCGACCTCAACGCATACGCCACCATGGAGCTTTGACCCCGGCGGTATAAGAAGGCGGTTGGAAGATGGGAGTTCATGACGGACACAGAGAGCGCCTGCGCTGGCGCTTCATAGAGCACGGCCTGAAAAATTTCAATGAGCTGAATTCACTGGAGCTGCTTTTGTTCTTCGCTATCCCGCGCCGGGATACGAACGAGCTTGCCCACACGCTGCTTGCGCGCTTCGGCACGCTTGCCGGTGTGTTTGACGCCAGCTATGAGGAGCTGACGTCTGTTCCGGGCGTGGGGGAGAACGCCGCGGCGCTCATCATGCTCGTGCCGCAGATATTGAAGAAAAGCTATGTCGCGCGCGGTGAGGAAACGGCTTATATAACAAACTCCACCGAGGCCGGGAAGTACCTCGTTCCGCGCTTCATGTTCGAGAAGGACGAGATCGCGCTCCTTCTCTGCCTCGACACGCAAAAGCGCGTCCTCTCCTGCACGGAGATCGGCCGCGGCGTTGTGAACGCCGTCAACGCAAGTCCGCGCAAGGTCGTGGAGACCGCGCTGAAAAAGCGCGCAAGCGCCGTCATCCTCGCGCATAATCATCCGGACGGCTTCGCCATTCCCTCGCGGGAGGACGATATCGCCACAAAGCAGATCTATTCCTCGCTTGAGCTTGTCGGGATTCCGCTGGTCGATCATATAATCGTCGCCGGGGAGGACTTCGTCTCCTATGCCGATTCCGGTATGCTGACGATGTATAAATACTGAACGGGAAATATGTAATTATGTAAACAATATTCCGACGCTTTTTTGTAACGTTTTTTCACTCGCGGCGTTTTACATTATGCGGCAAAAAACGCCGCGTGCCTTGTAAACACGGCGTTTTTACGATGTTGAAAACTCTGTTGAAAATGTTGATAACTATTTGAAGAATAATTATTAAGAAAAATTATGTTAACTGCTTTCACCCCTGTGCGGGCGAAAAACTTAATAAAAAATATGCCGTTTCTGCCAAAAACAGCATATATAATGCTTAATTTCAGACTGTAAAGTGTGCGTGTCCTGCGCGTGAACAAACGGTGAATACATTCCGTAATTTCACACATGGGCCGCATAAAACGGAGGGTAGCTTGTGGAAACCAGACTTGAGCATGACTCCATGGGGCAGGTCGCTGTTCCCGCGGATAAATATTGGGGCGCGCAGACGCAGCGAAGCCGTGAAAATTTCCCCATCGGCGTCGGGCGCGAGACCATGCCGCCGGAGGTGATACACGCCTTCGGCATTCTTAAAAAGGGGGCGGCGCTTGCAAACGCCGCGCTGCGCCCGGATAAAATGACGCCAGAGAAGCTCTCGGCGATCTCAAAGGCCTGTGATGAGGTCATTTCCGGCGCGCTGGACGCGCATTTTCCTCTCGTCGTGTGGCAGACCGGTTCCGGCACGCAGACGAATATGAATGCAAATGAGGTCGTTGCAAACCGCGGCAACGAGCTTGCCGGGAAGAAGCTCCTCCATCCGAATGACGACGTCAACATGTCTCAGTCGTCCAACGACACCTTCCCCGCGGCGATGCATATCGCCGCCGTCCTCGCGCTGGAGGGGGCGCTCATCCCGGCGCTCGACGCGCTCATTGCCACCTTTGAAAGGCTTGAGCGCGAGAATGAAGGCGTCGTCAAGTCCGGCCGCACCCATCTTCAGGACGCCACGCCTATATCTTTTGCGCAGGAGATATCCGGCTGGCGCAGCAGTCTTGAAAAGGACCGGCAAATGCTCCTTCTCACGATGGAGCCGCTGCGCGCCCTCGCCCTTGGCGGCACCGCCGTCGGCACGGGGCTGAACGCGCCCGCCGGCTTTGATACTGCCGTTGCCGCTGAGATAAGCAAGCTTGCCGGCACGCGCTTCGTTACGGCGGAAAACAAGTTCCACGCCCTCACCTCGAAGGATGAGCTTGTTTTTTCCCACGGCGCGGTCAAGGCGCTCGCCTGCGACATGATGAAGATCGCAAACGACGTCCGTTGGCTGGCCTCCGGCCCGCGCGACGGGCTGGGGGAGATAACTATCCCCGCCAATGAGCCGGGCTCGTCCATCATGCCCGGCAAGGTCAATCCGACCCAGTGCGAGGCCGTCACCATGGTCGCCGTGCAGGTCACCGGCAATGATGTCGCCGTGGGCTTCGCCGCCTCTCAGGGAAATTTTGAGCTGAACGTTTTCATGCCCGTGTGCATTTATAATTACCTCCAGTCCGTGCGCCTGCTTGCCGAGGCCATCCGCTCGTTTGACCTGCGCTGTGCCTCCGGCATACGCGCGAACCGCGCGAAAATGGCGCATAATCTGCACAATTCGCTCATGCTCGTCACGGCGCTGAACCCGTACATCGGCTATGAGAACGCAGCGAAAACGGCGAAGAAGGCATATGAGGACGATATCTCGCTCAGGGAGGCCTGCATCGCGCTTGGCTTCATGACCGGCGAGGAGTTTGACCGGGTGTTCCACCCGGAGGAAATGATATGAACGGAGAGAAGAAAATGGACTATTCTGCCGAATCTCTGCGGCTCCATAAGGAATGGGGCGGCAAGATAGAAGTCAATTCGCGCGTCAGCGTCAATACGAAGGATGAGCTTGCGCTGGCCTATACGCCCGGCGTGGCACAGCCCTGCCTTGAGATACAAAAGGATATAAATAAAAGCTATGAGCTGACGCGCCGCTGGAACCTCTGCGCCGTCATTACCGACGGCTCCGCCGTGCTCGGCCTCGGCGATATCGGGCCGGAGGCCGGTATGCCTGTCATGGAGGGCAAGTGCGTCCTCTTCAAGAGCTTCGGCGGGGTCGATGCTTTCCCGCTCTGCGTCAAAACGAAGGACGTGGATGAGTTCGTGCAGACGGTGTACAATATCTCCGGCTCCTTCGGCGGCATAAATCTTGAGGATATCGCCTCCCCGCGCTGCTTTGAGATAGAGCGCAAGCTCAAGGAGAAGTGCGACATCCCCGTTTTCCATGACGACCAGCACGGCACCGCCGTCATCATGCTTGCCGGGCTTACGAACGCGCTCAAGGTCGTCGGCAAAAAGCGCGCGCGTATCGTCATAAACGGCGCGGGCGCGGCGGCAATATCCATCGCGCGCCTGCTCATCACCGCCGGGCATGAGGACGTCACCCTCTGCGACAGGCAGGGGGCTATATATTCCGGCCGCGGCGGATTGAACTGGGTCAAGGAGGAAATGGCGCAGATAACGAATCCGCGCGGCCTGCGCGGCACGCTTGCGGAGGTGATACGCGGGGCTGATGTGTTCATTGGCGTCTCCGCGCCCGGCGTGCTGACGGGGGATATGATCCGCACCATGGCGGAAAAGCCCATAATATTCGCCTGTGCCAATCCCACGCCGGAGATATTCCCGGCGGAGGCGAAGGCCGCGGGCGCGGCGGTCGTCTGCACGGGAAGAAGCGACTATACCAATCAGATAAACAATGTTCTCGCCTTCCCCGGCATCTTCCGCGGCGCGTTCGACGTGCGCGCAAGCGAGATAAATGAGGAAATGAAGCTCGCTGCGGCGCGCGCCTTATCGGAGCTTATCGCGGATGATGAGCTCACGGCGGATAACGTCATCCCCCGGCCCTTTGATCCCCGCGTCGGAAAGGCCGTGGCCAGCGCCGTCTCCGCCGCCGCCCGCGCCACCGGCGTGGCAAGGATGTGAAAAGGAAAGCGGATCGCTTTGATCCCTGCCCGGCAATGCATTATGGCGTATTCTTCAGTTGGAGGAGCGGAGGTAAATGGAATATACTGAGCTTATATGGGATAGATACCTTGATTCGTTCGACAGTGAGCTGACTGAGCTGTGGGATCTGATGGGCAGCAGTCTGCTGCGTTCGGCACCGTCTGCCCGTGTTGCCATCCTGAAAAAAACTATTCAGAGCTTTTCGTATTCCAGCCGGTTCATGCTCATGCGGATACTTCAATCGCGGGCAGGTGCGGAAGGCTCTGACGGATTTGAATATACCGGTGACGGCATTCATTATTCCTTTGCGGACATAAGCGCGGACCATGCCGCGGCAATGAGCTCCGAAGAAAGCAGCCGGTACGAGCGGGTGCTGAATGACATTGCGCTGCGGTATGAGCGTGATGTGGAATACAGCCGGTATCTGACGGCAAAGGCTTGGCATACGCCGGAGACCTATGAGGCGGAGCTTGAGAAACAGCATGGCGCTTCAAAGGCAAAGCGGCTTGCCAGACAAATGTATAAAACAAGGCTGACGCGGCAGGAGGCGCTTGACCTGGGGCATGCGCTGGGATTTACGCTCGACGAGATGCAGCAGTTTCTGCTGCGTGTTTTCGATACGGATGATTGCCTGCGCTTTACCCGTGCTGATGACATGATAGAGGCCTACTGCTTCCTGCTGGGGGCGGATATGGAGAGCGCCGCAAGGCTCAAGGCCGGGTACAGGGAAAAGTCTGCCGGAGTAGCGAAGGATCTGACTGCAAGGGAACCCGGCTGGACCGGGCTTGCGCCGTCCATACTCAACTGCAATGCGGAAGAATGGCTGCACCATCCCGACGACAGGGATGAGCGCTTCATGGCGTGGCTGTTGGAAAACGCGCCGCATCTGGATATACCTTCGCGCAGGGCACAGGTGATCTACCGCAACCTGCTGGCGTTTGTATATAGATTTGCGGACGATTCCTACAGCGGCGAGGAATCGCGCGAGCTGTCACAGCTTTTGGGGCTTATTTCCGATGAGAAGAGCAGCGCCGCGCTGAAAATGATCCCGGACGATGAAATGCTGCACGACAAAGCGTTTACGGACGTGCTGCTTGCGGCGATCGTCGAATGCCGCAACAGCTATCTCGGCTCTTTCACCATTTCGGCCAATAAGGATATGGAGCTTTCCTCCGCGGATGCGACCGCGGCTTTCAAAAAGCATATATTGGATATTCTCCTCGGCACGGCGGAGGTCGAAAAAAGCGATATGCTGTACCTCCTGTGGATCGCGGCGGGGCTTTGCTGGTGCTTTGAAGCGACAGACGATGCGGCAACGTTTGACCACATGTGTGATTTCCAGAGCGTGTGCGAGGAGTTCCTGAAAGCGGCACATCTGCCGCAGCTATATTATCCGCACGTGATGGAGACAAGCATTTTCCTCTCCATCGTTTCAAGCAGCAAGGAGTATGATCCGTCAGAGACCTACGCGATAATATGCGAGGAGATAAAGGAAAAGAGAAGGGCGCGCGCCAGCCACAGCAAAAAGCACAGCGAGGAAGAGAAGCTGGCGATAGTAAAAGCGTGGATAGAACGGAAGAAAACCGTCAGTCTTGACGATTTCGCGGCGGAATACGGAGTAAGCCCGAAGTCTGTATCCTATTGGCAGAAAAGTCTGCGTGACAAAGGGGCTGTTTGAGCGATGATAATGAAAGATACAAGACAGCCGCTGCCGGCCGGTACAAAAATAGGCTTTGACAGCGGCAGCATCTATGAGATCTCTGGAGACCCGATAGGCTTTGGCGGCGGCAGTATAATTTATCCTGCCGTCAGGTATACACGCCGCGATGGGGGGAAAAGCACAGACGGCTTTGACTATGTCCTGAAGGAGTGCTTCCCCGCCCCCGGCGCACACAGGTTCGTGCGCGCCGCCACGGGTGAGATAATCCCCGAAAATGGTGACTCAGGCGGCGCGGATTATCTGCGCCTGTGCAAGTCCATGCAGCTCAGCGAAGAGGCGATAACCAAAAGCCTCTACAAAACCGCGGTGCATACTCTGCCGATAAAGGAGTCCGCCCAGCGTGCAGAGTGTGTTTTGCCAGGCCAGCCTGGACGGACGATCGAAAACGTCTTTACAGTCATGGATTCGCTCTCCCTTAAGGGAAGCGCGCTCACGTCCTATGTGAAAAACCGGCGGATGCTCCCTCTGCGGCAGGCATTCTCTGTTGTGCAGCAGCTTCTGTATGCGGTGAGAGAAATACATAATGCCGGATTTCTGCATCTGGATATTCAGACAGGCAATATTTTCATTCAAGGCTCCCTCGCACCGGGGGAAAGCATCCTCACACTGATCGACTTCGGCTGTGCAAGGGCACTCAAGGACGGGCGGACGGATGTAATATCCGACAGGCTCGTTTTCACCACGCAGGGCTTTGCCGCGCCGGAGATACTTCTGCATAATGACGGCTCGCTCGTCCTCACTCCTGCGGCGGACATATATTCTGTCGGCTGTGTCCTGCTGAATCTTCTGACCGGCAAGCGATACGACTCCGCGGAACTGATTTCAAATAAGCGCGGCAAATATATAGACGCCATGAAGCTCTACCGCATCAATTGCCCCCGCCACCTGACGGAGAAGATGCAGCTCATCATTGCGAAGGCGCTCAAAAACGAACCGTCCGAGAGATACAATACGGCGGATGAAATGCTGCGGGATGTGGAGGACTTCATCAATGCGCTTCCCCTGACAGTTACGCCACTTGCGAACACGGCGTTCAGCGCCTTTATTTCATATCGCCACGGCGACATTGACAGCCGCGCCGCGCAGGAGCTGCAAAAGCAGCTTGAGCATTTTCGCGCGCCCAAGGGTATCTCCGCAGAAAGGAAACCGTTCAAAAGATGCTATCTGGATGATGGCGAGTTGTCCGGCGGCTATGACTATGCAAAACAGCTTTGTGAGGCGCTTAAAAACTCCGAGTGGCTGATCGTTGTCTGCTCACCAGGAACAAAGGACTCCCGCTGGGTAAACGAAGAAATAGACATTTTCCTGGAGTATCACGACAGAAGCCGCGTGCTTGCGCTTCTGACCGGGGGAGAGCCGGAGCAGTCGTTTCCGCCAAGACTTCTTGAAGAGACTCCTGCGGGCGACCTGCTGATTGCCGCCGACTGCAGGGGAGAGGATCTCAGACAGGTTTTGAAAAACATACGCGGTGACGCTTTTCTGCGTCTTGCCGCGCCGATGCTCTCCACGACTTTTGACGGACTAAAACAGAGAAATAGAATTTACAGACTCCGACGGGTAGCCGCCGCGGGGGCGGCTGTTGCCGTGCTGGCCGTCGCTTTCGGTGTGTATTCCGCCGACAAAGCCGCCACCATCGCCTCGCAGGCCGCACGCATTGAGGCGGAGTACAAAAATGCACTCATCAACGAATCAAGGTTCCTGACGGAGCAGGCGAAAAATTATCTTGCTGAGGAGGACACTATAGGCGCTATTGAGATGGCGCTGCGCGCCCTGCCTTCCGAGACGCAGGACAGGCCCGTGCTGGCGGACGCAAAATACGTTCTTGGAAGTGCGCTGGACGTCTATGTAATGCCCGGCCATGAAGAGCCATACAGGGCGACGAAAAGCTTTGCGTCGGATAAGGTCTATAAAATGTTTTGCGACACGGAAGGGGAGTATATATTCACCCTTGAGGATGAGTACAAGCGTGTCTGTGTAAGAGACGGAAATTTTGACTTAATTGACGCAGTGCGTTTTGATGAGGAGATTTCATCGCAGTTTTTTTCTCCGGAGCTGCTTATTCCGGGGAAAAGCAGACTGCTGATAAGCACATATTCCGGCGTATTCTGTTGGAACTACGAAACAGGGGAGCTTTCGACCTTAACGGATGAACATGCTTCTGGTATCATGCTTTCTGCCGACGGGAGCTTTGCCGCGATAATTACGTCAGAATATACGGATGCGTTTGGAACTAACTATTATGTGACCCTGATCGACACTGAGACCGGCGCCCTGCTGGGAAAGCATGAGCTTAACGCCGCGGTCAAAGCCTTGTGCGATGCGGATATTTCGCTGTATTATTTTAACTATGTTCTGGATCTGCTTGCCATCGCGCCTGACGGCGGAGGACTGATATTTGCAGTCTCAGACTCTCCCATATATCTGCCTGAAGCTCCTGTCAGCCGGCTGTTTTTTCTTGATCTCGTCTCGGGTGATATCCGGCGCCTTTGCACCGTTCCGGACTATGTGTATGAAATGAATATGATTGGCAGCTATCTCACTTTCTGCACCTCCTATGACACTATGTTGAGTACAGATGCGGGCACTGTCGATCACTCCGATCAGATCGCTCTTTATGTGTACGACTTGGATAAGAATGAGGTCGTCAATTGCATTGAGGAGTCAAAGTACGGCGTGGGATACGAATACCGCATAGAGCCGATATATTACCGCGACGGAGAATTCGACACGGACGCCGCAGTTTTTATCGCCGGAAACTACTGCGAGGCGATAGAACTCAGCACCGGCAAAGTCCTCAGAAAATACGACTTCGGTTCTCCGATCGTTAAAAGCATCTGCCGTGAGGACGGAATAACAGCTATTCTCAGAAACGGCAATGTCGCCTCTGTCGATTATTCGGATCCCCGTGTTCCCGGACAATCGCACTTCTTCTGCGAGGATATCAAGGACGTCTGCTTTTCCGGCGGATACATATATGTCCTCACGACCGACAGAGTCTTGCGGTATGAAACAGGCGCGTATGACAAAGGCTATATGTCGCTTTACACTGCACCGGATGTTACCGGCAATGACCCGTTTTTATATGAGCCGGACAGGGCAGAGAGCAGGTTTTATCTTTTGAAGGACGACGTCCTGTATATAACGGACACACGTAAAAATGAATGCAGCCATGCTGCGCTTCCGCTTGCCGGGGATGAATACGATGAAAGCACGCTTCTTGGAACTTCACCGGATGGCAGGTGCTTTTATGTGAAGAGAAGTCCTTACCAATATGGCTGGGAAGCGGAGGCCGGTGCGCCCGCAGAAAGTGAATACTACATCGTCTCCTTGCAGGACGGCAGTGTGTCGGTTTCCGCTGAAGTTATTAAGGCGGAGAGCGGGATATCTGTCATGGATTCGTTCTATTATAATGGCGCGGTGTACTATGCCGCAGCTGCAGAAGACGGCGGCAGCATCCTTCTGTATTCGTGGATACCGGGCGAAGAACGCGCAGAAAAGCTTGGCAGCTATGATGTGCCTGACGGATATTCCTTCTTTCAAGCTTCGCTCAAGGCCGACAGTGAGTGCGTCTGCTTTGCGCTGAGGGGCGATGCGGATAATGGCTGTATTCTTGTGGGCTTTGACGCCGCAGATAAGAAGTTCCTGACTACAGACGACAACGGTGAAATGCCGACGCAGTTTATACGGGACGCCTATCTCTGGGACGTATCGCGCGGCGCGGCGATATATATGCTGTGCACCACCCAGTCCGACGGGACGGAGGCTGTCTCTCTGCACATATCCGATGTTGACGGCGGCCATGTCATTGCAAAGCTTCCTTCTGTATACGGCGCGGATGACGTCCGTATGCTGGCGCAGTCTCCGGACGGCAGATTGTTTGCCGTTATGAGTGATTCCGTTATTGAGTATTCCTATACCGGCGAGATACTTAATGAGGTCGAGCTGGAAACGGCGCTTGGTGACACAGTACTATATGATGAAACTGTTTGTCAGTTTGTGGATGGAAACGCCATGGCGCTTTCATCGTCACGCGTGACTGTTATCCTCGACCTGACCGATGATTCTCTTGAAGCGGAGGCTTATGTGCCCTTTGGCCTTGGCTATGATGCTGCCGGCAACAGGGTGATCGTGTTTGACGCATATGCTGCCGAGGACGCGGAAAGCCCGCTCGGCAGCTTCCACCGTTATTCCACCGCAGAGCTTACCGCTATGGGTGAAGCTGTGCTTGGATAAACAAACAGATAATATGATTTACCCCCACTGTGCCGCAGAAGGCGGCACGGTGGGGGGCATTGTCACAGTATAGGGAGGACTTCATGAAGATCACTTGTTCAGATACATTTCCGCAAGGCAGACCATAGGATGATAGCTTGCAAAATAGATGTTGCCGCTGTCGTTTCCGTTCCATACGCCAAAGTTAACGATCTTCAGCTCACGCACGCCTGTCACGTTGACATTCAGGCTGATGGGGTCGAAGGTGTTCTGGTCGATGCCCGGCGCTTCGTAAAGGAGTATGCCGTCTCCGTATATCTTTATCACGGGCGTCTTTTGCCATACTGAGGTGCATGACAGAGAGTCATACGGTCTGTACAGCACACCGGTGAGCGTGGTGTATTCGCTGTTGAGGTAGTAACTGACGTATGAATCATCCTCCGTCTTGTCGCGGTAGCTGGAACGTTTTGGGGCAATCACGGTCTGTGAATCGTAAACGTTGTTGGAAACGTCTGTGTAGACCTTCTTGATATCCGTTCCGATGCTCAGCCACTTGCCCTTCTGGATGGGGTCGAGAGAGGTGAGGAGAACCGGTGCATAACTGGCGTACTTCTCTATTTCGCTGCGCAGTGTTTCGTTCTCACCTACCACGCCTATCACATTCCGAAGGTAGCTTGCCGCTGCTTCATAGTCTCGGTTTCCGTCATATATCTGCTGCGCCTCTGCGACTGCGTTTTCAATATAGGCATCAGTATATTTGCAAAGCTCTGTGTATAGCATGGCGTCGTCGCCGTAGGTGTAGTTATACGCATCAGTGAGCAGACTGATCGCGCCCTCGTAGTTTTCTCCGTTTGAGAAAATGTCCTTTGCCTCTGCTATTGCCGCTTCGGTGAACTCATTTGTAAGTTCTGCTCTTTTATCGTATATAAGCTGGAACGCCGCGTCGTCCATATAGATGATGAAGTCGTACATTTTGTCCTCGGCGTCGGCAAGACAGCTTATCGCGTTCTCATATCCGCGTAAGTAATCAGTATCGTCGAATGCGTCCTCCGCCTGTGCGATAACAGCATTAAGAAAGGCCGTTTTGGCTTCTTCCGCTTTCTCGCATGCACTGTCATAGCAGGTGTCTGCCGTGTTCACGAAGGAAAACTGCGTCATCGCGGATTCGTAATCTCCGGCATCCATATTTGCCAGACCCATCTCATAGGCTTGCTTTGACTGGTAGAAGGTTTGCAGCGACATATAGGCGTCGTTCACCAGAAAATAGTCGTATAGCCCGCTGGCCTCAATGCGAAAAATGCTTTCGCGTGCCTCGTCGTAGGAGACTTTCCCGTTGTTGTATTTGTCGATCATATCCGCTATGTATGCGTCTATGGAATGCTCCAGCTCCAGCTTTTTTTCATAGCTGCCGCCTATGGTGGCAGAATACACTTCCTGTGCCTTCGCATAGTCCTCTTTCTCTATCAGAGCTATGACCCTGTTTTCCGTGGCACAGCCGCTGGTTATAATGCAGATGACCGTGATCAGTAGTGCCAGAATGTTTTTCTTCATATTGTCCTCCCCGTCTCCCTGATGCTTTTTTAGAACCGGCTCATCCGAAGAGCTTGCACATGCGGTAGCAGTCGTTGCAGACCCATACGGAATCTCCATTGGAATAAGTGTATTTTACAAGGGCTTCGTTCTGCCCGCAGTATTCGCACTCGCCGGTCTTTGAGCACGCGGCAAGGCTGAACATCGCTGTGAGTACCATTGCGATAACGAGGATGATGGTGATGATTCTTTTCATGTTTGTTTCTCCTGTCTTTTTGATTTATTTTCGATAATCTGATCTGGGGCGCCGCCCCTTTTCTTTATCGTGGCTTTATAATACCGCATCTCTGATAGGCGCAGTTTTTAGGTTTTTGCATCGTTATGCTTCGTCGTGTATATCTATCATGATGCAGCCGAAGTCATCGTCCGGCCGGTTCGCGGCAATGTGTTCAAGCGCGCTTTTGAAGCTTGTCCCGGCAGAGAGTTCAGCCGGTTTCCGGCGTTGCCGTTCATTGTGGAGCATGCGGTCTGCACCGTCGCTCATAACAATGATCCTGCGATAGTTTGCTATGCTGCCCACATATCCGCGCAGATGCTTTCCCGCATCCGGCGACGTTGTCAGCCATGCCTGATTTAAGCACAGTCCGTTCTCCGGCGGGCTGAGATCCCTTACCTCTCCTGTGCCGTGTATTCCCACGACCCTCCCGTCGCCGATGTGGACAAGCACATATCTGCCGGAGCACGGCTCGACGGCGAGTGCGGCAAGCGTTGACCCGAACTCAAGCAAATCGCAGGAGCGCGCGGCGGCTTCACGCCTCAGCGCCGTCTGAATACTTTTCACAAGCCCGTGCTGCAATCTGCGCGGATAAGGCTCACGGTGCCAGATGCCTATTCCGGACGCGCTGATATACTCCGCTGCGGTGGAAAGACTTATTTCCGCGCCCTTTCTGCAGTGCTTTTTCCGGCTCTGCCCGTCCGCCAGTCCGTAGAAATAGAAGTCGGCAGATTCACGCATGGTGACGACATCCTCGCAGAGGCAGCCTGCCGCAATGTGCGCTTTTCCGGGCAGCACCACAGCGGCAGCTCTCAGCGTATATCTTTTTTCTGATTTCATACTATAAGCCTGCACCTCCGACATTATTTGCTTTGACTATACACTGTTTTATAAAACACCCTTTTTAGGTTCGCGCGTATAATGCCGAATGATGAAGCCTGTATCGAAGTATGGTCCAAGTTGGGTGTGCAGACAGAAAAATATATGACATACGACGAAAGCTGGACACAGCCTGCTCAATAGAGCGGCTGCACCCAGCTTTACCTTGGAGCAAGGAACAACAGAAAACACATTCCGGTAGAAATGAACGGTGCAGCGCTGGTATTTTGCATCAGGGAATACTTCTCCCACTGCTTCCAGCATACCCAGGCACTTATCTCCGACAATGAGTTTCACGCCGTCCAGACCGCGGCCCTTGAGCCACTGGAAAAAGCTGACCCAACTGGCCTTGTCTTCTTTCATGCCCTCGGCAGCACCCAGGACCTCCCGGTAACCGTCCTCATTTACTGCAATTGCTACCAGAATGGCCACATTTTTATGCTCTCCGCCCCAGTTTCGGCGCAGATAAATACCATCCACGTAATTATAACGCCATATCTGTCAGTTGTTCTTGACTTAGCACCGCTCAGGTGGTAAATTATTATAGTGTTTATACGCCGGTGTGGTGGAATGGTAGACACAAGGGACTTAAAATCCCTCGTTGGCAACAACGTACCGGTTCGAGTCCGGTCACCGGCACCAAAATCAGCAGCATCCCTTGCGGGTGCTGCTGATTTTGGTGTTGGTGATCGCTTGACTCGACCGAGCCCCGGCGACGGCGGCGCAATCCGCCTAGTCCCCGGAGGGGATTCAAGTCCGGTAATCAGCCTCAATTGAGCTGTGGTTCAGTCTTCTGGTGTAAACAGCACGCTTTATATACGGGCTTTCATGCAAAAGAGAGATGCTGTCAAATGTTTTTGAGTTCATTGCGTTGGCGGCTGACGGGTTTTCAGTTTGCTTTTTGATATACATGAGTGCAGCTTGCACATCGACCATGGCAGCCGGCCACAGCTTTACTGCGTGCGAATTTTTTGCGTTTCTACTTTTTTATGATATAATTAAAATGATTTTACGGCCCACTGATTTGCAGTGTAATAGGCGTGGCGGATCACACGCCCTTGTGGAACCATTCTGATTTGAAAAGGAGCTGTATTTCCATGTCTGAGCGGAAAAGAATGTGCAGAAAATGCGGTTTTGAACTTGAAAATGGCTTTGCTTATTGCCCGAAGTGCGGAGCAAAATATGAAAGAATGTGCAGAAAATGCGGTTTTGAACTTGAAAATAGCTTTGCTTATTGCCCAAAGTGCGGAGTAAAATATGAGGAAGCACCAAAAAGCTATACACCACAAGCTGCACATACCGGAATAGCACAGTGCACAGTTGGAAAACCGGATTTCAATTATTACTTTACGGGTGGTAATGCGCCGCTCTATGTGCCTGACACTTCGGATGCAGAGAAGTACAGCAGGGCTGCGGAGATATTCTTCCGGAATACTCCGGACGAGGATGCACCGATAGAAACTAAGGCGCTTGCTCTCGCTGCTTTTGCGGCAATGTTGAATTCCGTTAAGAACAGGGAAAAGGCGGATTTTTCTTTGACGTCCGAGTTAAGTAGAACTTATGACGGCGGCCACGGAGAAATCGACGTTTGTTCCCGTCGTATCTGTGTGCGTTGTAAGATCGGTGAAGAAGAAGGGACATGCTATGATGGGGGATGCTATAGCGATGAAATATATTATCACTATGAACAAATGCTGCTTTTTTGCCTTGATGCGAGCGAATTTACAGCATACAAATGGAAAGCGCCGAAAAAATCAGGCCGCTTCACCCTGACCCGTTCATTCGATGTGGGAGAGGGCGCAGAGTTCAGTATCGGGCAAGCTTACGGGCGTATAGAATATTATTATTTCAAAGGCAGCGGCTGCACTGATAGAACGTCGGATAAAGTGAGGTCCGACGAGGCGCTGCTGCTGAACTGCCCATTTGGCCTTAAGGGCTGCTACGGGCTGGCCTGTTACATGTATGCTGAATAGTATTTTATTTAGTATGTCGAAAGCCGATGAAAGCAAGCTGTTATAACTTTTTTTACGGCGAAGAACCAGACTGCGCACTGTGGAACACAAAAACAGGTGCATTCTTCCGTATTTCAAGTCACGAATATGACTGCCTGCGCGGCGACGGTGTTGAATCGCTTGATGAGCGCCGGCGTATGCAATTCGCCGGCGCAGGAGTTCTCGTGCCCGACGGCATGGACGAGATCGGAGATATCGTTAATATGCTGCTGGATGCGCGTGAGAGCTCGCCGCTATATTTTCGTATTCTCACTACCACAGACTGCAATGCGTCCTGCGCCTACTGTTATGAGAAGGGGATGGCTGCAAGCGCCATGGATGCCGGGTGTGCCCAAAGGACGGCTGACTTTATCATCCGGCGATACAGGGAACGGGAGAGCCATGTTACGCTTGAGTGGTTCGGCGGAGAACCGTTGATGAATATTCCGGCAATATCGCTGATATGCGATAAACTGTCTGCGGCGGGAGTACCGTTTCACTCCAAAATAATATCGAACGGTCTTCTTCTGAATTCATATCTGATCGATACGGCGGCTCACGAATGGCGTACAGAGAGCGTACAGCTTACGATCGATGCTGTTGGTGAAGAGTATGAACAGCTCAAGGGCGTTCCGCGTGACAGTTTTCAAGGGCTTATTTCGGGCATTAATGATCTGCTGCAAAGCGGTATAAGAGTTCGAGTCAGAATAAACGACACAGGCAGCGGGGATGCGCCAAAGAAAGTTATAAAATACCTGTACCGGCATTTTGGGAACGATCGACGCCTGAGAATATACTTATGCCCGCTGTACCGGAATGAAAAAATGCCGTCAAGAGGGTCAACCCCAAATTTTGTGTAAACGCTGAATTGTGATGCAAAATAGAGCAAAATAGTTTTAAGGCGGGAGCGGCGCAAGCAGCTGCCGCCTTGTCTACAAAATAACAGTGTATCGAGGGCATGTCAAGGGCGGAGGCGTCAGCCTCCGTTCATCTCGACCCTTGACATGCCTGCACGCAGCCAGTCAATCCGGCATGCGGTCAGCAAAGAACACAGCTAACTGCGCGTGGATTATGCTCCAGTCCTGCCGCCGACCGGTCCATTTCTTCGTAATATCCATCATGGCTAAATACAGCATCTTCAGCAAACTGTCATCCGTAGGGAATACCGATTTTGACTTGGTTACTTTCCGGAGCTGCCGATTAAAGCCCTCGATTGCATTGGTCGTATAAATCAGTCGGCGCACCTCCTGAGGGTACTTAAAGTAGGTGCTCAGGTTGGGCCAATTCTCCCGCCAGGACTGAGCGATCTTCGGGTACTTTTTGTCCCAGCGCTGGGAAAAGGTGTCCAGAGCATCCAGCGCAGCGGCCTCATCGACTGCGGCGTAGACGGTCTTCAGGTCTGCCATGAGTGTCTTTATGTCCTTGTAAGACACATATTTGCTGGAGTTCCGCAGCTGGTGAATGATGCAGTTCTGAATTTCTGTCTTGGGAAATACAGCTTCAATGGCAGCGGAAAATCCGGTCAGATTGTCCGTGCAGGCGATGAAAATGTCCTCTATTCCACGGTTTTTCAAGCCGTTGAGCACCGTTGCCCAGTACTTGGCACTTTCATTTTCGCCGACCCACATGCCCAGAACGTCTTTCCTGCCGTCCAGATCAATGCCGATGGCGATATAGACTGCCTTTTTCACAATCTGTCCCTCGCTGCGGACATGGTAGTGGATAGCATCCATGAAAACCACTGCGTATACGCTCTCCAGCGGCCGCTGCTGCCACTCTTTCGCTATGGGAAGTATCTTATCTGTTATCCGGCTTACGGTCGTGTCAGACACTTCTACTCCGTAGATATCCCGAATATGAGTCTCAATATCCGATGTTGTCATGCCCTTGGCGTACATGGACAGGATCTTCTCCTCGATGTCCTGACTGATGCTGGTCTGGTTTTTCTTCAGCACCTGAGGCTCAAATTCCCCTTTTCTGTCCCGTGGCACAGAAACTTCTACATCGCCGAAGCTGGTGCGCAGCGTTTTGCTGCTGCGCCCGTTTCGGCTGTTGTCCGTCTCCTTGTTTTTGTAGTCGTACTTGCTGTAGCCCAGTTCGTCGTCCAGCTCCGCATCAAGGCCATTTTCCATAAACTCGGCAATGGTCTCCTTGAACAAGCTTTGGATGTCGTCCATGCTGCCAATGTTCGCCAGCTGCAGCAGCTCTCTGATCTTTTCCCTACGGGCATTTTCTTCCGGGGTACGTTTCTTTCTTGCCATACTATATCCTCCAGTGTGGTGTGCCTATTATACACCACACTGGAGGTTTACACAAAGTATGGGATAGTCTCCGTCAAGAGAGAGTATGAGGCGGATACTCAGGTTCGAGCAAGAGCTTTTCCGCCTCGGCTATGAAGATGAAGGGCTGTATTATATCTTCCGCCCCCGGCGTTTGCGCTGCTTTGCCTGCTCCCCGGGAGGGCATACGATCGCCCCCGACGGCAGGATATTCAACTGCTCGCACGTTATGGATGCGAAGCATTGTGTCGGCACGGTTTCATGCTTTGATGAGTGTTCGCCGCAGCGGCTCAGTTACACGAAGGCTCCATTGAGTGATGAATGTATAGCGTGCATATTTCTGCCTGTCTGCGGCGGGGGCTGCCGCAGCGGGGAGCTTGGAACAGCAGATGTATTTCAATGCTTCCAGTATTGTTCTGTAATACCAGAGATAATGAAGCTTCGCCTGAAAAATCTGAAATAAGGCCTCTTGTGCCGGCAGTTCAAATTACACCGTGTTCCTCAATAAATTTCCAAAATTGGCGCGCTGAACCGTCGAACAGGAGCTGCAGAAGCGCCTGCTGCAATTCATCCCTGCTCATATGGCTGATGCAGTCAATAACTGCATCAGTCTGCGCCTCAAGCGCTTCATCGTCTTTGACCATGCTGTGGGAAGCACCGTCATACCAGTACGCTGTGTCTTCATAGTAGTCGTCATCCTCGTCGTAGTCGTCATCCTCATCATACTCATCGTCCAGCAGCGATTCATAGTATTCCTCTGCTTCATCGGGATGCTCCTTGAAATACATGGCTACCTTGTGCTTGCAGATAATGTACCGTCCGTTTGCATGCGGACAGGTGCATTTGCTTTTTCTGGGGTGTTCTTCATCTACAAAGACGTCGTATTTGGCTTCGCCGCTTCCGGACACTATACCGCGGTACTGCCGCTCTCCGATTTTCGTGAACAGCAGCACCTTGTTTGCTGTGTAGTATTCATACCCGCGATAGGCAGACGATGCGCTGGCAAGCGTTAATATACTCATATCCAATACCTCGACCTGTTTTAAATGCTTTTCTTGTATTTTAGCTCACATTCCCACAGTCTGCAAGCCACAGATCGCATTAATGGATCAGCGGCGTGGAATGAATTATATTTATAGGCGTCGCAATTGTTTCTATCTACTGCAAGTAAATGAAACCGCTGGAGAAAGGCCATTGTTTTATCTGCACGCGATTTACTGTCCTGCTTTTTGTACACCTCATTTGGTATTATTAAACCACAAAAAGAAAAGAGGTGTATGATGTTGTATTACTTCAGCAGAAACAGCGGAAGGAGAATTGTACATACAGCCGAGTGCTCTTATATCAAAAATGTGGATGTTGAGTATATCTGGGCATTTGAAACGCTGGATGAAGCGTATAAAAGCCGGTACAGACTGTGCCGCTGCTGCAATTCTCTCAGAAAGCAGTACAAGAGGGAACTAGCGTCGCTGATAGATTTCAGCAGGGGAAACGCCATACGTTTCCGCATTGACGACCGATGCGTGTGGATATATACGCCGTACAGCAAGTGGAGAATAGTATCTGTTGAAAACACCGGCAAATTTATCCTGTATCATAAAAATACATTTGAAACACCGCACGACATGGACAGCCTGATTCCGGGGTATCATATCCAGAAAACAAAGAAAAGCAATATACTTGGCTATTTCAAATATATTGTTGAGCATGAGTATTATCGCATGACTCATCCGGTGTGTCCGCCTCAGCGTGCGAAAAAACGCCAGCCTCCCAGAAAGGGAACAAAACGGTATAAAAACCAGAAACGCAGAGAGGCGCGATATGAGAGAAAGCGGGCGATCAAAAATGTGCTGAATATGATAGACTATCTGTCGGCGCACGAAACACAGGGATGTACCAGCCGTGTTTGATCAAAATTTAGCTTGCGCAGAATACCGACGGTAAAGAGGTCAGAGTCGATCATAAGCATATTGGCAGTGCAGAATTTAATGCAGTGGGAAAAACTGCTTGAAAAAGCGCGCCGTGTGTGGTTTAATAGAAAATGGAAGCAGGTAGTAGTGTTAAAAGGAGCACGCCGCGATGGCGGAGGTACCGGTTCGATTCCGGTCGCTTGCCTCACGCCAGACGATTTAGAAAGAGCCGCGCCGCATGGGGGGCGTGCCTGCGTTTGCAAAGTGCCTCACGCTTTGCTATATAATATATAAATAGAATAGAAAGGTGTTGTTATAATGAATTGGAATGATTCTCAGATGGCCGCGTCTGCCTTTGCAAAGGGGTACGGCGGAATGTCTCTCGGCCAGCAATGGGGTCTTGCCGCCATGCTTCGGGATGACGAATCTTCAAAGCAGAAAAAACAGCCCAAGGAAAAGCCACAAAAGCCAGTTAAGAAACCGTGAACCCCGCCGCGGCCAGCGCCGCGGATATGGCACTGTCAACCAGACCGCGTATCTGCTTGGCCGGGAAACGAACGTGCAGGATAATAGATACGGCAAGTAGTAGTGTTAAGGAGCACGCCTACCAAAGATGAGCTTTGAGCTAAAGTCAAGATCCATGTCATTCAGCTAAACAGTCGAAAGGCTTGCTACTTGGCCTCGATAGATCTTGGCTGCTTTGGAGCAACGGGAAATCACGGTTCGAGTCCGTGCGCTTGCCATTTTAATTGAACATCTATCGCCGTTTTGATAATTCAGAACGGCGATTTTTTCTTTTTACGGTATGTTGCTTGCGCCTTATATGTTACCTCATCCTTGCCGTGCGGCGCTATCTGTCATGCTTTTAGATAAATAAACATAGAAAAAAACATAGAAAAAGCAGCATGCGGATGCATGATGCTTAAAAATATGTTTTAGAATTTTGCGCCCCGCATGGGGCGCGACGAGCAGCGAGTTTCCATAAGGTACTTGAACTGGTTATTTCAATCCACACACCCCGCATGTGGTGAAACTTGACATCCTGCGCCGTTGTGGGTATACTGGTAGTGGAAGCGGAAGCTTCCGACGCCTCCGATGAGACACCGCCGGGAACACTGCCATCACTTGGTAAGCGCCTTGCACCGTCCAAGGAGGCGTCTGTTTCCCCGGCTGATGAGGCACCGGCGGACAGGGAGGTTTTCTCCGGGCTGCCACCGTCCAAGGCTGGGGCCTTTTTATTCCCCAGCTGTAGATTTGGCTCTCGGCTGGCATTACCATGTCTCTTATGGCAATACGAACGCCCACTGTTGTGTCGCCGATTTGCACAGGCGTATAAAAATAATTCCACCTGTATATGTTGAGGTTCCCCTCATAGCCTGGCAAGCTGTACAAATATTCGGCATTGCTAAATATTTGGTCACTATGACTAAGCATATTTGCTTTGTCCTCTGTGACCTTTTCCATTACCTCTTTTATTCCAGTGTCATACAATGCGCCCCATGCGAGGCGCGACCAAATCAAATACATACCAACACAAAAAAAGAAGGAATTTCAATCCACACGCCCCGCATGGGGCGCGACTGCCGACTGCCGTTGCAGCTCGTAGCGCACCCAGCCATGCCTTCACATCCTTCCCGCCCGCATAGCTTGCACTCTGGCTCAGCGGCTGTGTGTTGAACCAGAAGCCGAGGTGTGCCGTCGCCGCCGTGCTCTCGTCGGAGGCGTATGCGTCCGTGTTCTCTCCCAGCTTCGCCCTGTCGAACACGGTGAAGTCGTTGTATGTGGCGTGGTATACTGTCGCCAGTTTCCCCGCCCCCATGCGGAACTCTCCCCTGTCCGTCAGTCTTGCCTCGCTGTTCTCAAGTGCTTCCTCTGCCGCCTCGTCCACCAGCCGCTGTGCGTCCTCTGTGTTCCCGCTCTCAACTGCTGTGGTATATGCTGTGTCTCGCATGGAATAATTTATCTTATTTTTTTGCTTGAAGTTATTGACTTCCTTCTGGAACTGTGCTATATTCTCCTTGAGAGACGTGTCTGTTATACTACCCAGCGTTTGGTGTTGGGCTGTCACTGGCAGGGCGCCTCTCATTTTTTTGTCATAGCTCAGCACTCTGTTTTCTTTCACCGCTTCGTCTATGACGGTTCCAAGGTCTCTGTATTCCCTGCCGTTCTCGACCACGCCGCCAAGCTTTTCGTAAATGCTCAGGATGATGTGCGGCCTCCGCTCCATTCTTCCGTTTATATGCCGCGGTGTGTAGAAGCCAAGCGCGGCATACAGCGGCGTGCCGCTTGCTCCCATCACTGGCAGCACCATGGTGATCTCCGGGTTCCCGTTCTTCTTCGTGTCGTTCATCGTCAGCACGGGGTTTTCTATTGCCATGATCGCATCCGTCATTCTTTCCATGCCTACGCCGTGGTAGTGTTCGCCCTTGTTGTACCGGCCCTCTGCCTTGGCTTCCTTCTCCGTTTTGATGTTTGAATACATGTGGTTCCTGTAGATGTAGAAGTCTCCGTCTATCCCCGTCAGGTCTCTCACGAACTGCGGCATCCGCCCGACCTTTATCACATTGTCGTGCCCTGCGTCTGCATGGTCAAGCGCGTCGTACAGTGCAGTCACCACCTCGTGCTCTTCAAGCTGCTGGTTCTCCCTCCGGGCGTTCTTCGTTCCGTTATTGGGGGCAGCCGTTCCGTTATTGGGGGCAGCGGTTCCGTTCTCCGTCGCCGCCTCCGCGTTCCTCACGGCCCCGGCAAGGGCGTTATCCCATATCTGCTGAATCTCCTCGGCGTACTGCATCATGGCTCTTGCTTCCTCGTGCCGCGCCTCAACGCCCGTGAAAGCCTTCCGCAGCTTCTCTGCAAAGTTTGATAGCCACTCCCGGATCTGTTTATACAGGCCGGGCTTTTCTTTTGCCATGATCTCCGGCAGCTTCGTGTCGCGCAGCATCATCTCGCAGCTGTCCGCCACTATCTCCTCCATCGCATCAGCCGGATTTCAATCCACGCGCCCCATGCGGGGCGCGACAGGCGGCCTCAAGCTCCATCCGAAGCTCCGTGGATTTCAATCCACGCGCCCCATGCGGGGCGCGACCGAAGCAGCCGGGCAGGTCGAGAAGAACTTCAGGCATTTCAATCCACGCGCCCCGTATGGGGCGCGACCACGGCCTCTTCTACGGAGATAAGCCCCCGGTCATTTCAATCCACGCGCCCCGTATGGGGCGCGACGAAGGAAATTAAAATGCTTGCCGGTCATATCCGGATTTCAATCCACGCGCCCCGTATGGGGCGCGACGCCCCTTGACGTTGTAAACTTTGCCATCAAAGCATTTCAATCCACGCGCCCCGTATGGGGCGCGACATACCGACAACACAACAGTAAAGGAGACATCATATTTCAATCCACGCGCCCCGTATGGGGCGCGACTGGCAGGCTACAAATATGAGGAGGCCGACACGATATTTCAATCCACGCGCCCCGTATGGGGCGCGACCTCAAGCATTCCTTTAACTGTGCCTGATTCAAACTGATTTCAATCCACGCGCCCCGTATGGGGCGCGACCCAGCCGAAAAGTAATGCCGTGGCAATCCCGAGTATTTCAATCCACGCGCCCCGTATGGGGCGCGACACAATGAT
>UMHM01049143.1_pt1 | contig 25323 bp, 24 predicted proteins | sample 1965501 | NCBI WGS metagenome assembly UMHM01 (sample SAMEA4836095, study PRJEB28245) | human gut metagenome | biome: gut microbiome; material: fecal sample | place: Denmark | collected 2008
ATATTATTTTAATATGCTTATCTGACTGCGCTCATAGAAGTGCCGCGGCAGGTTTTCCATCTGCCGCGGCATGAATAGCATATGGCGCATCCGGCGCACCGGAATGAGCAGGGGAAGCGGCGCGGAAAACATACCCGTAAGGGGGAAAGGCTGTGATAAGCGGCGGCTAAGGTCAATCTATTTTCAACTTAATTTCAACTTTTGTTGATACTGGTTGAAAAAGCAATAAAAACACGCGGCAATCAGAACTTACAGCGCACTTATTCCTGCAAATCTAACAAAATTGCGATTTTATGCGATAAAATCTGTTGAATCCAGGGCAAAAAAATGATATTATATGCAAGCACAAAAATAAGCTATATACGGAGGTGATAAAATGGAGGAGACAAGTAACGTTCTGTTTTCGATCGGTCCGATAGAGATCACGGGCGTGGTCGTGACGATGTGGGTGATCACTGCCGTGCTGACGGTTTTGTCCATCCTTGCGACAAGGAACATGAAGGATGTTCCCGGCCCGCTGCAAAACCTTGCCGAGCAGGCAGTCGGCAAGCTGCACGGGTACTACTCGAATATCCTTGGCGAGAAGCTGACAGATAAATGCTTCCCGGTGCTTGCCACGGTCTTTGTGTTCATCATCGTCAGCAACTATTCCGGACTGCTGCCCGGCGCGGGTCACTTAAAGGCGTTCAAGGTGCCCACGGCAAGCCTGTCGGTCACGGCGGGGCTGGCGATAGTCGGCTTCTTCACGATACACACAGTCGGTGTGAAGGAGCGCGGCTGGAAGGGCTACCTCAAGTCATTCTTGAGTGTGATGCTGCCCCTGACGCTCATTGAGCAGTTCGTGCGGCCGTTCTCTCTGGCGCTGCGTCTTTTCGGCAACCTTTACGGCGAAGAGATGGTCACGGAGAACCTCTACACTATATTCCCGGTGCTCGTTCCGCTGGTCATGCAGGTGCTCAGTATCCTGTTCTGCCTGATACAGGCGCTGGTCTTTACGATGCTGCTGTCCTTGTACATAGCGGAAGCGGCGGAAGAAGAGTAAAAAACAAAACATGTAAGCAATAAAAATTATTAAAAAATTATTTTAAAGGAGATAAAAAAATGAACAGTGGATTGATAGCAATAGCGGCTGCATTAACCATCGCAATCAGCACCATCGCCCCCGCAATCGCTCAGGGCAAGACCGCAACCAAAGCAATGGAATCTATTGCGCGCCAGCCTGAGGCGGCAAAGGACATCCGTTCCACGCTGATCCTCTCTCTCGGCCTTATGGAAGCACTGACCATTTACGGCCTGCTCATCGCGTTCATGCTCGTGGCAAAGATCTAAGCAAGGGAAGCGCAACAATGAGGCGGCGCGGAATGCCGCGTCGCCCATCATAAGGAGATTAGTATGCTGAGTATCAATATTTCAGAGCTTGTTCTCACCATAATCAGCTTCTTCCTTCTGCTGTTTTTGCTTAATAAATTCCTGTACCAGCCCGTCCTGAAGTTTATGAAGGAACGTCAGGCGCGTATAGATGCCGGCCTTGAGAAAGAGCGCGGCGCGCTTGCGGAGATCGCCGAAAGCGAAAAGCGTATAGACGAGGCCAAGGCGGCCAAGCGCGAGGAGGCGAAGGCCATCCTTGCCGGACAGCGCGCCGAGGACGGGAAAGCGCATGATGAGTATGCCAGACAGCTCATGGCGGATAATGCCAAGGAGCGCCGGGAGGCCCGCGCACGTGTTGACGCAATGGCGCAGGACGCCAAGGCGAAGCTCGACTCCGAGAAGGAGCAGCTTGCGCAGACGCTGGCGGAAAGGCTCACCGGCAAATGAGCATGAATAGAAAGACAGCAGGAAGGAGGGGTGACTGACGCATGTTTGAGTGGAACATATTTTACGGACTTCTAAACTTTGCTATACTGGCAGGCGGCCTGTATTTTGCCGGCAGAAAGTCGGCGGCAAAGATGTATAAGGACTACCGCGACAAGGTCTCCGGCGATCTGGAGCGCGCGAAGGAGGCCGCGGCAAACGCAGAGAAGCTGCAAGACAATCTTGAGGCGCTTGATGCCGCGGGCAGGAGTGACTGCGACAGAATAATTGCGGACGCAAAGCAGCAGGCGCAGGAGCTTTCCAGCGCTGCAAAAAGCGAGAATGAACGCCAGCGGCAGAGTGCGCAGGCCGACAGCGCCAGCAGCTATGAGCAGATGTGCTTCGATATGCAGAAGCGCTTCAATGCCGAGGCCGCACAGGAGCTGACAGACGCCGCGGCGGACATACTGCGCGGCAGCAGCGCCGAAAGCAGAAAGGCGCTGATCGCCCGCTTTATCGAGGAGCTTCCCGCAAAGCTGGAAATACAGCCCAGCGACCGCGTGAAGATCGCCTCCGGCGAAAAGCTTTCGGTCACTATAAGCGGCGGGGAGGAGCTTTCCGCTGCGGACGCCGAGAAGATCGGCAAGGTAATAGAGGATAAATACGGCCATGACGCCGTGGATATCCGCGTTGAAAGAAACGACGCCGTTATCGGCGGCGTGTGCGTCAGCGTGGGCGACTCGCAGTATAACGCCACGCTTCAACACCAGCTCAGCCGCGTGAAGAAGATAGTGGCCGAGACCGACGACGCCGGTGACGTGATGGAGGTTTTCAAGGAAACGCTTGCAAACGCCCCCACGGATATAGACAGCTATCAGACCGGCCGCGTCATCAGCCTGTCCGACGGTATCTGCCGCGTTTCTGGCCTTTCGGACGTTATGTCCGGCGAGCTGCTTGAGTTCCGCGGCGACCTGCGCGGCATGGTCATGGACCTTGAGTGCGACAATGTTGGTGTCGTGCTTCTGGGCAACTATGACAACGTTCAGGAGGGAGACGAGGTGCGCCGTACCGGCCGCATCATCGAGGTTCCCGTCGGCGAGGCCATGCTTGGCCGCGTCGTGGATGCGCTTGGCCGTCCTGTTGACGGCAAGGGCAGAATCAACACGGATGAGGTGCGCCCCATCGAGACCAAGGCCCCCGGCGTCATCGACAGAAAGGGCGTTTCCGTGCCAATGCAGACCGGTATCAAGGCCATTGACGCGCTCATACCCATCGGCCGCGGCCAGCGTGAGCTGATAATCGGTGACCGCCAGACCGGTAAGACCTCCATCGCCCTTGACACCATCATAAACCAGAAGGGCAAGGACATGATCTGCATCTATGTCGCCATAGGGCAGAAGGAATCCACCGTGGCAAGCTTTGTCGAAAAACTGCGCGAGCACGGCGCGATGGATTACACCATCGTCGTCAGCGCCACGGCGTCTGAGCCCGCGCCCATGCTCTACATCGCGCCCTACTCCGGCGCGGCAATGGGCGAATACTTCATGTACAAGGGCAAGGATGCGCTCATAATATACGACGACCTCAGCAAGCAGGCCGTCGCCTACCGCGAGCTTTCCCTGCTGCTGCACCGTCCGCCAGGACGCGAGGCATACCCCGGCGACGTGTTCTATCTGCATTCCAGACTGCTTGAGCGCGCCGCGCGCCTAAGTGATGAGCTGGGCGGCGGCAGCCTTACGGCCCTGCCCATCATAGAGACGCAGGCCGGTGATATCTCTGCCTACATACCCACAAACGTCATTTCCATCACCGATGGCCAGATCTTCCTTGAGACGGATCTGTTCAACTCCGGCGTGCGCCCGGCGGTCAACGTCGGCCTGTCGGTCTCCCGTGTCGGCGGCAGCGCGCAGCTTGGCGCGATGAAGCAGGTCGCGGGCCGTCTGAGGATGGACCTTGCGCAGTACAGAGAGCTGGCGGCGTTCTCGCAGTTCGGCTCCGACCTTGACAAGGCCACGCGCGACACGCTGCACCGCGGCGACAGAATGACGGAGCTTCTCAAGCAGCCGTGCTATTCCCCGATGGAGGCCTCCGACCAGGTCATCTCCATCTTTGCCGCGTCTGAGGGCTATGCCGACGACGTAGAGGTGAAGGACATCGCGGCGTTTGAAAAGGCGCTTATCCCCTATGTCAACAAGCATTATCCCGAGCTGCGCGGCGAGATACTCAGCGGCAAGAAGCTTAGCAAGGAAAGCCTTGAAAAGCTGCGCGCCGTTATTGAGGACTTCAAAAAGAGCGCGGCGCTTTGAAAAAACATCCGCGGTGAGGGCCGGTAAGGCCCCCGCCGCGGCAAAACCGACAAGAAGGAGGTGGGGCATGTGGCAAACATGCGTGCTATCCGCAACAGGATAAAAAGCATCGAGAGCACCCGGCAGATAACCAAGTCCATGAAAATGGTCGCGGCCGCAAAGCGGCGGCGCACCCAGCTTGCCGTCGGCAATCTCAAAAGCTTTTCCGATAAAAGCCGCTTCATCCTCTCGCATCTCATGGGCAGCATGACGGACTCCGACAATCCCTTCCTCAAGCCGCGGGAGGAGATAAAGCGGCGCTGTTATGTGCTCTTCGTGGGCAACAGGGGCCTGTGCGGCGTGTATAATTCCTCCCTTCTGCACTATGCCGAGGAGCAGATCGCCGCGGACGGCGGCGAAAGCTTCGTCGTGGTGTGCGGCCGCTGGGGCAGGGACAGCTTCGCGTCCTCCGGCCTTGACGTCAGGCGTGTGTTCGACGGTATAAGCGACACGCCCACCGCGCAGGAGAGCCGTGAATTGACGGAGTATCTCAAGTCGCTCTATACTTCCGGCGAGGCGGACGAGATAGTGCTGGTGTACCAGCAGTTCCGTTCCGTCCTTTCGCAGACTCCCGGCAGGGCGACGCTTCTGCCGGTGCCCGCAATAGAAGGGGCGAGCGGCCGGGAATATATATTCGAGCCGGACGCCGAGTCCGTGCTGAACTCGCTTGTGGAGCTTTACATCAGCAACAGCGTATATTCTGTGCTGCTTGAGGCCAAAGCGGGCGAGCATTCCGCCAGAATGACGGCCATGACCGCCGCGACCGATAATACGGAGGAGCTTATATCCACGCTCACTCTGGAGCTTAACCATGCAAGACAGTCCGCCATCACCACCGAGATATCCGAGATCGTGGGCGGCAGCGCGATGCAGTAACGGCAGCAGCCTCATAGCCAAAAGGAGGAAAAGAATCAATGGTAAACGGTATCGTCAAAAGGGTCATCGGACCTGTGGTTGACGTTCAGTTCCCGGCAGGAGAGCTGCCGGAATTATATAACGCAGTAGAAATAAACAGCGAGGCCGGTAAGGTCACGCTTGAGGTCGTCCAGCAGATAGGCGACGGCGCTGTGCGGTGCATCGCGCTGGCCTCTACGGACGGCATCTCCCGCGGCGAACCGGCCACTGACACCGGCGCGCCCATCACCATGCCCGTCGGCGAGGCGACGCTGGGCCGCATGTTCAACGTCGTCGGTGAGCCTATCGACGGCAAGGGCGCTGTCAACAGCGATAAGCGCCTGCCCATCCACCGCGACGCGCCTGCCTTCACCGACATCCGCCCGGCAACCGAAATGCTGGAGACCGGCATCAAGGTCGTCGATTTGCTTGCCCCGTATGCAAAGGGCGGTAAGATCGGCCTGTTCGGCGGCGCAGGCGTCGGAAAAACGGTGCTTATAATGGAGCTTATCCGCAACGTCGCGTATGAGCACGGCGGCTATTCCGTGTTCGCCGGCGTCGGTGAGCGCAGCCGTGAGGGAAACGACCTCTGGCATGAAATGAACGAGTCCGGCGTCATCAATAAGACGGCGCTCGTCTTTGGCCAGATGAATGAGCCGCCTGGGGCACGTCTGCGTGTTCCTCTGTCCGGCCTTACCATCGCGGAGGACTTCCGCGACCGCAGCGGACAGGACGTGCTTTTGTTCATCGACAATATCTTCCGCTTCACGCAGGCCGGTTCTGAGGTTTCCGCGCTGCTGGGCCGTATGCCCTCCGCCGTCGGCTATCAGCCGACGCTGGCCACGGAAATGGGCGCCCTGCAGGAGCGTATCACCTCCACGAAGGACGGCTCTGTCACGTCCGTTCAGGCCATATACGTTCCGGCCGACGACCTGACCGACCCCGCCCCTGCCACGGCTTTCGCGCACCTTGACGCGACGACGGTGCTTTCCCGTTCGATATCCGAGCTGGGCATATATCCTGCGGTCGATCCGCTGGATTCCACCTCGCGCATACTTGAGCCGGCAGTGCTTGGCAAGCGCCACTATGAGACGGCGCGCGCCGTTCAGGCCGTGCTTGAAAAGTACAGACAGCTTCAGGACATCATCGCGGTGCTCGGCATGGATGAGCTTGGCCCGGAGGACCGTGCAACGGTCAACCGCGCGCGCCGCATCCAGCGCTTCCTGTCGCAGCCGTTCCATGTGGCGGAGAACTTCACCGGCATGGAGGGCAGATACGTCAAGCTCGAGGACACCATCAGAAGCTTTGAGGCCATACTCGGCGGCGAAGTGGACGACCTGCCTGAGCAGGCGTTCCTCCTCTGCGGCGATATAGACGAGGTCATTGCAAAGCGCGGACAGTTTTGAGGAGCGGTAAATGGAAACTAGACTCCATCTGTGCATCGTTACGCAGGACAGCACCGTGTTTGAGCGCGACGTGGACTATGTCAATCTCCCGACGACGCTCGGCTCCATCGGCGTGCTGGCAAACCACGCCGCCATGGTGTGCGCGCTGGCCGACGGAAGGGTGCGCTGCACCTATGAAAACGGCGGCGCGTCCGAGATAGATATCGGCGCAGGCATCGCGGAGGTGGCGGACAATCAGGTCACGCTGCTCGTGTCGGATGCAAAATTAAAGCAATAATGTTCAGCCGCGCCCGGAAAACCGGGCGCGGTTCAGCATTCGTCAGCCTCCAATCCTTTGTACATCTGGATTGAATCTGAGCCACGTTGCAAAAGCAGGGTGACTTTTCTCTCTCGTTCCCTTGGCAAACATAATCTTTTTGGATATACGGATAAGCGAACTGGCGGAGCTGCTCATTGGCGAAGAAATGAGTTTTATTATGATATCCAGCTTTTCTATTACAGCGTCTGCCAAGTGCATCTGAAGCAAGATGAAGGATGATGCCCTTTTCGTTCTACTCGCCGTATAAGAATTCATGCAGGCGTTCGCTTTCAGCCTTGTAGTTGCAGCCGGTCACGCCCTCATCCGCGCCGTTGTACATCCAGATGCTGTCCCTGTCGGGGATGGTCATCTGCGCGGCCTCCGCGCCGATGAACTTCGGTGCGGCTATCAGCAGCGAGGCGAGCTGCCGCTTTGAAAGGTCGGTGTCGATAAGCGGCAGGACCTTCTCCGCCAGTGTGTTCAGCTGCGCCAGCGTCAGCCCCTTCGTCTTTGAAAGTATGGCCTGCACGGTGCTGCGCTGGCGGGCCACGCGCTGCCAGTTGTCGTCTATGCGCCGCAGGCGGCAGTAGCGCAGCGCGCCATCACCGTCAAGGTGGTTCATTCCCTCGGAAAACCACGTCTGCGTGTACGTGTCCTCCGTCAGCGCGTCGGCCTCGGCGCGCGTCAGCTCTATGTCCACGCCGCCCAGCGCGTCTATCGCCTGCTGAAAGGCTTCAAAATCCATGTGGACATAGCCCGCGATGTCCACGCGGAAGCAGTTGCGCACGGAATCCGTCGTCAGCTCCGCCCCGCCATAGGTGAAGGAATTCGTCAGCATCACGTCGCCATGCCCCGGCCACGGCACGGCGGTGCTGCGCTCAAAGCTCACGAGCTTCACGCTGCCGCTGTCGCGGTCGAGTGAGCACAGCATCGTCACGTCGCCCCGGCCGAGATCGTCGGAATCGGTCAGACGCTCATCCGTGCCGATGAGCAGGATGTTTATTATCCCGCTCTGCTCCTCCGCGTTCAGGCGCGGCTGACTCGGCCCGAGGAGCTTGCTCACGACGGAGTCATGCGCGTCGCCCACGGCGGCATTTCCCACGCCGGGGGTCACTGCCGCAGCTCCGGCGGTGCTACGCGGGCTTGCCGCGGGCGTGGGGGAGGGGGCCACCGCCGCGCCCTGCCCGCTCTTTATTGACGCAATGGCCGTGCAGCCCATTGCGATGGTAAGCGCCGCCGCAGCGGCGAGGTTTCTTATATGCTGCCTGTCTATGGTCGTTCACTCCCGGTCGCGCCCGCCGTGCGGACGCCTCAGATTACCCTATACCCTCGGTTGACAAGAGCACATACGCCTGACAGCGTCAGAAGAAGCTCGCACCGTTCCGTTTCCGCCTTTAGGCGAAAACTCCATTATGCTCTCTCCTTCTTCCTTTTTCCTCGCAAACCCGCTTCGCTTGGAGTATGTGAGGTGAGTCGTGCTTTTTGCCTTGATGGGTTACGACACATCTGCGTCTCAAAAGTCAAAAATTGCACGAAAATCCATCGCTGTCAGGTGCAAAGCAGTTTTGACGGAGCAGAAAGGCGGCCAGACGACGAAAAGGCCGCAGGGAATACTTTGTGTATTTGCAAGGACTTTGAGGATGTATGGGCGTCCTTTCTGCCCATCAAAACCGTGTATGCTCTTGTCAACCGAGGGTATTGTGCCCGTTTTATACGCGGTTAATACTGGTATAGTACAGGGATAACATCAATTTTTGGTTACATTCGGGGGCAAAGTCTTGCTTTTGCGCGGTAAGCGTTGTATAATTTCATCACAGCAAAGCGCTGTTTATTTGATAATGTTACAGAGAAGGGGATATATTATGAAGGTTATGAAGGTCAAGAAAAAACCGAGTCTGCTGACGAGGGTGCGCCGTCGCTATCACCACGTGTTTTTCAGCGTTGGCTTCTTCCTTGGCGGCGTGATAGGCTTCAACCTCCGCAATATCGTGGATGCCGCTGTTGAAAAGGTGGAAGCGATAAGGGAAAAGCGCGCCGCAAAAAAGGCGGAAAAGGCGGAGAAGTAAGCAATAGGCAAATAAGAAAAAATGCTGCGAGGTACTTATACAGTACCCCGCAGCATTATTATATCCTGCGTATTATTTCTTGTTCTTCTGATACAGCACCCACAGCCCCTTTAGCAGCAGGTCGTTGTCGCAGAGTATCTCATGCTTGCAGTACGGCGTGACGAACTGCGCGATGCCGCCCGTGGCGATCACCCGGCACTTTTCGCCAAGCTCCTCTTCCATGCGGTCTATCATGCCGTCAAGCATTGCCGCCGTGCCGTATACGGCGCCGGAGCGCATGGAATCGACGGTGTTCGTGGCGATGCACTTTTTCGGCGCAGTGATGGAGATGTCCGGCAGAAGGCTTGCCCCAGCGGACAGCGCCGCGTATGAGAGCTTCACGCCCGGAATTATCGCGCCGCCGAGATAGCTGTGCTTCCCGTCCACGGCGACCATGGTCGTCGCCGTGCCCATGTCAAGGATTATGCACGGCGCGCCGTAGCAGCACATTGCCGCCACGCTGCCCACAACGATGTCACCGGCAAGCGTGCCGGGGTCGTCTATGCGCACGTTCAGGCCCGTTTTCATTCCCGGCCCGACCATCATGCACTCATGCCCCGTCAGGAATTTTATCGCCCGCTGCAGGCGGCCCGTCACCGGCGGCACGACGGAGGACATTATTGCGCCCTCAAAGCCCGTCGGCGATATGCCGTATATCTCGAGAATGTCCTTCAGCTTTATCGCATACTCATCCGCCGTCTGTGTGGCGCTGGTCTGTATGCGCACGATGTTCAGTATCTCCCCGTCCTCTATGCAGCCGAGGACGATGTTGGTGTTGCCGACGTCAACCGCAAGTATCATTTGCTTTTCCTGCCTTCGGTGTATTTTATTATCTGCGTTATCCCGGATGCGAGCACGAGGTTGACGGCCAGCTCCACAAGGAAGTTCACACCCGTCAGCCCGAATATCACGAAGTACAGCACGCCCTGCCCGCTTGCCCAGCTCTCCAGCGTGGACGTGAAGAAGAGAAGCATACCGGCAATAAAAAGCCCGGTGTTCACGACCGGACATACTATACCGGCAGCTATCACACCCACAAGGCCGCTTTTCCGCGCGGCAAGACGATAGGCAAGCCCTGCAAGCCACCCTGCGCCCGCGCCCTTGAGCACGCACACAAGGATGCATGCCACAGGCTGCACGCCCATCAGGTATATCACCGTGCCGCCGTCCCAGCCGGCAAGGCCGCTGAGAAGCGTGACAAGGCCGAACACCCCGCCCAGTATCGCGCCCGCGGACGGGCCATACATTGCCGCGCCGATAATGATCGGCGCGAGGGCCAGTGTGATCGGAAACGGGCCGAAACGCACAAAGTTGCCAAGGACTGTAAGCACGGCGATTATCGCCGTGAGCAGACTCAGCCCGGTCATACGCCGGACGGAACCGCGTGATGCTGCTTTGCTCATATTAAATTTACCTCCTGCTGTCGCTCTGTCATGCAGATGCGGCGCAGCTTCATATTAATATGCCTGTGCACAAATGTCAATACAATCTTGATAAAAAACTTCTCCTTCTGCGCAGAAGGAGAAGCATTTTTTCCGTGAGCTCGTCAGTTTGCGATGCCGTGGTGCATTCCGGGGCTTGAAAGGTCGAGCGCCTTGAAGCTGTACCCGTTGTCCAGCCCCCATTTTATCACGTCCTCCACGGCGTATACGCTGTAATCCTTGATGTCGTGCTGCAATACCACGGCGCAGCGCTTGCCCGCGCAGCCGGAAATGATGTTGTCCACTATCTTCGCGGTGCTTTGCGTCTCTCCGGCGTCTCCGCTGTATACGTTCCAGTCGAAGTAGCGATAGCTCATAGCCTCCAGCTCCTGCGAAAGACGCGTCATTATCCCGCGGTTGAAGCGGCTGACGGTGTTGGAGCTCCCGCCCGGGAACCTGCAAAGCTGGGTGTAGCTGCCCGTCAGCTCGTGTATCATGTCCTCCGTTGCGTTGAAGTCGTCGAAGAACGCGTCCTCCCCGGCGTATATGCGCCCGTATTCGTGGCTGTAGCTGTGCACGCCGATGCTGTGCCCGGCGTTGTATGCGCGCGTTATCACGTCGCGGTATTTCTCGCGGTTGCCCGTGACGAAGAAGGTCGCCTTCACGCCGTATTTGTCCAGCACGTCCAGAAGCTCCGCTGTGTATGGCCCCGGCCCGTCGTCAAAGGTGAGGTATATGGTCTTTTCCTCCGGCGTCACGACCTCCGGACACGCCTGCCCGCTGACAGTGACGTGCCTCTCCGCGCTGACGCAGTCGCCCTGCGCGTTCGTGATGCTGTAATACACGGTGTAGTCGCCCGGCACGTCCGGCCGCAGCGTGTCGCTGACGGTCACATAGGCGCTCAGGTCGTTCCCGTTTTCGTCGTATGCGGCGCAGCCGGGGTCGGCATAGCGCGGCCGCGCGCTTATCGTCACGCTCGCATCCCCGTAAAGCCGGATCTCCGGCCGGGCGAGGGTGTAGTTCGGCCTCCGCTCCGCCTGTGCGCGGTTCCCGGCGGCGTCGGTCACGGTGTATATGATGCTGTCCCCGCTGGCGGACACCTGCACCGCGCCGGTCAGGTCGCCGTCGTGCGCGTCGCGCGCGGTGTACCCCTCCTCGACGTAGCCCTCCAGCCAGCTCGGCCTGTAGTCCGGGTCGGACACAAGCGTTATCTCCGGCGGCGTTGTATCCACGACGTTCACCACGCGCTCCGCCGTGTAGTCGCGGGATTTATAGTGCGCCTTGTATATCAGGCGGTAGCTGCCTATCCTGCTCGTGTCCACACTGCCCTGACAGGCCACCTTCAGCGGCAGCGCGCTGCTGAACGCGCCCACGGCGGAGGCGCGCGCCCCCGGGTCGCTGAAGCTCTGTCCGTATTCCACGTTCATTTCCGTCTCGCCGCTCACGTAAAAGCGCACGTGGCGGTCGTCCATCATGAAAAACATCCCTGCGGCAAGAAGAAAAACGAACACCGCCGCGGATATCAGGGCGGCGTCCGCCGTCGGGCTGGTTTTCAGCCTTTTCAGAAGCGTTCTCATCTCTCTCTGCGCCTCCTGCGTTATATTTATATAGACGCTGTTAGTATCGGTTTTGTTTCCGCAAATATGCGCCAAAACATTTGCGCCGCGTGCTGACTTTCTGCACAATTGCGTGTATATTATACATGGTATATGTACCGCACAGCTTGCACACATATGTGCCATTGCCGGCCGGCGGTGAAAACGGAATGGTATTTATGCGAATGGGGAGGAACGACATGAGAAAAGCATTCAGACTTATCCTTGCGCTTGCCGTCATGCTCAGCGGCGTGAGCTTCAGCGCCTGTCGGCAGCAGAAACCCCGGTCGAAACGGAGACAGAGTAAACTAAATACCAGCGTTATAGGAAAGAGTGCCCGCCGGGGCACTCTTTTTTACGTATAACATAAAATCATAGCTTCGCGCTCAGCCTGTTTGCCAGCGGCTTGAGTCTGCCGCTTATCCAGTGGAGTATCACCGCCGCCGCGAATACCTCCGCCAGCGTCACAACGGCCTCCAGCGCGGCGCTGCCCGTCTTGCCGATTATGCTCAGACAGCCCTCCACGAATATCATGTGCACAAGATATACGTCATAGGATATGCCGTCCGTCCAGTCGAAGAAGCCCTTAAGCCTCTGCGGCCAGCGTATGCCGCGCGTGACTATGATAAACGTCAGAAATACGGCCAGCCCGAAGATCACAACGCCGTATTCAAAAAGGAACTTGAACACGTAATATGTCAGCGTCGATACCTGCCCCAGCACGCTGTCATAATAATAGAACTTGTACCAGTATGTCAGCGCCGTCAGCCCTACGCCCACGACGGCGGATACCGCCCACAGGAGGCGAAGCTTCTTCTCGTCCTTTATATCCGCAATGAAATAGCCTATCACGTAGCAGCTCAGCCAGTACGGCATGAAGTACGACTCATAGGATTTCAGCAGCACCTCCATCGCGGCGATGAGCAGTATCACCCCCGCAAGGGTGCAGTTCTTCGCCCGGAAGTATTTTTTCAGATCGTACAGCGCCGGTGTCATCATATAGCACAGCAGACAGTGACAGATGTACCAGAAGTGGTGCACGCCCTGCCAGCCGCTGCGGCCCAGCAGCATTTTGTATATGTTGCTTCCCGTCAGGTTCTCCGGCGCGACGAAGTAGTACACCGGGAAAACCAGCAGGAATACGCACAGATAGTAGTCCAGCAGTATCTTCACGAAGTTTTTAAGCACGAAGCTCACCCGTGCGCCCGGCTCCGTGAATTCCTTGTGCGCGTAGAGATAGCCGCTCATAAGCAGGAAAAGCTGCACGCTGGTGGAGAGCAGGTTCGCCGTTATCTCGTGCCCTGCCTGCTGGAACATGTGGCAGGTCGTCAAAGACAGCATCGCCAGAAAGCGCATCAGGCTGAATGAATAATTCTTTTCTCTTTTCCTCGTGGTGTCCTGTGCCGGTGCAAGCTGTGCCATGGCGTCCTCCCGTTGTGTATGTATTTGCGTTTTGCCGCTATTATACCAGCATATGCGCAAAAAAGCTACAGCAAATGACGCGGCGGGGCGTGTTAAGACTCGTTAAAAGTCTGATAATCGTTGCCACGCCGGGGTTAATCTGTTATACTGATAAGTTGTTGGAAACAACTAAATTTTATCTCTGCGGCAGCCAGCCGCAGGAAAGGACGTATTATGAAAAACACAGAAAAAACAATGGACAGGATCGTGGCGCTGTGCAAGAACCGCGGCTTCATCTTCGCCGGAAGCGAGATCTACGGCGGCCTTGCGAACACCTGGGATTACGGCCCCCTCGGCGTTGAGCTTAAAAACAACGTCAAGCGCGCGTGGTGGAAGAAGTTCGTGCAGGAGAACCGCTATAACGTCGGTCTCGACGCGGCTATACTCATGAACCCGCAGACGTGGGTCGCCTCCGGCCATCTCAGCGGCTTTTCCGATCCCCTTATGGACTGCCGCGAGTGCCATGAGCGCTTCCGTGCCGACAAGCTCATCGAGGACTGGGCCGGTCAGACGGGGTTTGCGCTTCCCAAGCCTATCGACGCCTTCTCCCAGAGCGAGATGAAGGACTTCGTCGAGGAGCATAATATACCCTGCCCCACCTGCGGCAAGCATAACTTCACTGATATACGCCAGTTCAACCTCATGTTCAAGACCTTCCAAGGCGTCACGGAGGACGCGAAGAACACCGTTTACCTCCGCCCCGAGACGGCGCAGGGCATATTCACCAACTTCGTCAACGTTCAGCGCACCACGCGCCGCAAACTGCCATTCGGCATCGGCCAGATAGGCAAGTCCTTCCGCAATGAGATCACTCCGGGCAACTTCATCTTCCGCGTCCGCGAGTTTGAGCAGATGGAGCTTGAGTTCTTCTGTGAGCCGGGCACCGACCTTGAGTGGTTCGACTACTGGCGCTCCTTCTGCCACAACTTCCTGCTGTCCATCGGCCTTAAGGATGAAAACCTCCGCCTGCGTGACCATGACCCCGAGGAGCTTTGCTTCTACTCCAAGGCCACCACGGACTTTGAGTTCCTCTTCCCCTTTGGCTGGGGCGAGCTCTGGGGCGTGGCAGACCGCACCGATTACGACCTGACACAGCACCAGACCGTCTCCGGGCAGGATCTGACCTATTACGATCAGGATAAGAACGAGCATTACATCCCCTATGTTATCGAGCCTTCCCTCGGCGTTGAGCGTACTGTCCTCTCCGTTCTGTGCGACGCGTATGATGAAGAGGTCGTCGGGCAGGATAAGAAGGGCAATAACGACGTGCGCACCGTGCTGCATCTGCACCCGGCGCTCGCCCCCTTCAAGTGCGCCATTCTCCCTCTCAGCAAGAAGGAGATACTCACCGGCCCCGCGCTTGAGCTGTATCAGGAGCTCAACAAGGAGTTCATGTGCGATTACGACGAGACCGGCTCCATCGGCAAGCGTTACCGCCGCGAGGATGAGATCGGCACGCCCTTCTGCATCACCTTCGACTTCAACACCGTCGGCACCGAGACCGACGAGGCCGACCATTGCGTCACCGTGCGTGAGCGCGACAGCATGACGCAGGTTCGCATCCCCATCACCGAGGTCAAGGATTATATCTCTGAGCGCATCAAATTCTGATGCTTTGATTCAAATTAGAAATAGAGGCTGATAATACAAATGAAAGACGGATTTGTAAAGGCCGCGGCGGCTTCCCCTGTCATAAAGGTCGCCGATGCTGAATATAACGCGCAGCAGGTCATAAAGTGCATGGCCGCGGCGCGCGAGAAGGGCGTGAAGCTCCTCGTATTCCCGGAGCTTACCCTTACGGGCTGCTTCTGCTATGACCTCGTGGGGCACAGGGTGCTGCTTGAGGGCGCGGCCGCCGCGCTGGAAAAGGTCGTGAAGGCGTCGGAAGGGACGGACATGCTTGTGCTTGTGGGTCTGCCCTATGCCTTCGGCAGCCGGCTTTTAAGCTGCGCCGCCGTGGTTTACGACGGTGAGCTTCTTGCCCTCATCCCGCGCGAGAATGTGGCCGGAAGCCGCTTCGCCGATTATCCCGGCGAGGGAGAGCTTGTTTATGTCGGCGCACTGGAGACGGAGCTTTGCCCCGGCGCGCTCTTTGCTCACAGAAGCCTCAACGGTCTCGCCGTTGCGGTGGAGCTCGGCGCGGACGTGACCGCGGCGGATTCACCCACGGCGTATTACGCCCAGTCTGGGGCGACGGTCATTGCGCAGATGGCCTCCTTCCCGGCGACGGTGTCCTCCACAGACGACGCGCTGCTTGCCGCGCGCTATGAGTCGAAGCGCTTCGCCTGCGGCCTTGTCCTTGCCGCCCCCGGAAAAGGGGAGAGCACCACGGACAACGTCTGCTCCGGCCTGTGCCTCGTCAGTGAAAACGGCGTGGTGCTTGCGCAGGATGAGCGGGCGGACAGCATGGCCGTGTCTGAGATAGACGTGGACTTTCTTCTGAACCTGCGCCGCCGCACCGGCGGCTTTGACCTTGAGGCGGAGGAGCTTTGCACGGCCCTCTGGGGCGGCGAGCTTGAGGAGACGACCCTCACGCGCGAGTACGTCAAGCATCCGCATCTGCCCGCGCGGGCGGAGGATGTTCCTGCCTACTGTGAGCGCGTTCTGGACATTCAGGTGTCCGGCCTTGTCAAGCGCATGGAGTATGCGCATCTTGACCACTGTGTCGTCGGCATTTCCGGCGGCGTGGATTCCACGCTTGCCGTCATGGTCAGCGCCATGGCCGTCAAGCGCATGGGCCTGCCCGCGACGAACGTCGTGGCCTGCACCATGCCCTGCTTCGGCACCTCCTCCCGCACGAAGTCCAACGCTGTCATAGTGGCGGAGCAGCTCGGCGCGGAGGTTCGCGTCATCGACATCGGCAAGTCTGTTTACCAGCACTTTGACGATATCGGCCACGCGCATGACGACTATTCCATCGCCTTTGAAAACGCGCAGGCGCGTGAGCGTACTCAGGTGCTGCTGGACATCGCCAACAAGGTCAACGGCCTTGACGTCGGCACAGAGGATCTCAGCGAGTTCGTGGACGGCTGGTGCACCTTCAACGGCGACCATACCAGCAACTATGACGTCAACCTCGGCCTGACAAAGACGCAGGTTCGCGCGAACGTGCGCTACATTGCCCAGACCACGGACGACAAGGTGCTTGCCGCCGCGCTGTGGGATGTGCTGGACTGCCCCGTCACGCCGGAGCTTCTGCCCATCCATGATGACCAGATAGAGCAGAAGAGCGAGGACTCCGTCGGCTCCTACTCGCTTCAGGACTTCTTCACGCATAAGATAATGATCTGCGGCTTCACCCCGTCCAAGACCTTCCGTCTGGCGAAGCGCGCCTACGGCGACAAGTTCACCGATGAGGAGCTTGTCCGCTGGCTCAGGAGCTATTGCCGCCGGTATTTCAGCCAGCAGTTCAAGCGCTCCTGCCTGATGGACGGCCCCGCGGTCGAGGCGTTCACGGTCTCCCCGCGCACCGGCTTTCTCATCCCGTCGGACGCCGAAGCGGCGCTGTTCCTCGCCGATGTGGACAGGCTCGAAAAGCGCGTCATCGGCAAATAATATATAGCAAGCATTTAGCAAGCATCAAACGAGCGGCTGCCCCGGCAGCCGCTCGTTTTCATCCGTTTTCACTTTTCTATTCCGCACAGGCGGCGCGAAACGTGCCTGTCGAAGAAGCTGATGAACGGCCCCAGACCGAGGGCGCACACCAGCGTGCCAAGCCCCACTATGCCGCCGAAGAGGAACGCAATCAGCGCGCTCAGCCCGTCCACAAATATGCGGCACCAGAAGTACGGCACCTTTTTCAGCTTCTCGTCCAGCACTATGGCCAGCGCGTCGTACGGCGCGATGCCCGCGTCTGCCGTCTGGTACATGGAGCAGGCGAGGCTCAGTATTATCACCCCGGCCAGCATCACGAGAAGCCGCGGCAGAAACGCGCCGGACAGCGTGAATATGCTGTTGAAAAGCTTCGTGAAGGAGGACGAGATTATCCCCACGCCGAACCAGTTCGCAAATGTTCCCGCGCCGATGTACTTCCGCCCGAATATGATCTCCGATATGAACCACACGCAGTTGGCAGCGAACAGCGCCGGTGCAAAGTCAACGCCCACAGTGTCGCCGATGGCCATGACCATGGCGCTGCTGGGGTCGTTGCCCATAAGCGAAAGCTTGAAAAGCGATATCCCCATCGCCAGCAGCACTATCCCCGCCAGCATAACGGCGAACCGCCGCCCTGTGACCCTGCCCAGAAGCTTTTTCATGATATCCGAAATTTCCTTTCCGCCGCGTAATATGCACGCCCTATTATAGCCCCGCGCCGCGGCATGTCAAGAATATATGAAGCGCCGCGGCTTCATGCGAAAGCTGCGGCGCCTGCTGGGAGAAGAATAAAAAAGGAGAACCTTGCTGATACCTTATGCGGCGGCACCGGCGCTGCGGCGCTTTTTCGCGCGCTGAATGCTCTCTTTTATGACCGGGCCGATGGTCTGGATGAGGATGACTATTATCAGCACCAGACCCTGGAAGGTGTCCTGTATGTCCACGCTGAGCGCCGGGATGGACACGATGATGAAGTTTATCGTCGTGTACGACAGCGCCCCGAATATGACGCCCAGCATGTTGCCGCGGCCGCCGGCCATGTTTATACCGGCCAGCACGACCGCCGCGATGGCGTACATCTCATAGCTCTGCCCGGAGGAGGCGGGCGTCACGTTGCCTATCTTGCAGGCCTGAATGACGCTGGCCACGCCCACCATAAGCCCCGTGAGGATGAACACGGAGACCTTGACCCACGTTGTGTTTATACCGGCAAGGCGCGCGCTCTTCTCGTTGGAGCCGACCGCGTACACGCTCTTGCCGTACTTCGTCCTGTTTGCGATGATAACGAAGATTATCACCATCAGCACGAACACGAAGGTTATGTACGGAATGGAGAACGAGCCGAGCGCAAGTTTGCCCGTGCCGAATTTCATGCGCAGGAATTCATAGTTGCTGTTGTCGCTTATCATGGCGAACTGACTCGACGACGAGCCGGATATCGCCGGGTCTATCGAGCGCACCACCGACAGCGTCAGCGACCGGTAGATAAGCATCGTGCCCAGCGTCACCACGAACGGCGGCATCTTCGCGCAGCCGACCAGCACGCCGTTCACGGCCCCGCACAGCGCGCCCGAAGCGAGCGCCGCCAGTATCATCAGCGGGATGGAGTTCGTGACGTTGAAGGTCATTATCGTTACGCCCGTGCACAGCACGAGGGCCGACCCGATGGAAAGGTCTATCTGCCCCGTGATGATGACAAAGGCCATGCCCAGCGCCATCGTGCCGACGATGCAGGTGTTCTGACTGCCGAGTATCGCGGCGATGTGACTCCACTTGAAGGTGTTGCCGTTGGCGCTGATGGTGAAGGAATAGGCAATCATTATTATAATAAGTACGAAGATGAAGCTGTACTGCGACCAGATCCTGCCGGCAACGCTGCCGAAGCTGTTTTTCTTTTTCATTGTGCTACCTCCACATGAGTCTCGATCGCGTTGGTGGAATAGAGCATCACATCGCGCTCATTCACCTCGGCGTGGCTGAACTCTTTTGCAATCCTGCCCTCATAGAATACTATGCATCTGTCGGCGACCTTTTTTATCTCGGGTATCTCGAGCGTGTTGAAGATGACCGCCTTGCCGTCGTTTGCAAACTCAAGCATGAGCTTGTATATCTCGGCCTTCGCGCCCACGTCCACGCCCTGCGTGGGATTGTCGAACAGCAGCACGTCTGCGCCGATGTTCAGCCACCGCGCGATGAATATCTTCTGCTGGTTGCCGCCGCTGAGAGAGCTTATGTTCAGCGCGCTGTCGTCCGCCTTGATGTGCAGCAGCTCTCTGTACCTTTCGTACCGCGCCGCTTCATCCTTTGCGGATATGAACGGCCTTGCGCGGGATATCTCATGCTCGGCAAGATAGAAGTTCTCAAGAATGCTCATGTCCGGCACGACGGAGTTCTCCTTCCTGTTGGCCGGAAGCATGCCCACGCCGTGCTTCATGAAGTGCACGGAGGAGCCGTGTATCTCCTCCCCGCGGACGAGTATCTGCCCGCCCTCTGCGGGCAGCGCGCCGAAGATGGTCTGCATAAGCTCACTCGCGCCGCAGCCTGCAAGCCCCGTCAGCGCGACTATCTCGCCCTTGCGCACGCACAGGCTTATGTCGGAAAAGCCCTGCCCGCTCAGCCCGCGCAGCTCCAGCACGTCCTCGCCAAGCTCGCGCGGCTTGTAGACCTCCTCGTCAACGTACTTCGTGCCGACCATGTCGGAGGTTATGGCGTGCGGCGTCGTGTCCTTTATATAGCCGGAGGAAATGTATTCACCGTTGCGCAGCACCGTGTACCTGTCTGCCAGCGCAAATATCTCCGGCATCTTGTGGGAGATGAAGATGAACGATTTCCCCTGAGTTTTCAATTTACGCAGAATGCCGAACAGATGGTCTATCTCGTTGTTGGACAGCGCCGTCGTCGGCTCGTCGAGAATGAGCAGCTTCGCGTCGGCGTACAGCGCGCGGCATATCTCCAGAAGCTGCTTTTCGCTGGTTTTAAGCTCGCTCACCATCGCGTTGGGGTCGATGTCCACGCCGAGGTCCTCAAAAAGCTCCTTCGTGCGCGCGACCTGCTCCTTGCGCCGCAGCAGGCCCAGCTTCCCTGTAAGCTCGCGGCAGAGGAAGATGTTGTCCGCCACCGTGAGGTCGTTTATAACGTTCAGCTCCTGATGGACGAACGCGATCCCGGCCTCCTCCATCTGGCGGATGGTCGGGCTTGGATAAGATTTGCCGAGGAAGCTTATCTCGCCCGTGTCGGCGGGGATAACGCCTGTCAGAATGTTCATCAGCGTGGATTTGCCTGCGCCGTTTTCACCCAGCAGGGCGTGTATTTCGCCTTCCTCGACGGAAAAATGAATGTCCGAAAGCGCCTTGGAGCCGCCGAAGGCCTTCGAGACATGCTTCATTTCAAGGATAGTCATATGTTGCTGTCTCCTTGCTCATAATTGGGAGACGTCTCCCGGATGGGGTTTTATAAATTGCGGATGCAGGGGAGACCCTGCATCCGCGCGGTAGTAAGTAAAACGATCAGGCGTGGCCCTTGAAGCCCTCGTACTCGCTGACGTTGGTGCGGTCAACTATCCATACGGGCTGGTACTCGCCGGCGCCCTGCTCATAGCTCCAGCTGCCGGAGAGGTAGTCGAGCATCTTGTCGATGACGTCCTGCATCATCTTCGGGGAGAAGTAAACGCTCATCATGTCGTCGAAGTACTTGTCGGCAGTCGCGGACTGCTTGGAGGTACCGGCCATGACGTCGTACAGCTCCTGCATACCGCCGATGGCGGAGATGTAAACATCCATCGCCTCGAGGTCTGCAAGGGTGGCCTCGGATGCGCCCGCCTCAAGGTAGTTGAGCACGCCGAAGGTCATTTCATCGTCCATGGAGTAGATGTACAGCTTGTTGCCGTTCGCCTTTGCCGCGGCGACTATCTCGTCCATCTTCTGCTCGACATAGCCGTAAGCGCCGTCAGCGGACCAGTTGCACACGACGGAGTAGGTGTTGAACACTGCGTCAAGCGCGGCGTCGTCCCAGGTCTCGGTGGTGGAGAAGCTCTGGCCGAGGGCCTTGTCGGAGTACTCTATCTCGCCCTTGAGGAACTGGCGGAAGCCTTCCTCGCGGCGCTTGCAGACGGTGCCGTTGTCGCCGTAAAGGGTCACGACGGTGTCGCCCGGCTGCATGCCGCTCTTCTGAAGCCAGTATGCGATGCCTGCGCCGCACTGCCAGTTATCACCGGAGGCGTTGAGGATGGCGTACTTCTCGGTGGCTTCGATTATACGGTCGAAGGAGATGAAGGGGATGCCTTCCGCATACAGGGCTTCCTGACCGGCCTGTGCGGAATCGTCCAGCGCCATCATGACAACGCCGACTGCGTCGCCGTTTGCGATGATGGTGTTGACCTGGTCCACCTGCTCCTCACCGGTGGAGGCGGCCATGTAAACTGCCTTGTACTCGCCGGCCTCGGTTATCTCTGCGCACTTGGCCTCTGCATAGGCGCCTGCCTGCGCGGTCCAGCCGTGGTCGGGCGTGGGGCCCATAACGTACAGGGTGCTTCCGGAAGCCTCCGCCGGCGCCGCCTCTGCGGGTGCTGCCTCTGCGGGAGCCTCGGCTTCGGGCTTGGTCTCCGCGGGGGCGGCCTGCTGTCCGCAGGCGCACAGCGCGAATACCATCACCAGCGCCATGAGCAATGCGATGATCTTTTTCATGTGTTTTCCTCCGTTAAATAAATTTTTTATAACATCCGCTCTTCGCGGGTATTATTTTTCAAATTAATGTCTGCTGCGCGGTCACGGGGCGACGGCGCGCCCCTCCCCGGCGGAGCGCACGCACGCGAACACCGCCCGCATGGACTTTATGATGTCCTCCGCGTCCAGAACACTTTCGCGCCCTGCCTCTATCGCGGATACGAACTCGTCTATCACGCCGGAGGACGCCTGCTGCGCGTCGTCGTTCGTCTGCATCCTGTCCAGCGCGTACAGAACCTTCGTCCCGTCGGCGTTGACGACCTGCAGGGAATACTGCGGGTCGGCGTAAAGCTTCATTATGCCCTTCTCGCAGTAAAGCACCGTCGCGTTGCATTCCTCGCCGTAGTGCGTCCAGCTTGTCGTCACGGTCCCCAGCGCGCCGTTTGCGAAGCTCAGCACCTCCACGGAGTTGTCGTCCACCTCTATCGGGCGGCCGTCGGGGAACTTCTTGTCCAGCACCTTCATCGTGGAATACACGCTTTCTATGTCGCTTCCGATGAGATAGCGCACAAGGTCTATCTTATGTATGCCCAGATCCGCCATGGAGCCGAACGACGCGGAATCCTTCTTGAAAAACCACGTGTTCGCGCTTCTGTCCATGCTCCACATTTCCGGCCCCTTGTGGCCGAAGGTGGACTGGAAGCTTATCACGCGCCCAAGCTCGCCTGCGGCGAGAAGCTCCTTCGCCTTTTTATGCGCCGGGGCGAGACGCTGATTGTGGCCTATCATCAGCCGCTTCCCGCTCTCGCGCGCCGCGGCCAGCATGGCCTCGCACTCCTCCAGCGTCACGGCCATCGGCTTTTCGCACAGCACGTGCTTGCCCGCGCGCAGGGCCTTGATGCTCACCTCGGCATGGGCGGCGTTGGCAAGGCACACGGAAACGGCGTCTATCTCGCTGTCGGCCAGCATCTCGTCTATCGTGGCATACACCCGCCCGCCGTAAAGCGCCGTCAGCGCCTCCACGCGCTCCTGCCGCCTGTCGAAAAAGCCCTTGATCTCCACGTTCGCGTTGTGGAAGTATTCGTATCCGTGGCGCTGCTTTGCGATTGAGCCGCACCCGATTACACCGACTCTAAGCATGATGTTTACTCCTTTTCGTTATTTCCGCAGCCGCCGGAAGGGCACGCGGATTCGCGCACCACAAGCCTGTGCGGCAGGTATGTCCTTTTCTTCACGTCCTGCCCCCCGCCGAGCATCCCCAGCAGTATCCGCAGGCTCTGCTGACCCATTTCATAGCACGGCTGCGCCACCGTCGTCAGATACGGGTGGAACATCGTCGTGTAATCTACGTCGTCAAAGCCCGTCACGGCGAGGTCGCCCGGAACGGAAAGCCCCATGTCGTGCGCGCGTGATATAACGCTCAGCGCCAGAATGTCCGACACGCAGAACACGGCGCTTGGCCGCTCCGGTAGGGCCAGCAGCTTCTCCGCCGCCGCAAGGCCGGAGGCGTAGGAGTAGTCCGCGCTTGCCATCACCAGCATCTTCTCGTCGGCCTTCAGCCCCGCGCCCGCCAGCGCGTCTCGGTAGCCCTGCACGCGCTGCCGCGTGGAGATGAAGTCGTTCGCCGCGCTCATCATCGCTATCCGCTCATGCCCCAGAGATATCAGGTAGTTCACCGTCTCCAGCGCGGCGGAATAGTTGTCTATCGACACAGAAGGGGAGTCCAGCGCCGGCACGTACTCGCAGCACTGCACCAGCGGGTACTCCGCCGCGTAGTTCCGCAGCCACCCGTGATTCCCGTGGCAGCCGAGGAAGATCGCCCCGTCCGCCCGGTGCTGCTCCAGCATTTTCAGAAAGCGCTTTTCGTTTTCGGCCTCTCCGGCCGTATTGCATATCAGCACGCTGTATTCGCAGTCGTGCGCAAGATCGCCTATCCCTGTCAGGATGCGCGAATAATACGGGTTTGAAAAGTTCGGCGCGAGAGTGAGTATCACGCGGCTTTCACTGCGCCGCAGGTTCCTTGCGGACTGATTCGGCGTATAATCCAGCGCCTTTATCGCCGCGCTGACCTTCTCCGCCGTCGCCGGGCGCACAGTCTCGCTGTTGTTCAGAACTCTTGATACCGTGGCCACCGACACGCCCGCCAGCTTTGCCACTTCCTCTATCGTCACCATGGGATACCCTCCGGATGTGGAAAATGTAATCCATTACATTTTTCTCGCACGTTTATCATAGCAGTCGCAGGGCTGGAATGTCAAGGAAATTAACTCCCCGAGAAATATTTTCAGCTTTATCACCAACATTTTCCCGCGGCATTTATCAGCATTGCACAATAATCCGCTGCGCATATTTTTTGCCACTTGACAAAGCGGAAAATTGTGATTAATTTATAAATCAGGATGAAACAATATGCTATTTCTGGGAGGAATGCACATGAAGCTGGGACTCGTTACCGCGATACTCGAACAGTATGATTATGAAAAGATGATAGACACCGTGTCCGCCATGGGCTTTGAATGCGTCGAAGTGGCGTGCTGGCCCGCGGGCAAGGCGGAGCGCCGCTATGCCGGAGTCAGTCATATCGACGTGGCGCGCGTCTGCACGGACGACGGTTATGCCCGCCACGTGCTCGACTATGCCGCGCAGCACGGAGTGGAGATCTCCGCCCTCGCTTTTTACCCCAACACCATGGACGGCGACCTTGAAAAGCGCGCGGCGAACATCGCCCATCTTGAGACCGTCATCCGCGCCAGCGCGAAGCTCGGCGTCAACATGGTCACCACCTTCATCGGCCGCGACCAGACCAAATCGGTCGAGGATAACCTTGCCCTCGTGGCGCAGGTGTGGCCGCCCATCATCGCCCTGGCGGAGGAGCTTGGCGTTAAAATAGCCATTGAGAACTGCCCCATGCTCTTCGGGCGCGACCAGTGGCCCGGCGGGCAGAATCTCATGACCACGCCCGTTATCTGGCATAAGGTGTTCGACATCCTGCCCAGCCCCAACCTCGGCATAAACTATGACCCCAGCCATTTTGTCTGGCAGATGATAGATTATATCAAGCCTATCTATGAGTTTAAGGACAAGATATTCCACGTCCATTATAAGGACATCAAGCTCTTCCAAGATAAGCTGGAGCGCGTCGGCGTCATGGCCTATCCGCTGGACTTCATGTCGCCCAAGCTCCCCGGTCTCGGCGATGTGGATTGGGGGCGCTTCGTCTCCGCGCTCACGGATATCCGCTATGACGGCTTCACCTGCATCGAGGTGGAGGATAAGGCCTTTGAGGGCAGCGAGGCGGCCGTGCTGGATTCCCTGCGCCTCAGCAAGCGCTATCTTGAGCAGTTCGTTATCTGAGCTTAATTTCGCTTTGCGGTCATATGCCGCACGGCAAATCCACGGCGCACTCATGCCTCCCTTGAAAAGGGAGGTGGCGAAAATTTGAAAAATTTTCGCCGGAGGGATTCATCTGCCGTGCAGACGGTAATCCGGTATCAGGCTGCAAACGGCTGCCGCAGTCACTCATCCAATCCCTCCCCTAAAGGGACTAGGCCGCAAGCGGCCGTCGCAGTCATTGTCATGTAAACATGCCAATGACAGCCCCCTTTGCAAGGGGGCCAAGAGACAGCAAGCGATAACTCACGTATAGCAAATCTGCCGCTGCATGGTAGAATAGCGCTTTGCGCCGTCTCAGCAGCTCGCACGGCAGATCATCCACGGCGCACTCATGCCTCCCTTGAAAAGGGAGGTGGCGA
>UMHM01058742.1_pt1 | contig 25235 bp, 24 predicted proteins | sample 1965501 | NCBI WGS metagenome assembly UMHM01 (sample SAMEA4836095, study PRJEB28245) | human gut metagenome | biome: gut microbiome; material: fecal sample | place: Denmark | collected 2008
GGATTTCAAGAGCATCTTGCGTATCCTTTAATTCACGTTTTAAGCGCCTGTTTTCAAGCTCAGCCTCTGTTAGATTTCCCGAACCAGTAAATGCTGCCTGATTGTTATTGGCTTTAGCTTCTTGCTTCCATCTATATAAAGTACTATCTCCAATACCTAAATTTTTCGCACATTCTTTACGACTTAGTTCTGGATGTGTTAAACAATAATTGACTGCATTTTGTTTAAATTCTTGATCAAACTGTTTCTTTTTATTTGCCATTTTCTTTTGCCCTCCTTCGTCTGTGAATCATCCTCTTTCTATTGTACCACTGGTGTAAATTTTCTCTTTTTGACTAGTCCTATTTATATGCTAACATCAGAAAGACGGATCTATCGTGCAATGGATAGGAGCCGTAGAGCAATGAATCCAGATAACTATAATGAGGATGGAACTATCAAAAAAGGAAAAAAGACGTGGGTCTTGTCGAATCGCTATAAGAAGTTGAGAACGAAACATACAGAGCTATGCAGAATCAATGCGACCAATCGACATTTAGCCATCCATGAAGATATGAATGAATTAAGAAGCTTAGGGGATGTTTTTGTGACAGAGCCAAAGAATGCCAAGAAACTGCAGAAGAAAGCTAAAACTGGAAAGCGCAAGAAAAGATTTGGAAGATCTATTAAAAATAGATGTCCAGGCTATTTTCAAAGTCAGGCTAAGAGGAAGTTCAGAATCTATGTTGAAGTGCCAAATGATTATAAGGCAAGTCAATATGATCATACGAGTGATACATATATCAAAAAATCGTTGTCACAAAGAATGTATAAACTAAGTGATGGAACAATGGTACAAAGAGATCTATATTCATCTTTTCTTTTGTACTGTATTGATCTAAATACAAACAAAATCGATAAGAACAAGTGCATTCATGAATTTGAGAAACAGTATAAAAATCAAAATGAAACGATTGAATATATCCAAATGAATCAGATCAAAGTCATGAACAGTGGAATAAGAGTAAATTAAATAAATGTTAAAATGGGAGATTGACTATGCTTCCATGTAGAGATACAGAAAACAATCGCTAATGTGCTAAATGTAGTGCTTGATTGTAAAGTTCACGGCTCCAACAGAAAGACAGGAATCCAAAGTTTGAAAATAATGTACGATTGCTGCATAATGTTGTCAGTTAAGAACCCTCACTGCTTGCGGTGAGGCGTAGTCAGGAATGAGTATGATTACACGCCGAATGTGTTTGCTCGCGGATTAGGCTTAAATTCAGTCAAAACAGTTGGTTTGGTTTGCCTAGATGTATCCGATCGTTATATGGCAAATGCGATTGCGTATTTAGAGAAGAATTTACGCAAGTATGGATATGACTCAATTTTGATGTGTAGTGGCTTTGACTATGAAGAAAAAGTAGAAGCCGTAAAAATATTATTGGATCGTAGAATTGATGCGATGATATTGGTTGGTTCACATTATGCAGGAGACTGCGGACAGAATGATATTCAATATCTACAGGATGCTGCCCAAAAAGTTCCTGTGGTACTCATGAATGGCTATATTCGAGTACCGGGTGTATATTGTGTTTTAACAGATAATTATAAAGCGGTTTATGATACTGTATGTAATCTAATCGAAGTTGGAAGGAAGAAAATTGTGTTTTTGTATGATGCCAATTTGTACAGCACAACGAAAAAATTAGAGGGATATCAAGACGCACTGATTGATAATGGTTTAAAGGTGCAGGAAGAATATAAGGTGCTTATGCCAAATAACGTATTGAAGGCAAGAGATTTATTGGCAAAGAAAAAGTTGGATTTTGATGCCGTCATTGCCAGTGATGATGCGATGGCTGTTGGTGCACTTAAATATGTGCATCAAATTAACAAGTCGATTCCTGAAGATGTCAATGTCGTTGGATTCAACAACTCAGAACTATGTGTTTGTTGCTATCCGGAAATGAGTTCTATTGATTCACAAGAAGAAGAGTTAAGTGAAATTGCGGTTGATTCGCTTATTAAAGTTCTTGCGAGAAAATCAGTTCGACAAAAAATGGAGATTCCATGTAAATTTATTAAGCGAAATACAACACAGTTCTAATTTAGAAGGGGGGGGAGAGCTATATGTTGATCAGTGAAGTAATACAAAAAGTGAAAGACTATCATAAAGGTGGCGCTGTATTTGGTAAAGAAATCAAAGAGGATACAACACGAGATCAAATTTTATATGGAGATGCTCATAAAGAATGTACAGGTATCGTAACGACGTGTTGGGTAACGGTGGATGTGATTTGTAAGGCACATGAAAAAGGGGTAAATCTAATTATTTGTCATGAAGCTTTGTTTTGGAATCATGGAGATCATCAAGAGTGGTTAATGGAAAGTCAAAATGAAACGTATCTATTGAAAAAACAACTCTTAGACAAAACAGGCATTGTCGTATGGCGAGATCATGATTATATTCATTCAGGTATTCCTATGGAAGATGGTACATATACAGATGGAATCTTTTATGGTTTAGCTAATAAACTTGGCTGGACAGAGTATATTCGTAAGGATGATCAATTCATGAATATGCATTATGAAATTCCAGAAACAACAGTGAGTGAATTAGCGAATTATTTAGTAGATACATTAAATTTAAATGGCGTGAAAATTATAGGGAATCCAAATCATAAAATTAAAAATATATGTATTCCGATGCATGTATTTGGAGATGCGAATGATCTAATCGAAGAAGCAGACAAAGACAATATCAACTGTTTTCTAACAATGGAATTGATTGATTTTACGCTTACGGAATACATTCGCGATAGTTCTATGCTCAATTTAAATCGTTCGATTATTGCGATGGGTCACTTTAATTTAGAAGAGCCAGGTATGGAATATATGTTGAAATATTTGCCGAAAGCTATCCAGACAGATATACCAATGTATTATATTCAATCTGGGGATAATTATGAATATGTGGTTAAAAAAGTGTCATAATTTAAAAAAATGACACTTTTTCGATTGAAGTGAAGTCAAAATGAGTCAAGTATGACTCAAAAAGGAGTTAAAAAATATAAAAGGGTGTCAAAACCTAAAATTATGAATCAAAATACACTAAAAAAGCAGTGAAATGAGTCAAAATTTAAAATTATGACACTTTTATGTGGTAAAATAATGTAAACAAAGTCAGGAGGCAGAAAAAATGACACCTTTTAGTGCAAATTTATATCCGGTGAATTATAAGATGGATAAAGACTTATTAAGATTATTGTCTCAGGCAAACGCGAAATATACGGAGTATAAGATTAAATTACAGACTTTGGATTTTGATTCAAAATATTTTTTAGATTCAATTTTGTTGAGTGAGAGTTTGAAATCAACTCAAATTGAAGGTACACAGATATCGCAAGATGAAATGTATTATTTAAAGTATATGGAAGAAACGGATGATAATAAAGAGATTCAAAATTTAAAAAAAACTGTGGAATATGCATATGAAAAAATTAATACTGGAAAAGATATAGATTTTGAATTGGTGAATACAATGCATAGGCTTTTATTGGACAGTGTTCGTGGTTCTAAAAAGAAGCCAGGTCATATTCGTACAACTCAAAATTGGATTGGTCCTAAAGGAGCGGGTATGGATAATGCGATATTTATTCCTCCTGCACCCGAAAATGTATATGGATTGTTAGAAAATTTGTATGAGTACATGAATGATGAGTTTATTGATCCATATTTAATTAATGTGGCATTATCTCATGCACAATTTGAAACGATTCATGCATACTCAGATGGAAATGGACGACTAGGAAGAGCATTGATTCCTATTCAAATGGCAAGGTTTGAACAAGATAAGCCAATATTATACATGTCGGAAATATTGGAATTGTATAAGCCTGCATATCAATATAATTTAATGGAAAGTCGTAAAGGAAATTATTTGGGATATATCAAATTTTTTCTTCAATGCGTTGTCAATCAGTGCAATAGTTTTATCTATAAGATGAATGAAATAGATAGAATCTACAAGGAAGATATGGCAAAAATGGAAACAATCCATAGTGCAACACTATACAAGATTATGCCAATTATTCTTTCCCAAGTTGTATTTACTAAAAAAGAATTAGAGGATATGACAGGATTATCAAAATCAACAATCAATCGTACGATTCAGAAGATGGAAGAATTAAATGTAATTTCATACGATGATTCGGTTCGAAAAAAGAGTTATTGTTACACAAGTGTTTATAACGTATTTGTAGGGAAAAGAAATTATTAAATGAAAAGTGTTGAATATGGTTATACTTTCCCCTAGAAAAATGTAAAAGATGTTGGAAATTTAAACCAACATCTTTTGTGTTTTATCTGTTTTCATTGATATATTCATTTACGCTTTGTTTGACAATATTGAAGTTGACTTCACCATATTGTAGTAGGGCATTATGGAAGTCTACATTGTCAAATTTTGAGTTTAATCTAGATTTGGCTGTACTCTTTAAATCTACAATTTGAAGATATCCGTAATAGTAAGATAAGAATACAGTTGGATTGTCTGCCAATTGATTATAAATACTTTCTAATCCTTCTGAACCAAACATATCGCCATATTCATTCTTGAAATCATGGAGTGACATACCATCATAATGAATGCTGATATCCATTAAGACAATGTATAGATTGGTAAGAATGTTATTCAAATTATAGGCTTCTAATAAGTCTTCATTATTATCTAAATAATGCAAAGACATGCTTTCCATATAAGTAGCCCATCCTTCTGACATACCTAGATTGTTGTAGAAGAATTGGATTGGGTATTTTAAATGTTCCTTGTTGTATTGGGCTTGATACATATGTCCGGCAATACCTTCATGAGCTAATGTTTGATAAAGTGTTAAGCTTGATGGATCATCGCCATAATCACGTTTGTTGTAGCGCATTTGATAGTTTTGTGAATAATCCAAAGCCGGTGTAATAAAGTAGGCAACAATTCCGCTGACAGATTGATCTTCTGGTAGTGCCTTTAAATCATATTTCATGGTTTTTACTTCTGGAAAATCCTTTTTATAGTTTTTTTGAAGGCTTTCTAGAATTTGATTTACATCCGTAAAATCTGTGGAAACAGAATCTAATTCATACGCAATCATGGGATTGGGTTTATATAACTTTTGGAATTTAGTGATGGCCGAATTGATTGCAGATTGTGTGTTTTCTTTAATTGTAGAAATAGAGTCAGTAGAACTTGTCGCATTCTCAACTAATGCTTCATAATATTTCTTACCATTTTTATAGTTGGATAATCCTTGTAGAGGTTGTACTTTGGATTGTAGTGAAGTTAATGTATCTAACATAGCTTGATAACTAGGAAAGAAATTCGTGTCCATGGCTTCTTTGACTTGTGCTTTATAAGATGTTGTTGTTTCTTCATCTAGATTTAAAGTATCAATCGCATCATACAAAGCACTTACAATAGAACTATTCTCTTTGTTGTTGATGACATCTTGAATGTCCTGGGTAACAGAATCATAGTCAAATTGTAACGTATTCTTTTTTGCCTGCTCTTTTGTATATTCCAATACATCGTTTGTGTAGCGAGGCACATCGTTGATGAGCGTAATCAAATCTTGAATGTCTTTTTCACTTCGTAAAATGTATTCAGAGAAAACAGAAATCAAACTTTGGTGAAGTCCATTCATTGTACTCCAACAATTGTTCAAATATTGAAATTTCTTGTTCTCCGCTTTTAAACTCAATTCATTCTCATACTTTAATTCATCATAGATGGTTTGTTGCGTCTTGTCTAAAGTACTGCGATTAAACTTGCTTAATTCTTTTTGATCTTCTTTGATTTCTTTTGTATTGTCCGTGTAGAATTCACCAAGACTTATCTCAACTTTATTGATATCAATACCATAGTCTTCCGGATGTTCGAAGAATTGGTGCATCGTTGTATAGTCATTTTCAGCATATTCAACTACCAATTGGTTTGTGTATTTTGTGAAGTCCTTGTTTTCTTTAGCTGCAAACGTATTGTCTTGCATTGTGGTTGAGCTACAAGCGGTAAGTGATAATACGGTAAAGCTTATAAATAGTTTTTTGAATATATTTTTCATTAGAATCCCCTTATTTTTTAAAAAAGGACTGATTATTCATCAGCCCATGTAATTTTCTTGTCTTTAACACCTGCAATAGATGCCAACGCTAAAAAGTCATATCCTTTTTTAGTAATATATGCATGCCCTTTTTGGAAAGCTTTTTCAATTACCATTCCAACTCCAACGATTTCAGCTTGTGCCTGTGCAATTAAGTTTTCGGTTCCCTTAAATGCTTCACCATTTGCCAAAAAATCATCAATGAATAATACTTTATCGCCTTTTTTTAAGTATTCTTTTTCAATGCAAATTGGATATGTCTTATTCTTTGTGAAAGAGAAAACTTCCGCAAATGCTGGATCGATCATTGTACTTGGTTGTGTTTTCTTAATGAAAATCAATGGTACATTTAAACGGATGGCAGCCGCAAATGCTGGCGCAATACCACTAGATTCAATGGTTACTACTTTTGTGATGCCTTTGTCTTTAAAGTGTTCATAAAATTCATTTCCCATTTCATCTACTAAAGAACAGTCAATTTGGTGATTTAAAAAAGCATCCACCTTTAATACTTCATCATTAATAAAATGTCCTCTAGTCTCGATTGCGTTTTTCAGTGCTTTCATTTTGCTTTCCTTCCTCTTTTTGTTTTATCTGTACAATAGTTTGTCCGATACGATGATTCTTTACTTCTTTAACATATACATCCATTAAGTCTAGACTGACTTTAAAATGTGAACCCTCATCAGGAATTTGTCCATAATGATTTAGGATGTATCCACCAAACGTGTCACAATCCTCATCTTCTAATGAAATGCCTAAAGCTTTTTCGACATCTTCAATGTCAGCTTGACCATAGATTCTAAATTGATCAGAATCAATTTGTTGGATTGGATCTGGCTCTTCAATATCATCATCTTCTTGGATTTCACCAAGAAGGGTTTCAATAATATCATGTAAAGTCACGATACCGGTCATTCCTCCGTATTCATCAAGTAAAACCGCAAAGTATACTTTTTTGATTTTCATTTCCTTCAATAAAATATCGGCCTTCATATTTTGTGAAATAAAGAAAGGCTGATCCATTGCTTTATTGATGACGTTATCTTGTTCAATCGAATCTAAACGGAAATAATCACGTGTATCTAGAATACCTACGACATCATCATTATCCTCATCACATACAGGATATAATGTGTGACGATTTTCTAGGATGGTTTGTTTCCATGTTTCTTTATCATCATTTAAATATAGACAAACAACTTCACTTCGATGTGTGCAAATTTCTTCAACGGGTGTATCATCAAATTCAAATAAGTTTTCGATAAACTCTTTTTGACTTGGTTCAACACCACCACCGTTGATAACTTCATAAATATCTTCTTCAGAATAATCTTCCTGTTCTTTTTCTACTTGAAAACGTAAGAAGAAAGTAAATGGTGTACATAAGGATTGAATACCTTTCGCAATGGACATGAATGGTTTTTCAAACTTGTCTGAATGTAAATTCGCAAATTTTCTTGGTAATAAATCACTCAATAAAATGTATACATACACCAATAGAAGTACGACGACATAAAGCAATGGACCATGGATTATGGGTTGTAAATAGATTACACTCATCACAATGCCAAATACTTCCATGCATAGAGATAACCATTTTAATGTAGCTTGATATTTATAAGAATCATCTTCAATTTGTTTATTTGTAGAAACGATGCTGCTTGTCATTGAAAACAAGATGTTTAGAATAAATGTAAATAAAATTAAGATGGGAAGGCTCATATTAACCCTCCTAAACTATACTGTAACGGGACTGAATCATCCGGATTCATGAAACTATCACTCCTTCATTAATACCCATTATCATACACAATTTAAAGGCTTTTTTCAATGTGATAAAGAAAACAACCAGAATAAATCTGGCTGTATTATTGTTGTATGTATTTATCGGCATTATTCATTAAATATTGAATGATGGATTGTCGTGTCACAATTCCAATAAAAATCTGGCGATCATCGACTACGGGTACGAAGTTTTGTTTCAAAGATTGAGCGAACAATTGATCGACTGGAACATCGATTTGAACTGGTGGAGTAAAGTCTCCACGAATTAGTTCACGAATCTCCATTTGTTCAAGATCTTCTTTATGAATCGAAGGATGATCTAATAAGTACCAAAGAAAATCCCCCTCTGTAATGGTTCCTACATAAACTCCTTCCTTATTAATAATGGGCATCGCCGTATATTTGTGCTTGCGCATGAGGGCAAGTCCATCTTCAACACTGATATTATCATATAAATATTTAACACTATTTTTAGTCTTCAGAAAAAAGAATACATTTTCCTGCATTGTCTATCACCTCAGCTTTATACTACCATAATATTTATCATTTAAAAATCATACAATTATGGGAAATTGTGCAGAAGTGTGATAGAATTTTTATAAAAGTGGAGGCAAGAAAATGGAACAATATAAAAAAGAGTTTATTGATTTCATGTTGGAATCTAAAGTATTAAAATTTGGTGATTTTACACTAAAATCAGGACGTAAATCTCCATTCTTTATGAATGCGGGTGGATATGTTACAGGTAACCAGTTAAAAAGATTAGGTGAATATTACGCAAAGGCCATCGTTAATCAATATGGTAAAGACTTTGATGTATTATTCGGACCTGCATATAAGGGAATTCCATTGGCTGTTGCGACTACAATCGCATTAGATCATTTATATGGAATGGAAGTTCGTTATTGTTCAGATCGTAAAGAAGAAAAAGATCATGGAGCTGATAAGGGAAGTTTCTTAGGAACAAAACTACAAGATGGTGATCGTGTCGTTATGATTGAAGATGTTACGACATCTGGAAAATCAATGGAAGAAACAGTACCAAAGGTTCGTGGTGCAGCAAATGTTGAAATCGTTGGATTGATGGTTTCTTTAAATCGTAACGAAAAGGGAAAAGGTGAAAAAACTGCATTAACAGAAGTTAGTGAATTATATGGTTTTCCAACAGCTGCTATCGTGTCAATGCCAGAAGTAATTGAATATTTAGGAGATAAATTAGATCCTGAATTAAAATCAAGAATTGATGCATATTATGAAGAATATGGAGCTAAGGAATAGGGTCGAAAGATTCTATTCTTTTTAATTACTTTGCGCACTGCGGTATATTTTGCACTAAATTACTTTGCGCACTGCGGTATATTTTGTGCTAAATTACTTTGCGCACTGCGGTATGCATGGTGTATAATGTTTTATATAAAGGAGATATCGCAATGGAAATAAAAAGAAAGATTTATTCTAAACTTTTGAAATGGAAACAGGAAACAAATGGATCCAAAGCATTGTTGATTGAAGGGGCTAGGCGTATTGGAAAATCCACAGTGGCAGAAGAGTTTGGTCGAAACGAATACAAATCTTATGTTTTAATTGATTTCAACAAGGCTTCAAATGCGATTATTAAAGCGTTTGATAATTTAAATGATTTAGATACTTTTTTTCAAATTATTTCTTTGGAAATGAATGTTCGATTGTTTAAAAGGGAATCGTTGATCATATTTGATGAAATACAAAGATTTCCTCAAGCTAGACAAACCATTAAATATTTGGTTGAAGATGGTCGATATGATTATTTAGAAACGGGTTCTTTGATTTCAATTAAAGAAAATGTTGAAAATATAACATTGCCATCCGAGGAAAGAAAGATTCGTATGTATCCTGTAGATTTTGAAGAGTTCATGATCTATATGGGTGAAGAATTATTGTTTGAATATATCAAAAATTGTTGGGATAAGAAAAAACCTTTAGATGAAAAAATGCATGCGAAGGCTATGTATTTATTTAAAGAATATTTGCTGGTGGGGGGAATGCCACAGGCATTAAAAGCCTATAAAAAGGGGAATAAAGATTTTTATGCGGCAGATGTGGAAAAAAGAGATATTCTTGAACTCTATCGTGATGATATCAAGAAAGCCGCTAAAAGATACAATTCAAGAGTGTCAGCTTTGTTTGAGAATATCCCAGGATATTTATCTACACACGAAAAAAGGGTTGTTTTATCAGAACTAGGAGAATCTAATCGTAGTTTTGACAGATATGATGAGCCTTTATTTTGGCTAGATGATTCCATGATTTGTAATTTATGTTATAAATGCACAGACCCAAATGTAGGGTTTGCGTTAAATAAAGATGATTCTTATGTGAAATGCTACATGGGGGATACAGGATTATTAGTGAGTTTGGCATTTAGCGAGAATGAGTTGAGTTCTTCAAGATTGTATCAACAAATCATGAATGACAAATTATCGTTGAATAAAGGTATGTTGTATGAAAATATGATTGCGCAAATGATTACGTCTATGCAAAAAAAGCTTTATTTTTATACAAAATATAATAAGGAAAAACATAGAAATGATATTGAAATTGATTTCTTGTTATCGAATGAGAGTAAAACAAATCTAAAAGTATTTCCAATCGAAGTTAAATCTTCAAAGAATTATTCAGCTACGTCTTTAGATAAATTTAAAGAATTATTTGGTAAGAAAATCGTAACACCATATATTGTTCATCCAAAGAATCTAGCAAGGAAAGATAATATAATTTGTATTCCGCCATATATGATATGTGCAGCGTTGAGTGATGATTTAGAATAGGGTCGAAAGATTCTATTCTTTTTCATGTTTTACGTTACTTTTCACTTGTTCTGAATTAAAATATAAGTAGATAGTGCAGTGTATAAAAGTGAGGTGATGGTATATATGATATGCTGTACCATGACTTTAAGGAAAAGACAAATAATAATTCTTACAAAAAATTTATAATTTTGGTAAAATATCTACAACAACGAGTCTTCTTACAGGATATAATTCCAGTTGTAGAAGGCTCGATTTTTTAATTATGGGAGGTATCTTATGATAATTACAATTACACGTGAATTTGGAAGTGGCGGAAGAACCATTGCCAAGAAATTAGCTGATAAATTAGGCTATGCTTATTATGATTATGAAATTGTGCAACAAATTGCTCAAGAAAGTGGTTTTGCGAAAGAGTATATTGAAGAAAATGGGGAAGATGCGACTAGTACAAGTACATTTGGCTTTATCTGGAATAATTATGGATATAACTTATCGGATGAACTCTATATTGCGCAAAGAAATGTAATTTGTGAATTAGCCGATAAAGGAAACTGCGTTATTGTAGGAAGATGTTCAGACTATATTCTTCGTGATCGCAAAGACGTATTGAATGTATTTATTCATGCGGACTTTGAATATCGCAAGAATCGTGTTGTTTCGGTTTATGGACAAAATGAATTTGCGCCAGACAAACGTATCAAAGATAAGGATAAACGTCGTATCGCTTACTATAAATATTACACAGATCGTAAATGGGCCGATGCCAAAAATTATCAATTGTGCTTAGACAGTGGTGTTTTGGGCATTGATAAATGTGTAGAAATAATTGAAAGTGCAATGTAATTTTGTTTTGACAAATTAAAAAAATAAAATATAATCACTACGTAACGAGTAGCGGAAACAGCGTAAATCCAGTTTTCTGCTACTTTTTTATATTTTTATAAAGTGTGTTGCTTAAAAGCGTAAGTCCAACTTATGTAGGCAATGCACTTTTTTGTGTTTTATGGAGGTAAAGAATGGAAGAAAACAACAAAATGAAAAATGAGCCCGTCAATAAGTTGATGCTTCAAATGGGTGTGCCCATGATTTTATCTATGGCTCTACAAGCTGTATATAACATAGTTGATAGTGCCTTTGTAGGAAATATGAAAGAAGGAAGTGAAGCTGCATTAAATGCACTTACCTTAGTATTTCCAGTTCAGATGTTGATGGTGGCCTTGGCCATTGGTACAGGTGTTGGAGTCAATGCCTTACTCGCAAGAACTTTGGGGCAGAGAAATCGTGAAAAAGCAGCCCGTGTTGCAGGTAACGGTTTATTTCTAGCTACAGTTATTTATATTATTTGTGTATTGTTTGGTTTGTTTGGCATTAAAACCTATATATCTTCTCAAACAAGGGATGCACTTGTATTATCTATGAGTGTAGACTATCTAAGAATTTGTTGCCTATTATCCTTTGGCGTTGTGTTCTTTTCTATATTTGAAAAACTGCTCCAAGCTACAGGACGCTCCTTATATTCTACAATTGGACAAGTTACAGGAGCCGTAATCAACATGATTCTAGATCCTATCTTGATTTATGGCTTTAATTTAGGTGTACAAGGAGCGGCTTATGCGACAGTCATTGGACAAATTTTATCGGCTTTATTATTAGCTGTGTTTCATATGCGTTTAAATAAAGAATTTGATCATGGTCTAACTTATACAAAACCCAATAAGCGTATCATCAAAGAAATCTATTCCATTGGACTACCTGCCATTATTGCTCAGGCATTGATGTCATTTATGGTGTATGCGATGAACTTAATTCTAAAATTTGATGCATCTGCACAAACAGCCTATGGACTTTTCTATAAAGTTCAACAATTTGTATTATTTATGGCCTTTGGCTTAAGAGATGCGATTACACCTATCATTGCCTTTTCGTATGGTATGCAAAATAAGAAGCGTGTTAAAGATGGAATTAAATATGGCTTAATATATACTATAGTATTAATGGTTGCAGGGACTTTGATTACAGAACTATTTCCAAACTTTTTTGCGACACTATTTAATGCAGGACAATCTAGAATATATTTCATCAGTGCTGTTCGAATCATATCCATTAGCTTTGTGTTTGCGGGTGTAAATATCGCATTTCAAGGTGTGTATCAAGCTTTAAATGGAGGTATGGAATCCTTGGTTGTATCTTTGCTTAGACAAGCCATTTTGATTTTACCTTTAGCTTGGGGATTTTCAAAACTTGTCATTCAATATGATATGGATGTATCTTTGATTTGGTATGCATTTGTGATTACGGAAGTTTTGTCTTGTTTAGTTGGATGGGTATTTTTAAGACGAATTGAGAAAAAGAAGATGGTGTTTGATTAAGGTCAAACACTTTTTCTTTTGTGTGGTGTATAATAAAGTACATACGGAGGAAACATATGGAACAAGATTCTCTATTTTCAATACAAGAAGATACAAGGCCTTTAGCTGATCGTATGCGTCCGGAAACATTGGATGAATATGTAGGACAAAAACAGCTTGTTGCCAAGGGAAATCTTTTGTGGCAAATGATTGAACATGATCAAGTGACATCGATGATTTTCTGGGGTCCACCTGGAGTAGGAAAAACGACATTGGCACGTATTATTGCCCATCAGACAAAGAGTTATTTTGTGGATTTCTCAGCTGTTACTAGTGGCATTAAAGAAATCAAGGAAGTTATGAAACAGGCCGATACGCGTAGGGCCTTGGGACAAAAAACAATATTATTCGTAGATGAAATCCATCGCTTTAATAAGGCGCAACAAGATGCGTTTTTACCCTATGTGGAAAAGGGAAGCATCATTCTAATTGGGGCTACAACAGAAAATCCTAGTTTTGAGATTAATTCAGCCCTTTTATCGAGGTGTAGAGTGTTTGTGTTAAACAGTCTAAATACGGATGACTTAAAAGATTTGATTATTCGTGCTATTTCCAGCTCAAAAGGATTAGGCAATTTAAAAATACATATTACGGATGAAGATATAGAGGCGATTGCCGCATTTTCAGGTGGAGATGCCCGTTTTTGTTTAAATACACTAGAGATGGTTGTTTATAATAGTCCAAGTGAATTGGATGGAATTCATGTTTCACAAGATATTTTGAAGCAATGCCTTCAAAAAAGGTCGTTATTGTATGATAAAAAAGGGGAGGAACACTATAATATTATTTCTGCCCTACATAAAAGTGTACGAAACTCCGATGTACAAGCCGCAGTATATTGGTTAGCACGTATGTTAGAGGCTGGAGAAGATCCTTTATATATCGCAAGAAGGTTCGTTCGTATGGCTAGTGAAGATATAGGTATGGCCGATTCTAGAGCCTTAGAAATCTGTATAGCTGCTTATCAGGCATGTCACTATTTGGGTGTTCCAGAATGCAATGTACATTTAACGCATGCAGCTGTCTATTTGGCTTTAGCTCCAAAATCAAACGCTTTAGAAGTGGCTTATAATAATGCGAAGAGTGATGCATTAAAAACATTAGATCAGCCAGTGCCTTTACATATTCGTAATGCGCCAACAAAGCTAATGAAAGAGTTAGGCTACAGTAAAGGATATGAGTATTCACATGATTATGAATATCACATGACGGATATGCAATGTCTTCCAGATGCTCTAGTTGGTAAAGAATATTATGTACCAAGTGATCAGGGATCTGAAGTGAAGGTGCGAAATCGTCTTGCGCAGATCAAACAAATCAAGGCAATGGTACATAAAAATCGTATGATGAAGAAAAAGTAGTTGAAAAAAACTAGAATTAAGAATAGTGTATTTTATGAAATAAAGGAGTGTTAAAGTGGAAACCACTTTATGAGATACAAACAAAACTTGGAGGATTACATGAAAATAGAAATTCATAGTTTACAAGAAACACAGGAATTTGCCATTAAAATGGCAAATCTTTGTAGAAATAAACAATTAGTTATTACATTAGATGGAGATTTGGGTGCAGGTAAAACAACTTGGACAAAAAGCTTCGGGAAAGCTTTGGGTGTAAAGAATGTGATCAATTCACCAACTTTTACAATCTTAAAGGATTATAAACAAGAAGGTGGAGTCCCTTTCCATCATATTGATGCATATCGTTTGGAAGGAAAATGTCAGGACTTAGGTTTTGAAGATTGTTTTGATGAAGGAATTACTGTAGTAGAATGGTCTGAATTTATTGAAAATCAATTGCCACAAGATCATATCAAAATTTCTTTTGAAGAAGGCATCGATGAAAATCGTACAGTGACATTAGAATATACGGGTCCTGTATCAAAGAGTATTGTGGAGGCATATCATGATTAGTTTATGTATGGATAGTGCTTATAAAGCATTAGTGTTAGGTTTATATAAAGATGGAACATTGATTGATGGTGTATCTATTGAAGCGTTCAAGAAACAAAGTGAAACAATTTTTGTGGAATTAAATCAATTGTTTGAAAAGACAGGTTTAGACTATAAAGACGTAGATGAAGTGATCATTACAGATGGTCCGGGCTCTTATACAGGTATTCGTATTGCGATGACAATTGCGAAAGTATTTTGTACACAAATGCATAAAACACTAAAGTGTATTAGTACAATGCAGTTGTTTGCGGGCATGGATGAAAGTGCCAACGTTATTTTGGATGCGCGTAGTAAAAGAGCGTATGTAGCACACTTAGAAAAGGGTGTTGTGGTTGGTGAAACACAAATTTTAGAAGTCGATCAATTAGAAGATTTCTTAAATGCACATCCTGGGACATTGTATGGAGATGGATATTTAGTGGATCAAGAAGCTGTGACTTGTGATTTCTTAAAGAATTTTATGGAAGTACCAAGTCGTACAATTGAAAATGTACATGCCTTAGTTCCTCAATATTTAAAAGAAAGCGATGCTTATAAAGCATGATCTTTAAAGAAATGAAAGACACGGATCTTGTTCGTGTTTTAGAACTTGAACAAGCTTGTTTTAAACAGCCTTGGCTAGAAAAAGATTGTTTATATGAATTGAATGAGAATCCCTTTTCTCATGGTTGGATCTTACTAGATGAAGGCATCATTGTTGGATACGCCTTTTTATGGGAAACCTTTGAAATGGCGCAGCTTGCTCGTATTGGAGTCGATCCAAACTTAAGAAAAAGAGGATATGGTAAAGAATTGATGATGCATTTGTTGGATCGAGCTCGAGAAGTGGCTTGTGAATATATGACATTAGAGGTTCGTGCTAGTAACGAGGCAGCCTTGAATTTGTATCAAAAAATGGGCTTTATTCAAGTCAATGTATCTAAGAGTTATTATCCGGATGGAGAAGATGCCATTGTGATGACATTGGCATTGTAGGAGGATTATATGATTATTATCGGAATTGAAAGTAGTTGTGATGAAACAGCCGTTGCGGTTGTCAAAGATAAAAAGGAAGTATTATCAAGTGTGGTCGCAAGCCAAATTGATGTGCATACAGAATTTGGTGGAGTCGTACCCGAAGTTGCGAGTCGTATTCATGTAGAAAATATTTCGTATTGTATTGAAAAAGCATTGAAGGATGCCAATATCACTATGGAAGATGTGGATGCAGTTGCCGTTACGCAAGGTCCTGGTTTAATTGGATGTTTACACGTGGGTGTGCAAGCTGCCAAGACTTTGGCTTTTGCCTACCATAAACCATTAGTTCCTGTACATCATTTGGCAGGGCATATTTATGCCAATGAATTAGTGGTGGATATGAAATATCCTGTATTGGCGCTAGTTGTTTCTGGAGGAAATACGGAACTTGTTTATATGAAGGATGAAACAAGTTTTGAAATCTTAGGAGAAACACAGGATGATGCGATTGGAGAAGCCTTTGATAAGGTGGCTCGTGTATTGGGTCTTGGATATCCTGGTGGTCCTAAAATTGATAAATTGGCAAAAGAAGGAAAGCCGGTATATGAACTGGCAAAGCCTAAGACACAGGGGCGTTATGACTTTAGTTTTTCTGGATTGAAGAGTAGTGTTTTACAATTCACAAAGCGTATGGAAAGACAAGGAAAGACATTTGATATGGCAGATTTGGCTTGTTCATTCCAAGAATGTGCATTGGATGAAATCTTTTCTCGAGTAAGAGCTGTACTTGATGATCATAAAGATATTCGTCATTTCGTTGTAGGTGGTGGAGTAAGTGCTAACTCACGACTTCGTGAAAAAGTAGAAGAATTAAGAAAGGAATATCCAAAAGTTGAGTTTACCGTGCCTCCAATGTATTGTTGTACAGACAATGCGAGTATGATCGGTGTTGCTGGAACGATTGCCTATCTTTCTGGTAGAAGAGGGGATGCGAGTTTAACTGCCGATTCAAGTCTAGAAATCCAATAGGAGTTTTTATGCAAGAGTTACGTTTACTTCAAGAAAAAGATATAGAAAGTATATATCCAATCTATGTACATTATGTAAAGACAAGTGTTGCGATTTTTGATGTTGTGCCAGATTCTTTTGATGTGTTTAAAGAACATATGATGGAAATTTCAAAGACAAATCCATTTTATGTTGCACTTAATGATGATGTTTTAATTGGCTATGGCTATGTGCACCCGGCTTTTTCTAAAGAGGCGTATAAGTATTGTGTAGAACTTACTATTTATTTTAAAGAAGGAAAACATTATGGCTTGCCTTCAAAAATGTTAGATCAGCTTGAAGCGGATTGTAGAAAGCGAAACATGCGTTGGATCATTTCATGTATTACAGATTCGAATGAAGAAAGTATAGCCTTTCATAAAAAGCATGGCTTTACTATGTATGGGGCATTACCTTCTTGTGGCATGAAATTTGATGCATGGCATGGTGTGGTTTGGCTTTGTAAGAGATTGAATGAGGTTAAAAAGGATTTTTTGTGTGCAAGTAATGCAACCATCTTGGGCAATGTTTCAATTGGTAAAGGTTCAAGTGTTTGGTATAATGCAGTGATTCGTAATGAAGAAGAAACGATTGAGATTGGACAAGAAACCAATATTCAAGATCAGTGTGTTTTGCATACGGATCGTGGCTATCCATTAAAAATTGGAAATCGTGTTACGATTGGTCATGGGGCCATTGTGCATGGTTGTACGATTGAGGATGAGGTGTTGATTGGTATGGGTGCTATTGTTTTAAATGGAGCTTGTATTGGAAGCCATAGTGTAATTGGTGCTGGTTGTGTTGTGCCTGAAAATATGGTGATTCCACAAAAGAGTGTTGTGGTTGGAGTACCGGCTAAAATCATTAAGAAGACTTCAGAATCTCAGGTTTCTGACATTCTTTCAAATGCAGATCATTATATAAAATTATCAAAAAAATTGGGTTAGTCATTTGGCTAATCCTTTTGTATATTGTAAAATCTTTGTGGTGAGGTTGACTATGGAAAACTTATTAAATTATGTACATTTAAGAAGAGATATTGACTTTTCTATTCGTCCCTTTAATGAGGTGGATATGTTAGTATGTGCCGATCTATCTTATGTGGATTGGGATGGCATTGTGGAAAAGGACGAGGTTTCTTTAGAGGAAGCATGTCGTAAATATCTTTCTTTATATAGTGAAGAGGAATTAAAGAGTAAATATACATTTTCAATGAATCTTCCACATTTAATTGATGCGTTACAAGATACGATTCGTTATGGAAATATTAAGTTGAAGAACTATAAAAAAGTCTATAGCGATGAAGATGTGATTCAATTTAGTGTTGTAACACTTGTGTTGCCAGATGGTTCTTTCGTACTTTCTTTTAGTGGTACAGATGGTAGTATTACGGGTTGGAAAGAAAATTTAATGATGACCTATAGGCAGGATCTTCCTTGTCAAATCTTGGCGAAGGATTATGTAAAAAAAACCATTGCGAATATTCCTGAAACGAGTTATTTGTTTGGATTGAAAAAGAAAAAAGTCTATCCAAAGATGTATTTGACGGGGCATTCGAAGGGTGGAAATCTGGCGATGTATGCCTATTTAAAAAATCCAAAACTACAGGGATATATTGAAGGTGTGAAAAGTTTTGATGGGCCTGGCTTTGCGGATGGTTTTTGGCAGGGGGATGAGGATGTTTCTAAGATCATAAATTATATTCCTAAGGATAGTATAGTGGGTCGTGTTTTAGATCATAGAGAACAAACGAAAGTCATGGATGCTCAAGGTTCTGGTCTAGTTCAGCATGATACGTTGATGTGGAGTGTGGATGTAAAAGACTTTAATTATTGTGATGCACTCACAAAAGAGAGTGATGATTTACTGGAATATGTAAATAAGCTATTAATGGATCGTCCACTGGAAGAAAAAGAGCGCTATTGTCATTTGATTGGGGAATTATTTGATCGTATGGAAATTTATACGATTGCGGATTTAACTGAATTTTCATTTAAACAGGCATTGTCTGGAATTAAGGAGATTCGTCAATTGAATGCAGAAGAAATTAAGTTTATGTTTGAAGTTGTGAAATTTATTGCGGTGCAATCCGCTCCAATATTAGTGAAGGGAAGAAAGTAAAATGAAAAAAATAGGTTGGATTGGTGCTGGCATTATGGGTCAGCCAATGGTTATTCATTTATTGAATAAGGGTTATGAAGTGCATGTGTACGCAAGACATCCAGAAAGGGTAGAACAAGCTAAAAATGCAGGTGCCATTTTAGAAGAATCCATTGTGTCTTTAACATCCAATGTAGATGTGATTTGTACAATGGTCGGTTTTCCTAGTGATGTTAAAGAAGTATATGGTGTGATTTTTAGTTGTATTGATGCGGGTAAAACTTGTATTGATTTTACGACTTCAAGTCCAAAGTTAGCTAAAGAATTGTATACAAAAGGAAAAGAATTGGGTGTTCATGTATTGGATGCGCCAGTGACTGGTGGAGATACAGGTGCTAAAAATGGGACTCTAACTGTATTGGTAGGTGCAGATAAAGAGGATTTTGAAACAAATAAAGAAATCTTTGAAGCGTTTGGAACACAAATTGAGTATTGTGGCAAGGCGAGTTGTGGACAACATGTCAAGATGGCTAACCAAATCATGATTGCGAATACGTTACAAGGTATTTGTGAGGCCATGTCGTATTTGAATTGTAAAGATGTGGATGAATCCTTTGTATATCGTTTCTTGCGTAATGGAGCTGCTGGATCTAAACAATTGGAATTCCAAGGTAAGAAGATGTTAGAGAATGATTATGCGCCTGGTTTTTATGTGAAGCATTTTGTGAAGGATTTAAAAATTGCAGTACAAGAGGCAAATTTTCCTTTGTATAGTGTGAATCGTGTCATCAAAGAATATGTGGATCTAATGGATCGTGGTATGAGTGATTTGGGCACGCAATGTTTGATTGAATATTTTAGAAAGCCACAAATTAAAGCAGTTATCTTTGATATGGATGGTTTGATGTTTAATACGGAAAAAATGTTTAAGGATGAGTTTAAAGAGAAGGCTAAAGAATTAGGTGTTTCTTGTCCAGACTATTTTCCGGAACCTTTAATTGGTTGTGATTCAAGAAAGGTTGCACTCTATGAAGAAATGTATCCGGGTGTGACAAGAGTTATGGAAGAAATCCAAGAAGAGCGTGCGGATTATTTCTTTACATATTTTAAAGAGCCGGGTAGTGCCAATATGGTTGGTTTACAGAATCTAATTGAGTATATTGAAGAGAATAAGATTCCTTATGCGGTGGCTTCAAGTTCGCACCCGCAGGATATTAAAAAGTTCTTGTCGCATGCAGGTTTTGTGTTAAGTCCAAATGTGATTATTTCTTCTAAAGAGGGATATAAATCAAAGCCGGCTCCAGATTTATTTTTGGCAGCAGCTGAAAGATTAGATGTAAAACCAGAAAACTGTTTAGTGTTAGAGGATAGTAAACATGGTATTACGGCAGCAGCCAATGCGAAGATGCATTCCATCTTTATTCAAGATCAGATTGCGCCAGATGAAGAAATGAAGGAATATATCCAAGAGTCTTGTAAGGATTTAAATGAGGTAATTGATTATTTAAAGCGTTGTAAATAATTGGTTGCTACTTTATAATATTGTGTAGAAAAACATTAGGAGGACGCAATGAAAAAAGAATTAGTCATTGTTCTTGATTTTGGAGGACAATATAATCAGTTGGTTGCACGTCGTGTTCGGGAGTGCAATGTATATTGTGAAATTTATTCATATAAAACAGATTTAGAAAAAATCAAAGCTATGAATCCAAAGGGCATTATCTTAACTGGAGGACCAAATAGTTGTTATGAGGCAGATTCACCTACATATTCAAAAGAATTGTTTGAATTGGGTATTCCAGTTCTTGGCCTTTGCTATGGCGCACAATTGATGATGCATGTATTGGGTGGAAAAGTAGAAAAAGCGGATCACCGTGAATATGGTAAGACAGAGGTTCTTGTGGATAAGACTTCTTCTAAAATCTTTGAAGGTGTATCTGAAAAAACAATTTGCTGGATGTCACACTTTGACTATATTTCACAGGTAGCACCTGGTTTTGAAATTACGTCTCATACTGATAACTGTCCTTGCGCATCAAGTGAAAATGTAGAAAAAGGATTATATGCTATTCAGTTCCATCCAGAAGTATTGCATACACAAGAAGGTTCAAAAATGTTATATAACTTTGTTCGTGGTGTTTGTGGATGCTGTGGTGACTGGAGAATGGATAACTTTGTTGAAGAACAAATTAAAGCGATTCGTGAAAAGGTTGGAGAAGGAAAAGTTTTATGTGCCCTTAGTGGTGGTGTAGACTCTTCTGTTGCAGCTGTATTATTATCAAAAGCAATTGGAAACCAATTGACATGTGTATTTGTTGATCATGGTTTACTTCGTAAAAACGAAGGGGATGAAGTAGAGGCTGTATTTGGTCCAGAAGGTCCATATGAATTAAACTTCATTCGTGTGAATGCGCAACAAAGATATTATGAAAAGCTAAAGGGTGTTGAAGAACCAGAAGCAAAACGTAAGATCATTGGTGAAGAATTCATTCGTGTATTTGAAGAAGAGGCTAAGAAAATTGGAAAAGTGGATTTCTTAGTTCAAGGAACAATTTATCCAGATGTTGTTGAGAGTGGTTTAGGTGGAGAATCTGCTGTAATTAAATCTCACCACAACGTTGGAGGACTTCCTGATCATGTAGATTTCAAAGAAATCATTGAACCATTACGTGACTTGTTCAAGGATGAAGTTCGTAAAGCCGGTTTAGAATTAGGTATTCCTGAATACTTGGTATTCAGACAACCATTCCCAGGACCTGGTTTAGGTATTCGTATCATTGGTGAAGTAACTGAAGAAAAAGTAAAAATCGTCCAAGATGCAGATGCCATCTATCGTGAAGAAATCGCAAATGCTGGATTGGATCGTTCAATTGGTCAATACTTTGCAGCATTGACAAACATGCGTTCCGTAGGTGTTATGGGTGATGAAAGAACATATGATTATGCCATCGCTTTACGTGCTGTTAATACAATTGACTTTATGACTGCAGAATCAGCTCAGATTCCATATGAAGTGTTAAATAAAGTTATGTCTCGTATTATCAATGAGGTTCGTGGGGTTAACCGTGTAATGTATGACCTTACTAGTAAGCCTCCTGGAACAATTGAGTTTGAATAATTCAATAAACATCAAAAGTCCTTTATATAAGGGCTTTTTTATATACTGATTTTGACCGTGAGTACAAAATGAGTACACAAATAATTGAATGAATTATCGGAAACCGATAATTCATATGACTGTATAAGCAAAAAAACACCGAAATAAAAATAAAAAAAGTTTAACTATTAGGCATAGTTAAACTGCTTTTATCTATTGTTATTTTTGTTTATCGTATGTAATCCAATCTGAATCCCACGTGTTTTTATAAGCATTGAATTTTCTCTTGCTTAAATGCCCGTCTACATCTTTATATTTCCATCGAGTCATGTTTTTTACATTGTCTAAAGCATGATCAGGTATATATAGAGAATTCTTTTCTCTTAAGTCAGTTTCTTTTTTTAAAAGTGAATAATTTTTTATTGGAGATATAAAACTTTCTCCATCCGTATTTACGACTAATTGTTTTTCTCCTCCGTTTACCAATATGTATGCATTAGATTTTGATATTTCATATGTGCCTTTTGTTAGATTTGATTCTGTGTAGTAAGGTGTCAAAATCAAAAAGTTAAGAAAAATCATTATAATTAGCATAGGAAATACGAAAATAGTCGGACTAGTCTTTTTATTAAGAATAGCGTTTATGCGGTAATTTAGATTTGATTTTCTATTGAATGATAAGTTTGAACTTAAAACAGTTGTAGAAGATTTGATTGCTTGTTTTTGCGTTTTAATCAGAAAATTCAGGTAATCTAGTTTTTGGTGTTCTTCAAGATTTTCAATAGTTTTGTTGTCAGCGTGAAGTTCAAGATAAAGATCCAACTGCTTGTCAAAAATGTATATTGGAATAAACCACCAAAATAGGATTTTAAATACATTTACAATGAACTTGATGAAATTATCTTTATGTAAAATATGTGTTATTTCATGTTTAAGTGCATAATCAATTTCTTCGTTGTTCAGATTTTCAGGTATTAAAATGATTCCTTGTAATCCTATAACAATCGGTGTATTGATGTAGGATGTTTGATAAATTTCATAATCAGGATTTACTATACGATTACCATTTTTTCTTATCTCGCGAATGATGTAATTGCATTCTCTGATTTGTTTCATTAGTTCTGTAAATTGGTAGATGCTTCCAATTATAGCAACAGAAAGTAGAAAATGGTACATGTAAATCTGATTGAATAGTTTATATTGAAGAATATCGATTAGTGGATTCATAATCTTATCTAAAGGGATAAGAATTGATAACTTGGTTTCAAATGGAAAACATAGTTTTATGAATATGATCAACAAAAATAATCTGAAGAATACTTGATTCATGTTCCATTGTTTATGAATACAAAAATCAAAAATAAATATCATACAACTTGTCAAAATTAATGTGGATAGTAATGTTGACAAAATAAATGTCATATAATTCACCTAATTTCTTTTTTTCGTTTGTCAATTAGCTTTTGAAGTTCATTTAAAGAATCTAAATCATCTTCTTCATCAACTAATCCGCATAGTAGTTTAAAACGATTCGAATCGCTAATAAAAGCAGATATATATTGAGCTTGAGAAACTAAAGGCTTATATGTTCGGGTTAGAGACTTTTTATTGAAAACAATATCATCTATTTTTATAAATTTACATTTTAATAAGTTACGCAAAACTTGCTGAACGGTATTGATATTTAAGTCGGGTGACGTATCTTTGATTTCACTAGCTGATAATGCGGAATCGGCATTCCATAAAATATCCATTATAGTTCTTTCTTTTTTTGTTAGTTGTTCCATGAGTTATTCCTTCTTTCGTTTATATTTTAACATATACAAAAAATAAATAAAACACTTGTAAAAAAATAATAGCGTGGTATATTTTTAATAGGAAAACGTTTTCTAATGCAGTATAACTTATTACTACGTAGTTAATATTTAAAGATGGAGGTGAAACAATGAAAAAGATTCGATTATTAATTCCTTTGTTTATTGGTCTAGTTGCTGTTTCGGCTTATCCTGCTTTCGCAAGATCGAGTGAAGAACCGGTCAATGTTGAAGAAGTGAATGAAACAAATGAGGATGTAGGTTATTTTCCTGGATGTGATGATGATGAAAAAGTAATTCCATTAGGGGATGGCTTTCTAGGTGGAGAAGCTTACTTACAAAATGGGGATGAAGAGATCTACTTGAATAGTGAAACGGATTCGAGTGCAATCACTGTCAAAGAAGCAAAGGAAATCTTAAAAAGCAGACAGGTAGAGTCTGACAATCAATAATTTAGGTTAGCAATGTAAAATACCATACACATGATATGTATGGTATTTTTTTTGAATCCTCATTCGTTTTTGTCGTTAAGATTATTGATATTACCCGTGATAACTGTGAATTTTTCTTCGGAGTTGTTTGATTCTTTTTCGTCATTCAATTTTTTTTGTAGTGCTTTTACCTGTGTTTCCATCAATTCTTTTTCTGACGTTTCTCTGTATTTCTTGAATGAGATTGGAATCATATATTTCTCATATATTTGTGATTTCTTGTTTAAAGATTCTTCTTCTGAAATCAGGTGGTTTGAGCAATCGAAACATACGGATTGCATCTCATATAAATAGGAAATTAGATTGTCGCCAAGAGCATCATTATTCAACAATGTAAAAGTAACTTTAGGATGTATACATTCACTTTTGTTTTTAGAAGAACTATGACTCTTTTCAGCTTCCACCTGAAATGAAAGGCTGTCTATTTCAAATAGTTGGCTGATCATATTACCTATATCCGTGACTGTTAATGTTGAGTCTGGAACAGAATTGTATCCGTTTAGCCATTCAAAAGATACATTACATTCTTTCATGATTTTTCCTATGACTTCAAATGAAGGTAGATATTTATCTTTTTCATAAGCAGAAATGGAAGGTTGAGGAACGTCTAATAATTTTGCGAATTCAACCTGCGTCATTTTCATCATTTTTCTAG
>UMHM01019412.1_pt1 | contig 24963 bp, 23 predicted proteins | sample 1965501 | NCBI WGS metagenome assembly UMHM01 (sample SAMEA4836095, study PRJEB28245) | human gut metagenome | biome: gut microbiome; material: fecal sample | place: Denmark | collected 2008
CGTTTATTCAGCTTAAACCGCACCAGAAAGACGCGGTTGCGCGCGCGAAATTCGGCGGCAACACGCTCCTCGCGCACTGCGTCGGCGCGGGAAAATCATTTGAGATGATTGCCGCGACAATGGAGAAAAAGCGCCTCGGTCTTATTAACAAGGCTTGCGTTGTCGTTCCGAAAGCGCTTGTCGGTCAGACGGCGAACGAGTGGCTGCGGCTCTATCCTCAGGCGAAAATTCTCGTTGCCGCCGATAACGATTTCTCAAAGGACAACAGGCAGAAATTCATCGGTCGGTGCTGTACGGGCGATTACGCGGCGGTCGTGATGAGCTACGAGCAGTTCGAGAAAATTCAGATGTCGGTTGAATACCGAAAACAGTTCCTCGAACGCGAGCTTGCGGAAATCACGGCGGGCTTGAACGAGCTTAACCCTTACCGCGAGCGCGATAAATCGAGCGTCAAGGACTTGCAGCGCGAGCAGAAGCGCATTAAAGCGAAAATCGAGAAGCTGCTCGATACCGCGAAAACAAAGGACACTTCCCTCACGTTCGAGCAGCTCGGCTTTGACAGCCTTGTCGTTGACGAGGCGCACAACTACAAAAACGGCTTGGTTATCACGAAAATGAACAACGTTTCGGGAGTTCAGACAACCGCCGCGCAGAAATCTGAGGATATTCTGATGAAAACGCAGTATCTGAACGAGAATTTCGGCGAGAAGAATATCATTTTCGCCACAGGAACGCCCGCCGCAACACCTTACCAACACTCAAATACTAAACTTAATATCAATGCCTGTTTCATCGGAAATCGTCACAACCTCAATCATCGTTAAAGCAATCTCGTGCTTTTCGTGAACCGACAATTCCGACCACCGTTTCAGTGGCTCGGACAGCGGTTTTGTGTCGATTTCTCTGTGCTTTCGCTGCTGTTTCTGACGCTTCTGTTCAAGCTCGGATTTCTGCTTGTGAAGGGCATTTATGCGCTCCTGTATGTAGTCGAAAAGCACCGTATCTGCGTTCGCAAGTTTGTCCATCAGCTTGCGGATTTCCTCGTCAATTCGGGCGAGTTCGGTGTTAATTCTGCTTGTTTCAGTATCGGGCTTTGAACGCTTTTTCTTGGCTATTTCAAGCGACTTTATGCGCTCGTTCATTGCCTCAAATACCGCCTGTTCAACCTCATCGGGGCGCAGTTTCAATGTTCTCTTAACACAGCTGTTTGCCGTGTAAAAACCCGTGTCAAAGAAGTATCTCCACTGCTTTGTGTGTGATTTGTTCCAACTATACGCAACCGATATTGAATACCCGCAACGTGGGCATTTCAGCAGCCCCACAAGCCACGAATGAAGTGCCTCGGAATTGTTCGGAATGCGTTTGTTGTGCGCTTTTTTGTCCTGCACAGCAAGCCACGTTTGTGCGTCCACCAGTCCCTCGTGATAGCCGACTTTGACATAAATCGGCGCACCCGAATGGAATTTTCCGTGCAGAAACAAGCCGTGAACTCCGTCATAAGCCGAAATATCGTCAAGCATTTCTACGCCCTGCGAAGCAAAATATCGGTAAACCTCCGCATCTGCACGGACATACAGCGGACTTTCAAGCAGCCTTGAAAAGTGCGACCTGTCCATATTTGACCTGCCGTTTTTGCTTTCAACCGAGATGTCAATGCCGTTCTGCCGGAAATACGACAAGACATCTTTCAGAGAGGTTGTCGGCTCTTTGTAAATCTCAAACGCCTTTGTGATAACGTGCGCCCTGTCGCCCGGAACAAGCACCGAGCCTGTTTTGCCGTTTATTGTGCGCCGTTCGGGAACATAGCCGTAATACACCTTGCCGCCTTGATAGAAGCCTGTTTCACGAGCCTTTGTGTTGTATGCGTCCGCAACTCTCGCCGCTATTGTTTCACGCTCAAACTCCGCAAAATTGAGTAGGTTATTCCTCATCATTCGCCCCTCTTTTGTTTCGGTGTTGAACGGCTCTGAAAGGGAAATAACGCTCACTCCCAGCTTGTCGAGCGTGTCTGTGATGTTGAGATATTCACGCATATTTCGGGAAAATCTGTCGTATTTCTTTACGATAATTCGTGAGATTTCGCCGTTTCGTGCGTCCGTCATCATCTCTTGAAAAGCGGGGCGGTGTTCAATATCTTTGCCCGATTTTCCGTCATCACAATAAATTCTGAAATCAGCCTCCTCGCCTAAAAATCTGATACATTCTTCACGCTGTGCCGCAATCGAAAGCGAATTGTTGCCCTTGTCTGCGTCGCTTACGGAGCGCCGAACGTATATTGCTGTTGTTTTGCTCATAATCAACCTCCTGTAATTGCCGACTACGAGCCAATCCATATATAGTATATCATAATCGGCGTGGTATTTCAAGTATTATCGTTATTTTCATCATCATTTTTATTTTCATTTTCGGCAGATTTGCTTTTCAGAATATCATACAAGCGGTCGATTTTTGACTGCCGAACGCTCTCCGAAAGACCTTCGGGCAAATGCACCGTGACCTTGAATTTTCGTCCTGTCCACTTTTCACTTCTGCTGTTTTTCATTGTCGCTCGTCCTTTCTTTAGTGTTTGTGTGATTGTTTCTGTACTGCATTTTGTGATTTTACCAAATTGTCGATATAGTTTCCGTCAACAATGTCCTCGTAAACCTTGATTAACTCCTTAATTCTCCGCAGCTTTTCCGTTCCCTCGGCGGTGTTATCGGCTTTCAGTTCGTCAGCTTTGGCGTAAATCTGCTCACGGGAAGTCAGCCCGAACTCGTCAAGCGTAGCCAACTGCCGAGAAATTCGGTCGATATTCACATCATTTTCAAAGGTGTAGATGTAATTCGGGTTGACTTTTTTCGGCACAAGTCTGAACTGCTTAACCGCGGTTGTTATGTTGATTATTGTGGTGCATAATTCGTTTTTCACACAATCGGCGGTTTTGAGCTTTCTCTGTATGGAATTTGTAAAGTTCCTGCTGTCTAAAATCCGTTGGTCAAGCATATAGGTCAGATAGGGGTTGCCGAGTGATTTCAGTCGAATAAAGCGGTCGCCATACGGCGGTTTGACTGCGAAATTCTTCCCGTGCTTTACATCATAGCCGCAAACAAGCAGCTTATATATCAGGTTGTCAAAGTCGCTTGCGAGATACACCAGTCTGTCAATATCCAGCCGCACACGGTCACGAATGCTCAGCTTGGTCGGCTGATAATTTGCGAGAATTGCTTCTGCGGTTTGCTTTGCATATTCGGGAACGTGCAAGGTTGTTACGTCCTCTGCAAACTGTATTCCACGCTTTTTAAGTTCCGCCGTAACGAATTGCAGCTTGTCCTCGGAGTAAATCTCAATCGGCACAAATGCGGCGTTCATCTTTCTCGACAGCGAAGAAATTTTCTCGTCACGCTTTGTAATTTCGGAGCGCAGAAAATCGTTCTGATTACTGACAAGCCCCATTTCTTCCGCAGACAACTCCGCAGGATTTTTCTTTTTCAGTTCGTTGATGTGAGCGTTGCATTTCCGAATTTCCTGCCGCTGCGCCGCAAACTTTTTGTAATCATCAACGGGCAAATATTCGTGCTTGTCGTTCTTGACATCTCGGCTAAATCCGTGGGCAAGGAGTATTCTCGTCATCTCCTGTTGCTCACGTTCTTCCCAAGACACCCACTCATTTTGAAATCGGTTTGTCGAAGAAAAGCCCTGCTCACGCAAAGCACCGCTCATTGAATTTTTCAGCGGAAGTCCACGAACCGTTTTGCGGGCAACGGGAACAAAGTCAATGTGCAGGTGCGGAGTTGCCTCATCAAGGTGCATTACCGCATTGAATACCCTAAGGTTGGGATTACGTTTTTCAAACTCACGCATATATTCATCAAGCATTTGTTTCGCCGTGTTCCAGTTGTCCGAAGATTTTCCGCAGCTAAGCACATCGCCGAACTCCACGATTATTTCGTAGAAAAGTTTTTCCTTGTTGGACTTTTTGATGTGTTCATAGTAGTCGGGTATGCGCTTGTCGGCTCGCTTTTGTACAGCGTTGTACTCTGCAAGTGCAGCACCGAAAACCTGCTGATAGAACTCTTTTAGCTCGACTTGCTTATATGTAATGTTGTCGGAAATCCGAGATGCGTCAACATTTTTTGCGATAATGGAACGGTTGTTGTGATCGATTATCCCGCTGTCAACTCGGAACGAAATTGACTGGGAGTTGCTGTTTGCTTCACTCAATATTATACCTCCTCACTGCGTGGAATCTGATGATGTTTGTGGTGATTATGGCTTATTTACCATTGTGCTGTACTTGTTACTATACTCAATAGTGATAAAGACAGGGCGAGCCTATCTTTATCACATTGAGTTGGGGACACATTCCCCAAACCCCTTGCTGTTTTAGCAAAAAAATCCCGCAAAATGCTCAAGAACCAAAATGGCTTTTCTGATTGAAAATCCGCTTTATAGTCGTCGTGTCAACTACGCACGTTTTCCGCTCTTGTCGGGTGCATAGTCGTTCTACCGAGTACGCACTTTTTCGATTTTGTCGGGAGCATAGTCGTTTCGTTGAGTATGCTCTGTTTCAACGTTGGCATTGAGCGTAGTCATTCAGCCGATTATTTTCTGTCGGGTATGTGTTCGACAATATCGCTGATTGAGCAGTAGAGAGCCGTGCAAAGTTTGTCGAGTGTTTTCGTGTCAACAGGCAGATTGTGCCGCAGTCGGTGTATCGTGCTACTGCTGATACCGTCGTGTTTAATCAGTTCGTATGTTGATGTGGTGTATCTGCTTTTAAGTGTTTTCCAAAAGGGCGCATAGGAAATCATTGTGTTCCTCCTTTCAAAGCTGAAAAAGAAAATACACACGGCAGTGCTTAGCAAGCAACAATCAACCCCAACATTCTTTTTTCAGATTTGCAATAAATGCGTTGTCCACTAATCCGATTTTCCGCCGTGTGCCGCCTTTAGTCGTTCGCTGTTTCTGCCTGATGTTCGAGTTTTACCTGCTCAATCGAAGAATAGAATTTCGCCTTTTGGCTGTCGGACATTTCCTTGCGAAGATACCTCCTGTTTGCCTTTGTTGGCGGCGTCCGTGCCGCCTTTTGGGCAAACTGCGCAAACATCGTGTTTGCGGTTCACCGTAGGCTCTGATACTCCGAGTTTATCCGCAATTTCCCACAGGAACACGCCGCTTTCCTTTGCGGCTTTGCGAATATCTGCGTTCTTCTTAATCATTCTTTCACCTCCCCACTATTTGAAATATCCGCTTGACAAATCATCATTATCGTGGTATTATGATGATAAAGATTGATGTCGTGGTTGTGATACTGATTATAGCATTTCAAAATCACGTTGTCAAGGCATTTGTGGGATATTTTCCTTAATTCCACAAATATAGTCTTTTTATATTCAAAAGAGGAGGGTTTTTAGCGTTATGGAGAGCAAAAACACCTGTGTTGAGGTATTCGGAAAACGGCTGAAAGAATTACGAAAGGCAAACGGCTACACGATTGAGCAGTTCGCCGAGGCAGTCGGGATTTCCAAAAGCACGGTAGGTTACTATGAGAATAATAACCGTATGCCTGATATTGAAATTCTCTCAAGGATTGCCGACGTGTTGAATGTATCGGCGGACTACCTTATCGGCAAGACGAACACGACCGCAATGAAAGGCAAAACGAAAACAGTCTGCGACCTCACAGGACTGTCCGACACCGCCGTTGAGTATTTAGCCGAACTTGTCAAGAACAGGGACTACGGCAAACTGTCCATAATCAATCATCTGTTCTCCGAACTCAAGCAGGACTATGCCTTCTACTGTCACGAGGAGAATGACGATGGCGAACTTGCGGAGAGTATTCTCGGAGCGTTGTTACTGTATTTTGATAAAGTTGAGCTTACTCAAGAAGAATGGGCGGAGATTATCCACACAGGCGATGAGAGGAAGGACGAGATACTTGTGTCGGCGTATATGCAGTTCTTGCTTAATCAAGTGACGGAGAACACAAGGTCAAGTGCGAAGTATTTTGATGAGTGCAATAAGCAGTACGGGTAATGCAAGGCAGAAAAAGAAAATGCCCGCCGCAGCTCCGAGCAGTCAATATGCTGTCGGAGCAAGCAGCAGGAACAAAGGCGCTGTAAAAAACAAAAGAAAAGGCTGCATCCCGAAAAAAACAAGGAAGCAGCCTTTTTTGTGGTATAATGTAATTGTGCAAAAACAAAACCCACAAGAACATTATACAGCATATCAGCTGAAATTACCAGTAGAAATTGAAAAAATAATAGAAATTTCAGACCCGGTATATAGTTTCAGTGAAGTAATGGATCATATTGACCTGAATAAATACCTGACGATTGAGGAGCGCAGACCAGGCCGCCCAAGATATGATCAGAAAACTTTGCTGAAAATAATACTGTTTGCGTTCATGGAGAACGGATATGCGTCGGTAAGGGAGATCGAAAAATACTGCAAGACTGACATACGATATATGTGGCTGTTGCAGGATAATCCGCCGCCAAGTCACATGACGATAGACAATTTCATGAATAAAACTATGCTTGAGAATATCGACAGGATATTTGCAGATGTCAACGAATACATATTTCAAAAGGAACAGGTGGATCTGAACCACGTTTACATTGACGGAACAAAAATATCCGCAAATGCCTGCAAATACAGCTGGGTGTGGAAAAAGAGCTGCGAAAAAAATCGCATAAAGCTCTTCGCAAAAATAACTGAGCTGCTTGAAAACATGAACGACGGCACAGCTTTACTCGGCGTGAAATTCGATATTCGGGATGAATACGCTATCGAATATCTTGAAGGAATACTGAAGAAATATATTGAACTTATCGGTTTCGACCATGGAAAAGCCGTCCACGGAAAGGGAAATCACAAAACTTCTGAACAGCGGCTCATTGAAAAGCTTTCCGAGTATATCGAAAGGCTGAAAAAATACGCGGAACGCATTAAAATATGCGGGAATGACCGCAACAGTTACTCCAAAACCGACCATGACGCAACATTCATGAGAATGAAACGCGACCACATGGGAAACGATCAGCTCCTGCCGGGATATAACATTCAGTGCGCGGTTTGCGATGGCTTTATTGCGGCGTTTGACGTGTATCAGTACGCGTCAGATATGGACTGTTTTCAGCCGCTGATGGAGAGATTTCAAAGTCTTTATGGTCAATATCCCGAATATCCTGTCGCGGACGCAGGTTACGGCAGCTATAATAATTATCTCTACTGCGAAGAACACGGCATGGAAAAATTCATGAAGTTTACCATGTATGAAAAAGAAAGCAAGAACGAGAAATATCGCAATGATCCATACAGAGCGGTAAATTTCCCTGTCAATGAACGTGGTTTGCCAGTCTGCCCGAACGGAAAGGAATTCCATTTCATTTACAGCCGGCCTGTAAGGGGCAATAAATACGGCAGAACCGAGGAATATTTTCAGTGCGAGGATTGCAGCGGCTGTCCGCACAAGGAAAAATGCTGCAAGTGCAAGGGAAACCGGATCGTCCGTCTGAACGAGGAGCTGACGCAGTTTCACGCAGAGGTCCTGAATAATCTGAACAGCATTCACGGCGCGCTGCTCCGTATGAACAGAAGTATTCAGTCCGAGGGTACTTTTGGCACGATCAAGTGGAACAGGTCGTATATCCGGGCGCGGCGCCGGGGGATAAAGTCGCTTTTTCTTGAGTTCGGCATGATTTCCTGCGGTTTTAATCTTCATAAGTTCCATCTGAAAAAAGTGGCTCTCAGGTCTGCTGCCTGATTCAATATTTATTACATTTTGTGCATGGCATTTCCCTGCCTGCTTGTTTGTCATACGCTTTTTTCGGTTCATTCTTCTTTTTTGTAGTATCAACAAGCCCGAGCTTCCATAGGATGGTTGCTCGGGCTTGGGTGTTGAGTTTTTTTTACAGCGCCTTTTATTATAAATCATCATCTTATTCTGTAATTTGTTTATGAATATGCTTGCTTACAAACAAAGATATTCCCGCAATGCCAACCCCATACAGTAAAGCGAAAATTATCGGAGTAAATCTCCAAATCAGTGCGATAATCACGCAGAAAACCGCATACAATGCAATAATAACTCTCGCTGTCATATTGAACTTTTTCTGCTTTTTCTCAGTAATCAGTTGGTTGGAATTTTTGCCTTGCGAAATAAATAGGTATATTGTGGCGGCAATAAGGATTGGTATTGAATAAAACCACAACTCAAACTTAATCAACAGCATTAGCAATGTTGCACACAAAATTAGTATCAAAATGCAGCCTAAATGGGTATCTGCGTGATACCCGCCCTTTAGCATTCTGAGCGGTACAAAACCTATTACAAACATAATCATCTCAGCAAAACGACCGAATAAAATAGCAATCACTGCTATTGAGATGAAATTTATTATTGTAGCCAGCGTGATTTCAATGCTGTATGAATATGCAGCTATATCCTCGGACTGAATTATTCCCTCACAGCTCATTTTATCTGCAATTTTCTCCGAAAGCCTCTTTATCATAATCTATCCCTCCATTAAAAAGATAGCATGGTATGAGAAAGAAATCAATACCCTTTGCTTATTCCGCAAGTTTTTATGTTTATTCCGCAAGTCAATGCCGAATAGACAAGAAAACCTGCGGAATAAACATTTTATATTGACTTTTCGTTGTTTTTGTACAAAAATATACATAAGCCTTATCCGAAAATAATGCAATATTATATGAAAGGTTGATATGAATTATGACACAGACTAAAAAAATCCTTACTAATGCCTGCAAAATGCTTATGGCATTTGTGCTGGCTCTTGGAGCGTTTTCGGCACAGAGTGCCTGCGTATGCTGGTTTCACCAGCCCGAAGTTCCTGAAACGATGAAGAAGTTCTGCAAAAATAACGGAGGTAACAAATGAGAAAACACATCAACAGGATAATCTCTGCCACGCTTGCGGCTGCTATGTCCGTTTCGATGATTTCATCGGTTACGGCGTCAGCGGAAGAAAATATCGCATTTCCTTACACACTCTTTGCGGCTTCGGAAGCCGAGGGCGCAATTACAACAACCGCAGGAAATTTCTGCGTGAACGGTAACGTCTGCACGAACGGAACAATCGTAACCGGCGGCAACATAAATGTAAACGGCACCAAAACCGAGAATGCAGGTCAGGATATGATTTATATCTTTGACAAGATTGACACCAAATATTTTTCCGGAAACAATGTTGAAGAACATACCGAGGACTATGTTCTTGATGAGCTTAATATCAACATAAACACGCCTATCGAGGTTCTCGGCGAGGCTGAATTAACAGGAAATATCAATATCAATACTGCTTTGAAAGCATTTGAAGATGTTTCTTTGAACGGCGAGGTTAAGAATACAAACGACTCCGTGATTTACTCAAAGTACGGAGATATTGTCATTGACAGCATCAATGTAAACCTTAACGGCTTGGTGTATGCTCCGTTCGGAGATGTTGTTATCACAGCGCAGAACCTTAATCTCAACAATGTTGTCATCATTGCCGACAGCATAACATTCGACTGCCCAAGTGTGAACTCAAATTACAGCAGTAGTGTTGCAGATTTTGTCGGAACAGTTTCCGAGCCGCTGAATATCCCAAAAGATGAGTGGCAGTATATGAAAGATGAAAACGAGAACGGTCTTCCCGATTTCTTTGAGGATTTTGATAACTGGTCGAAGCTTGCTGATACCGACGGCGACGGACTGCCCGACAGCATTGAGGAGTATCTCGGCAGCGATGTTAATAACACCGACACAGATGGCGACGGGCTTGGCGATTATTACGAGGTATTTGTTACATACACCGACCCGACTATGGCTGACACCGATGAAAATGGCGTGAATGACGGCGATGAAGACTTTGATGAGGACGGTTTGACTAACCTTGAAGAGTTTCTGAATAATACTTATCCCTACATAGACGACAGCGATAATGATGGTTTGTCTGACGGTGATGAGGTTAATAAATATGAAACAGACCCGCTTGTTGCCGATACAGACGGAGATGGTTTGGACGACGGTGACGAGATAACTCTCGGTACAAATCCTTTGGTACAAGATACAGACGGTGATGGTATTATCGACAGCAAGGAAAAGTTTCAGCAGACTTATACTCATAAGGTCAAGAATGAAGACTGCGCCGTAACCGAAGTTATCGTTGATATGGAATGCACAGGCAATATCAATAAGACCACCTCTGTTGAGAGCGTTATGAATACGGACATTCTCTGCACGGACGTCGTTGGTCTTGTCGGCGAGCCGTTTGAGATTGAAACAACATCGGAATTTAACACTGCAACTCTGACTTTCACCATTGACAAGAGCAAATTAGGCGAAACAGAGTTTGACAATCTGCTCTTTTTGTGGTATAATGAGGAAGAGAATGATTTTGTTGAAATAGAAACAACTCTTGACGAGGAAAACAGTACGGCGAGCATTACAACCACGCATTTCAGCAAGTATATGGTGGTTGATAAGAAGGCGTGGTTTGATGCATGGGCGGTTCAGTTTAATTATAACCCTAGCAGCGATGATTCGCATTGTGAACAGGGTGGATTTTATCCTACAGTCAGATATAATACGGCTTTGACAATAGACTGTTCAGGCAGTATGTCTTGGAATGACCCGGAATTGCAAAGAATTGATGCTTCCAATAAGTTTATTGACTATATGCATTCAAATGATAAGATTTCCGTTGTATTTTTTACAAATTCTGCTCAATTGATTGCTTCTATGACAAATGATGAGAGTACACTCAGAAACTGCCTTAAAAATGTTTATAGTAATGGGGGAACAAATTTCAGCGTTGCGATAAACAAGGCAATATCTTCGTTTGTCCAAGATGATATTAATGCGTCCTATGTTAACAATCGAATAATTTTGTTATCTGACGGCGAGGATGGTAGCAGCAGTTCATCACTTAATCGTGCTTTAAATATATGTGTTGACAAGAATATAAAAGTATATACTGTTGGTTTCGGTTCTGCACAAGACTATACTATGCAGAGAATTGCAAATATAACTGGCGGAGAATATTTTAAAGCACTTTCAGCCGATGATTTGGTTGATATTTTCGCTGAAATTGGTTACTCAAGTGATTTTGATAAAACAGACACAGACGGTGATAAATTACCCGACGCTGTTGAGGCAGCAGGTATCAGACTGCAGAATGGTAAAATCCTATATGACTGTGACCCGACAAACCCGGATAGCGATGATGATGGCTTACTTGATGGTGAGGAAATTAACCCCAAACCTTTTTACAGTGACAAGGAAGATAACGGTTGGCTTGGCATAAAAAAAGCACTTGGTGTCAACACGGTACAGGGGTATTACTTTAAGATGTATTCAAATCCACAAAAAAAAGACACGGACGATGATGAACTTGATGACTGTTTTGATAACAAACCATTGAACAGCTTAATACATGCATTTGTAATATACGAAACCGAGACGGATGAAGAATATTTACACTTAGTAAATACATATGATGGAAATGACCCACGTCGTCCGGAGGATTTTCGATATGCCGATTTAACTGAGGAGGACCTTCGTAAAATGGAGCATATCTATTGGGGTGATTTTCTTAATAGAAATTACTTTAACAATTGGAAACGCTTAACAACATTACTGTCTATGGGTGAAATGCAAGATGTTGCACTTGAAATGATGAATCATTTTGTTGATGGAACTGGTACCGACTTTCATAGCAATATACTTAATAAAAATGTTGATGAACACCCACATACAAAAGTGTATACAGATGCTGTAGATTCAGTATTTTCATCAGTCATTTCTGAAGTTGATGGAGAACTTTATTCATTGAAATATAATAAATCCACCAGAAATGATTCACTAATCGTTAAGAAAATGGCAGAAGAAATTAATTCAGGAAATACGGATTTATACATGCCTTTCTATAACGATAAATTCAGCGGACTCGGAATCACTGTAGACGGTTTAGCAGGAAACAGGATTGAAGTTTCCGCATTTAAACTAGATGGAAAGCATTATAGTGGTACCTTACATTATGTTATGTATGATATATATGGTCTTGATAGCACAGATATAACTGATGAATATGCAGCTTTCTTTGATTTTGGGGTGCTTAATGGATTTCGCCATTGGTATATACTCCAACATTGGGATAAATATGAAGGCAAAAATAGACCATTTATTACTTATATGGAATTTGATAGAACTTTCGAAGGTGAAATTCCATGAAAAGGAAAATCTTTTTGATTGCGGCGGGATTTGTCTTGCTAGCGGTGATAATTTTTGCGGTTTATTTCATAAATACGCCAAAACAAACGGTATCCTACAAAAAATCTATGCTCACAGATAACATCAGCAGTTTTGAAACGGCGGCAAAAACTGCCATGGCGCTTTATGAGGACGGCAACGAGGACGGCGCCTGGCTGTTTACGGTCGATACAGATGCGAATAATCTTGCTTGCTATAACGGCTATGAACATTTGCTCTATCCGTTGACCGAGGAGCAGAAAAAAGCGTTTGTGACGGTTAAATCCGTTTTCAGATTAGACCACCTTGGATTTGAGTATTTATATGTAAATGAGAAATTTGCGACGTTTGGAATTGCAAACGGCAGAGCCTCGTTTATCTATTCAAAATCCAACCAAAAGCCCGATTTTGTAAATTTGGCTGAAATTACGGATAAAAACCGTGTCTATGTTGAAAAGATTACCGATAATTGGTTTTATGCCTGCAAATAATCTTAGTGGCATCCATATTCATCACTTTACAATTTGGCGCTGCCATGCTGATAACAATTTTGGCAACTAATCGCAAATCTAAGAGTAACCGTTGATTTTCAAGATAATATCATTTTGCGGCTGACGCCTTTTCAGGCTCACAGCCGCATTTTTTTATTTTATATTGCATTTTCCGACAAAACAGTGTATAATGAATATAAAGTGACATTTTGCGAAATCTATGGAGGAGAAAAATGAAAATCTGCGTCTGTGATGATGATAAATACACCGCCGAAAAAATTCGGGACTTAATCAAAGAACAAACTCCCGAATATCAGATAGATGTCTTTTTCTGCGGAGAAGATGTTCTTGCAGGCGGCTCGTTTGACATTGCCTTTCTTGATATTCAGATGAGCGGAGCAAGCGGCATTGATACTGCGGCGGAACTGAAAAAACGTTTCCCCGAAATTATAATTATCTTTATTTCAAGCTATTCCGACTATGTAACCGACGCTTTTTCACTTGAGGCTTTTCAGTATTTGGTAAAACCTGTTGACAGGGATAAATTCAGCGAGGTATTTCACAAGGCACTCGAAAGCTATAAAAAATCTCATTATCTGCACAAAATACATTGCAGCAAAGGCGAATTATGTATTCCGATAGTAGATATTATGTATATAGAAACCTATGGCAGGCGGCTTCGGCTCTGGACTAATCAAGATAAATATGAATACAATGACAAAATAAAATCCGAGTATGACAAGCTAAAGCCTTTCGATTTTGTCCGTGCTCATCAAGGGTGTATCGTAAATATGCAATATGTTCGCAACTGGACAAAGACGCAGTTTATTCTGAATGACGGTCAATGTATCACCATCGCAAGGAGTTACCAGAACTCCGCCGCCGAGGAGTTTACAAGATATATCGGAAAGGTTCTGGTGTAATGGAACTGTGGCTTATGAACGGAATTTCATCTGCTTTCGATGTGGTTATAGTGACAGGTTTTTATGCCCAAAGGTTAGGTTTTCGGCGTAAGAAATACGTCACTTATCTTATCGGGGTCATTCTGTGCGCCGTAATGACAACGGTAAGTTCGGTTTTCACGGGAACGCCTATTGTGCCTGTTTCCGTTTTCGCAGCATTTATATGCTATTCTCTGGTGTTTTGTGGTGAATTGCACACAAAGATTTTCAATGCGGCGACCGTGTTTCTCTCGATGATTTTGGGAGAATTGTTTACGGGCATTCTGCTTATGACAATACACCACGGCAACCTTGATTACATTCAGAATAATCCGATTTTCTATCTCCAAGGCGCAATTCTGTCCAAGCTGTTTATGTTCATTGAACTCTCAATATTTCGTTTGTTCAAGGAAAGAGATTACTCGCTTGTCAACCGAAAAACCGTGCTTTCGCTGTCGATAATAACAATTTCGTCTATTGCCTCGGTATATTTCATTGCAATGTATGTTTACAATACTCACAACATAATTGAAAGCGCCGCCGCATTAGCAGTTACAATCATCGTTGCGATTTCTTTTATATGCACATTTTATATCTTCAACGTTATCATCAAGTCCGAGAGAAAGACTGCGCTCCTCGCCGCCGAACGATTGAGGTATGAATGGGAAATTGCAATGTATAAGCAGGACAACGAGCATCGCCAAGAAATCAGACGGTTAAATCACGATATGAAAAATTTGCTCATCGGCGTAGACGGCGCGCTGAGTGCAATGGACATTGACGAGGCTCACAGAATGATAAGCGAATATCTGAAATGCTGCTGTGACATTTCGGAAAAATCCGGTCCCGTTTCGGGGAACAGTGCGCTTGATTATATTGTCAGCGCAAAAAAAACCGAAGCCGAAGAACTCGGAATAGCGTTTTACTATGATATTGCACCCTTTGACGTACAAATTTCGGAAACGGACATCTGTATTCTTTTGGGGAATATCCTCGACAATGCAATAGAAGCCTGCGAACAGCTTTCCTCCGAAAAAACGATTGAGCTGAAAATGCGCTGTATAAACGGTATGTTGTACATAAGCTGTAAAAATCCGACAGAGCAGAATGATGTTTCTCTTTTAACCACCAAATCCGATAAGGAGCAGCACGGTTTTGGAACAGTTTCAATAAACAAGATTGCCAACAAATACGGCGGTTATGCAAATTTCAAAATAGAAGAAGGCTTGTTTGTCTGCGAAATTATTATTCCGCAGCAGATAAGTGTTTCTTAAAGAAAATACATTTCCTTCCATGAATATTTACGCCCCGCTGAACTTGCATTCAGCGGGGTGTTCTTATGGATTGGCTCTGTATCGGCGTTCCTTAAATTGATAATGTGTAGCGTCAGGCACACCCGTGACGAACAGTATGACCGAGCTTTACACGATGCAGCGCTATCTCCGTCCGTCACTGCTCCAAAGCGCGGGATTGCAGAATTTTGACGATTGGGCGAGCAATTTCGGCGAAGTCGTGTCGCAGCTCGAGCTTAAGCCCGCGGGTGCTGAACGAACTTAACGCTATGTCCATAAATTCTATTGCAAAGCCATTCCTAATCAGTCGATAATACCGATAAACTTGTAGTAGATATCGAGCTTCTGACTATATTCGCCGTTAATTTCCTCCGGCTCGTGTACCTCAATTCTGTCGATCAAGGTGTTCAGCAGCGCCTGCGTCAGCTCGTCAATGTCCGCGTAACGCTTTATCAATTCCACGAAATTTGCGGCGTTTTCGTTGTTAGTGCGGTTGGTGCTGATTGTCGTTTCGTATTCGCCGACAGCCGCTTCAAGTTCGCCCTGTTCCTTTTCGTAAGCTGTAACAAGCGTGTTATAGTTGCGGTCTGAAATCTCGCCCCTTGCGTGTTCCTCATAGGTTTTCACAAACATTGTATCGAGTTCCGCAAGCCTTTTCCGAGCCTTTTTAATTTCCCGCTCAGCTTGGCGAACATTATCCTTTTCAGCTTTGCCGAGCCTTGCCGCGATTGATGAAATCATCTTCTCGTCACTCCTTATAGCTTGCCCTGCAATCCGCTGTATATCCGACAAAACGGCATTGTAAAGGTCTATTGCGGCTATTCTGTGCTTACTGCAATTCCTTGCGTCCTCGCGATGAATACGACAATAATAATCATAATTCTCACGCGCATCGGGCTTTTGCGTTCTCCCCGAACGGTACGGAATAAGCGCGTAACCACAATCAGCACATTTTACCAAGCCACTGAAAATATTGTCGTATTTGAGTTTGTCGCCCTTGTCGCATTTCTTTCTGCTTGTTATTATTCGCTGAATTAACTCCCAACGTTCGGGGGATATAATCGGCTCATGCATGCCCTCCACAATAAAGGTTTTTGCGGCTGCAACGCCCTTGCGTTTTTTGCTTTTTAGGGAGATTGTAGGTCTCTTTTGACCGATTATCGCGCCTTTATATGTCGCATTTCTTAGGATATTCCGCACCATTGCGACCGACCATTCAAACTCCTTTCCGTCGTTTGCGTATTTTTCAAAATTCGCGTGAGTTTCGGCAGCGACCGCCCCCGGACGGAGTATATTTTTTCGGCAGATAATTTCTTTGCGATTTGCTCAATTCCAAAGCCGTTTTCCGCCATATCGTAAATGCGGCGAACAGTCGGTGCATATCGTTCATCAATTACAAGGTGGTTTTTATCGTTTGGGTCTTTTGCGTAGCCGTAAGGCGCTTTCCCGCCCGTGAATTTGCCTTGCTTCTGCCTTGTCAGCACAGAGGATTTGATTTTTTTGCTGATGTCCTGCGCATACATATCGTTGAGCAGATTTTTGAACGGCGTAATGTCCATTGTAGAGCCTTTTGCGGTGTCCACGCCGTCCGTTACGGCTATGTATCGCACGTTGTGTTCGGGGAAATAAATCTCCGTAAAACTGCCCGTTTCAAGATAATTTCTGCCGAGGCGGGAAAGGTCTTTTGTGATAACGCAGTTGATTTTCCCGTCCTCAATGTCCGACAGCATACGCTGAAAGCTCGGTCTGTTGGTGTTTGTTCCGCTCCAGCCGTCATCAATGTAGATTTGGCTGATTACAAAGCCGTTTTCCCGACAATAGCGTGTGAGCATTTCCTTTTGCGTCTGTATGCTCGAACTCTCGCTCATAGTGCCGTCGTCCTTTGATAAACGAAGATATAATGCTGTATTGTACTTGGGTTGTCCTGTCATTGTAAACCTCCTTCAAACACGGACAACCGATTTATTCGACATCTTTATTATACATCAACTGCCCGCGCTTTGCAAGTCTTTTTAAGGTACAATATTCTCGCTTTCTGCACTTTTCTGCATGGATATTTTTTTGCTAAGTTTCTTTTCGATCTGCTCGGAAATTATCCTCTTAAAAACTTCCGAAGTCTTTACAGAGCCGCTGTAATGCGGCACGACAACGATTTTGATATTCTTCTTTTTCATCGTGATTACCTCCGTTATCTTCTGTTGTGTTTCTTGTTTGTGGTTTGTGTTGGTTTGGGCTGTTCGGGGGAGTTTTCTTTTTTCTGCTCCGCTTCTCTGCGCTCCTTCTCCGCACGAATGAGGTTATCTATATAATTGCCCTCAACGATTTCCTCATAAGCACGGATAAGCTCATTTATACGTTTCAGAGCATTCTCCTGCTCGTCAGGATTATCGCTATGGGAGCGCATAACGTGAACCGTGTGCTGTAACTCCTGCGCCTTTGCGTAAATCCCCTCGCGTGAGATAATGCCAAACTCGCCGATTGTCAAAAGCTGTTTGGAGAGATAGTTTATCCGCTCGTCATTCTGAAAACAGTAATACCTGCGCTTGTCGGTTTTCTTCGGTTCTAGTCGGAACTGCGTTACGGCGGTTGTGACATTCAGAATTACGCTGTGAAACCGCTTCTCAACAGGATTAGCGTTCTGCGCTTTTTCCCGAACGCAATCAACGAACCGTCCGCTTTCAGCTATGCGTCGTTCAAGGTTTTTGGGCAGATATTCCTCGCCGAGTGTTTTCAGCCGCACAAAGCGCTCCGCAAAGGGTGCTTTCACAGAGATGTACTTGCCCCGTTTGATTTCATATCCGTGATTTTTCAGCAAATTCAGCAGCTCGTCAATGTTCGCCGAAGAATACACCAGCCTGTCAATATCCAGTTTTATCTGCTCATGAATAGTGGGTGCGTTTGCGCTCGGCTTGTAGTGCCGTGAAATCGCCCTTGCCGTTTCCAGTGCGTAATCGGGAATGTAAAGAGTGTTGCTCTCCGCAACAAACGGTATTTTTGCCCGAGCCAGCCAGTCCGATATGTATTGCAGCTTGTCGGGATTATAAATAATCACGGGGACAAATGCGGCGTTTGCACGCTTGCTTAAATCGAAAATGGTTTCATCACGTTTCGTGATTTCTGCACGCAGGAAGTCGTTCTGATTGTTCAGCAGAACAGCGTCCTCGGAGGTCAACTCCTTTTCGGGTTTCTTTTTCAGCTCGTTTATGCGAGCATTTATGATGCTAATTTGCTCCGCTTCGTGAGCTGCCTTTTTATAATCATCAACAGACAAATGCGGACGGTGAACGTTTTTATCTTCCCGCCGCAAGCCGTGTTTCAGCAAAATCTGCTCCATAAACGAACGCTCGCTTTCAGACCAAGCTGTCCACTCGTTCTCCATTCGGTTGCTTGACAAAAATCCCTGCTCCCGAAGCGCACCACTCATAGAATTTTTCAGCGGTATTCCACGCTGTCCCTTGTGCGCCACAGGAACGAAGTCAATATGCAGGTGCGGTGTGCTCTCGTCAAGGTGCATTACGGCATTGAACACTTTGAGGTTAGGATTGCGTTTCTCAAAATCAAGCATATACTCATTGAGCATAGATTTCGCCGTATTCCAATTTTCAGAGCCAAGTCCGCAGTCGTGCAAATCTCCAAACTGCACCACAACTTCATAGAACAGCTTTCCTTTGCCAGACTTTTTAACGTGTTCATAGTAGTTAGGGATTTGCCTGTCGGGTCGTTTCTGCTTTGCGTTGTATTCCGCAAGAGCCTCGCCAAAAATCTGTTCATAAAAATCGTGCAGGTCGATTTTCGCGTAGGTAACGTTGTCGGAGGTTCGTGATATATCTACATTGTGGGCGGTGATAACCCGGTTGTTGTGGTCGAGAAAACCACTATCCACGCGAAATGAAACCGACAGCCCTTTTGAATTTTTCTCGCTCATACGCTTCATCTCCTTTCTGTTGATTTTTCATTTTTCTTCAAATCGCTCGCCGATAATGTTTCGGATTTTCAAGAAAAACTGACGGCTGTTGTCGTTGTTGCTAAAACTCAATAGTGATATTGACAAGCTCTGCCCGCCATTATCACATTTCGTCAGGGGTAACCCCCTGAACCCCCCGTGCCTTAATTGCCTAAACTCGCCGCAAAATGCTCACAAACCAAAATGGTTTTACTTCTTGCAAATTCAGATTATAGTCGGTGTGTAAAACACACTCGATTATCGGGTTTATGTGGCGTATAGTTGCTCTGTGAAGTACCCTCATTTTCATTTTCGTCAGGCAAATAATCAGCCTGTCGAGCGCCCCCTGCTTCCGCTTTTGTAAGGCAGATAGTCGTTCTGTTGATTGTTCGTTTGCAAGCGAAATTTACTTATCGGGAATATACTCAACGACATCACTGATTGAACAGTAAAGAGCCTTGCAGAGTTTATCGAGCGTTTTCGTGTCAACCGGCAAATTGCGGCGCAGACGATGTATTGTACTGCTGCTTATTCCATCGTTCTTAATCAGTTCATACGTTGAAGTGCTGTACCGCTTCAGCGTTTTCCAAAATGGGGCATATGTTATCATCAAATTACCTCCGTAAAAATTCAAAACTGAAAAGAAAACATTCGAGGGAGAGCCGAAAAAATAAAGGGAATTTTCGCCAACCCAAAGGTTATGTTCCAAAATGCTCTGCACCAACTTTTTTCAGCTTTGTAAGTTAGTCCTCAGCACTCGGTTCGCTTTCGTGTTGCCGCTTGATTTCCTCAATAGCCTCAAGTGCCTTTGCTTTCATACTGCCCGACACCTCTTTACGCAGATAGCGGATAAGTGTCGGCTCGGATACGCCAATTTTCTCGGCAATCTCGTAAAGGTAGACCCCGTTCGCCTTTGCCGCCGCGCGAATGTCATTGTTGCGTTTCATCATAAGATATTCCTCCCTGTAATTTTTTATAATCACTTGACAAATAACCTGCTTTGTGGTATTATGATTGTAAAGGCAGCTATCGTGGTGATAGGTTTATTATAGCATATTGTTCACCCGCTGTCAACCACAATTGTGATAGTTTATACATAATTCCACAAATTAAATCTTTTGCGCATTGAAAAAGGAGGAAACGACAATATGAACGAGAAAATCACCACAAACGAAATCTTTGGTATCAGGCTCAGAGATTTACGCAAGCAAAACGGCTACACCATTGAGCAATTCGCGGCGAAAATAGGCGTAGCGAAAAGCACGCTTGGCTATTATGAAAACGAAAACCGTATGCCAGATATTGAGATTTTAAGCCGAATTTGCAATGTGTTCAGCGTTCCCGCCGATTATCTTCTCGGTCGGACTAACACCTCGGCAGTTAGAGGTAAAATGAAAAACGTGTGTGAACTCACGGGACTTTCCGACGCGGCGGCGGAGTTTTTATCCGAGCTTCTCAAACATCAACGTTACGGAATACTTGACAAGCTGAATTATCTGCTCGAGGAATTTGCAAATGATTGTGATGAAGATTACGATATGCAAGGGCAAAGAAATCTTGAAGATACGAGCAGTATCCTTAATGCGCTGTTCGGCTATATGGAGAAATACTCGCATTTTGAGGATGCGCTCGACTTTGTGGAAATTGAGGACGTTGCGAGCCGGCAGAAAGCCGAAACAGTTTACAGAGAGTTGCTTATACGGCGCATAATTGACGCGGTTAAGGTCGGCACGGAAGAGTACAAAGAGCAGCATAAGCCGTGGGAGTGATTTTTGGGCAAAGAAAAACCGCCGAGCGCGTGCGTTCGGCGGTTGAAAAGTGTTCAAGCGATTTATAATTTATTGCGGATTTAATGACAGTCCTGATACATAACTGCTCAGTCGGTGCAAATTCAAAAACGCCTTGATACAATTGAGCGAGTAAAACAGGCGGTGACGCAGGAGAGCGCGAATATACACAACATGAAGTCTGCATAGGATATAACCGATTTAGAGAAACAAATCGTTGATGGGAATTACATCGACAACATCATTAAGGCGCATAGAGAACAGGATAAACCCTTTGATAATTTTGCCGTTTTAGCCAATACAAAAACCGCGCTCCCTAATATAGCGCAGTTTTTGTTCAGTTATTATCTCAAAACCTCAACCGCTGCGGGTTCGCCGTCGGCGTATCCGTTTGTGACCACGGGATTTTTAATCGTGATTTTCACACGCACAAAATCGTCTCCCGGCTCTAAGCCGTCAAAGTCGATATCGTAATCGAACATATTTCCGAGTGTAATTTCATTGAGTTCTCCGTAAGCGCCGAAGTGACTGAACGCGTAATGATAAAGCCCCAGATCCTTATCAAAATTGTATTGTATAACAGGGAGTTTGGAAACGCTGTTTCCGTCCGGATAGAACCATAAATCGCCCGTTGAAGAATACCCCTCGGTTTCCATAACTTGGATACAACCGGTCATTTCGATTTCGCCCTCGTATTCGATTGTCGCGCCGGTAAGATAAACTCCGGGAATTTTTTTTGCTTCCTCGGACATAAAGTACGCTTTGGAGTTTGAGAATACCGACTGTGCCGATTTTACGGTAAGCGAGCCGAATTTATCGCCAGTTTTTATCTTGAAATATTCACTGCTCGGCGGCAGTTCCTCGCCCGAATACATTTGAACGCCCGCTATTTCCGTAAATTTTTCGGGAGCCTCAGAAACATTGATGGTAAAACGCGGAATAAAACCGTATGCAAACCCGTCGCATACAACTTCGCGACCGGAAACATCGGTGAACGTTTCCATATTGAACGTATCAAGTGCAAACTGCTCGTGAGAACCGTCTTCATTTCTCGCGCTGCCTTGATACTTGGTGATCTGCGAGGTGTAAATTACCGTGCCGTCGGGACAGGTGAGGAACGTAGGTTCGCCTTTGGGAATTTCGGGAACGGAACTTTCGGGTTTGCTTTGAGAAGTTTGGCTTGAATTGGTATCGCTTATGCTTTGGCTTTGGCTTGAATTGCCTGATGTTTCGGAAACTTTATCAGTATTGCACCCCGAAAAGCATAAAATGGACAAAGCAATAATAACAGCGCTAACTTTCTTCATTGTGCCCTCCTAACTGTAAAAATGCAAGACAAACCAATAATAACTCTCTATTTCTTTAAGCAGCCAATCGGCGGCAAGAACCACTAAAAGCGCTCCCGCAAAGGTTATTTTACAAAGCAGATGATTAGAAGCGTGATATCCTCCTGTAAACAATCTCGTAAAACAAAACACTATGTAAAAAATAACGCTTTCCCAAAACTTTCCACTAATAAATCCTATTGCAAGCACAATGATTATTCCAATCACAGAAGAAATGCTCAGTTCAAAACCGTATTCATAAACCTCGCGCTGTTCTTCGGAAACGACCTTTTGACGAATAAAAAAATCAGCTATAATGCAACTGAGTTTAGCGATCATTCGATCACCTCTTTTTGTCATCATTATAGCCGATTGTATTTCAAATTGCAATACATTTAACGCAAGTGGTATCTCTCACATCACAAATAGCATTATTTTTCCAATTCCAACCAAATTTCGGTAATAAAACAGCCGCTTTCTTCCAAAAAATTAACGCTGCCTCCGTACTTTTCTGCAATATTTCTTATAGACCGAAGACCGTATCCGTGCGCGGACTTGTCCTTTTTGCTTGTTTTCAGCTTTGGGTTTTCGTCTAAAACGGAACGCGTGATACTGTTTTTGGTCATAATAAATGTCAACGATTTTTTCTTCTTGACAACAAGCTCTATTTGCGGAATATCATCGCACGAACAGCCCTCTATGGCGTTATCAAGAAGATTTGAAAGCAGAATGCTGACGTCAATGTCGTTTTCTGAAACGAATTGCGTATCTATAAGGCACTTCATTTCAATGTTTTTTTCTGCGCATATTTCCAAACGCCGATTGATAACCGCGTCAATGACCGCGCTCCCTGTATTTACTCCAACGACCGCGGGATTTATTTTCTCATTTATTACACTTTCAATATACGACTTCGCTTTTTCGGGTTTTCCGTCCGTGATAAGCTCCGCCGCCGTGGATAGATAATGCTTTACATCGTGACGGAGCGTTTTCATTTCGATATAGCGCTCTTTTGTTTCAACAGCGAATTTTTGCTGCGCTTCGAGATTTGATTTAACAAGAGTGTATTCTTCTTTCGTGACATTATCGCGCTGCATTTTATTCATAAGAATATAAAGAAGAATATTTAAAGCGGCGATCATTAGGAAAATTGTTAAGAATAACGGCGAGGAGTCATTATACGTCCTTGAAATATTCCAAAGAAGACTTGTCATTATAAATGAGATGATAAAGCACGAAATCTGAATTGCCCACTGATATCTCGTTAAATTTGTTGAGCGCTTGTTTTTCGTTCGTATGATGATTTCGCAAACCAAAAAGAACAGCGCCTTTGAAAAAAACAAGACGGGTATCCTCATCTCTCCGCCAACCAAAGAAGCCGAGCGGTCATTTCCCGATAAAGCCCCAAACGCGGTTATCACGCTCAAATTTATTGGCAGCATAGTAGTAGTCGGGATAACAGAAACCAAAATTTTCTCTATTATTTTGCCTTTCATAAATATGAACGTATAAACCAAGAAAATAAGCAGCATTAAAGCAATTGATATATTTTCAAAACCGTTAAGCTGGCTTAGAAAAACGTCATTAACGGCAAACAAAGCAAAGAAAACAATCGATTTAAACCATTTCATCTTCTCACTTTTAAAACCGAGATAGCCGTTGCATAATCTCACAAAAATGCAGCATTCCGCAAGCGACGCGGATATTTCAATTATATTATTCATAATGCGCTCCGCAGATACTCTTTAAATTTTTCTTTAATCTCGGCAGCCTTGTATCGGCTGATAGGAATTTCGTTTTTGTTGTCCATAACTACCTTTGTTTTCTCCATAGAATAAACATATTTTAAATTAACGAGATAGCTTTTATATGTACGCACAAAACCGATCGGAGCAAGAACTTTTTCAAAAACCGAAAGACTTCCGTAACATTCGACAGGTTCACCGTTGGTTACTACAACACGCAGCCAATGCCCGTAAACCTCGATATACTCTATTTCATCAGCAAACAGAAACACTTTGCGGTCTTTGGTCTGAAACTCGATTTTTCTCTCGGCGATACGCTTCGAAATGTGCTCGATAATTGCCGACAATGTTTCCGGGAGTTCGCTGTTAAGATGTGTTTTTCTTATAAATCTGAATGGTTGAAATTTTAACGAGGAGAAAACAAGCTCATCATGTGTTGTCACAAAGATGATAAGAGCTTTTTCACTTATCTTTTCAGCAACATCAAAGCCGCTGATTTCTGGCATATCTATATCGAGGAAAACCACATCATAGGGCTTTGCCTTATGAAAGTTCAAGAACTCGTTGCCAGATGAATACTTATCAATATGAACATCCGCTTTTTGTCTTTCAAATTCTCTGGAAATGTGTTCATATAAATAGTCCAATATAGTGTTTTCATCATCACAAATCGCTGCTCTGATCATTGTGTTTCCCTCCTTACATACTAATTTTACCATATTGTTTGAGAGATGTCAAGGTATACAATAAACCTTTTATTAACAAAAGCGACCGATTTCTCAGCCGCCTTGCTCCGTTATTTCAGAGTCCGATATATTCGAAACGCTTATCTCTCCGTCCGTAAACAGCAGCTTGAAGAAAATATCATCGATACGCTTGACTTCGCCGATTTCCTCAACAAGCAAGTATTTATCTTGACACTATCTTTGAATAACAGCAATTCAAACGGGGGCGGAGGCGTTTGTTAAATTATCAGGGTATACGCGGAGTTTTTGTAGGTTACCATCAGTTGTCATTTTTGATCATTGAGTAAAGTCTACAGCCAATTAGTGTCATAAATCAAACGCCCTCCGAGCTATGCTGAGGGCGTTTGTTGTCGAATTTTCGGTTGTCTAATAATCATCTTCAAATATCGCGTTAGGTTAGTTCAACAGGCGACGGCTTCCGCACCAAAAAGCGCTTTGCGAAATTCACGA
>UMHM01082647.1_pt1 | contig 24941 bp, 22 predicted proteins | sample 1965501 | NCBI WGS metagenome assembly UMHM01 (sample SAMEA4836095, study PRJEB28245) | human gut metagenome | biome: gut microbiome; material: fecal sample | place: Denmark | collected 2008
TTCCACACGGAAAACTGCCATAGCTTCATCACTCCTTTGCTTTGGATTTGTTACGCAGTAGAACAGCGATTTTGAGGGAAAAGGTATAAATCCCTTACCGCACGAAAAACACGCCCGCAAAGCCGCTTGTAGCAAGGCTTTTTCTGCCCCTACTGCGTAACAAAGGGCATGAAAAAAGCGGCGTTCCTGTTCTTCCGTGTGGAAGTGGGAAACGCCGCTTGTGCGGTGCAATATTTAGTTGTAGTACAAACCATGCTTGTCCGTTGTCCGAAAAACCTTGATTTTACTGTGTTTCAAAAAGTATCGTTATCTAACCTCATCTTTATCTTATCCCGGCTGTCACCTTCCCCGGAAAGCTGACGGTAAAGGGCGTTATCCCCGGCGTGCATGAGACCCCGATGGATCTGCTTTTCGACGGCGGCGCGGACTATAACGCCGCACTGACGCTGGACCTGCGAAGCGGCGCGGTTATTCAATGAAAACCTAAAAAAGCGGCAGTCAACTGACTGCCGCTTTTGTCTATAAATGTTATGCTCAAAGCCCCAGAAGGTTCACGGCTCCGCTTACGGCGACGCCGATATAGACGATGTTTTTCAGCTTGTCGCCGTCTGTTTTGTCAACGATGCGGTTGGCGATGAACAGCCCCGCGCAGATGCACACGACGCACATCAGTATCGCCGGGATGAGCGCGGGCGTGAGTATGCCGTCACGCACGCGCATATACGCGTTGACAAAGTGGCTGATGAGGAAAAGCAGCTCAGTCGTGCCGAGATACTCCTCCTTGCTGTCGGTGTGGGAGAGGTAATACAGCACCATGAGCGGCCCGCCCACGGAGAAAAGCCCGCTGCACACGCCGGAAAACACCCACGCCGCGATGCTGACGGGGAGGCTCCACTTGGCGTACTGCTTTCTGGAGGGCATGAAATGATACGCGGCCAGCACGAGAAGGAACACGCCGAACACGCGCTTGAGAAGCGCCTGATCCACCGCGGAGGAGAAGTGGATGGCGGCGGCGGAGGCCGCGGAGTAGACGATGAGCGGGAGGATGACCTTGCGCGGGCTGACGTGCTTTCTGTAGCGCAGTATCATCAGCGACGTCAGCGCGATGCACACGACGCCCACGATGGCGGCGGACTGGCTGATGGAGAAGAACGACGGCAGAACGGTCATCATCACTATCCCCGCGCCGAAGCCGCACACGCCGTGCGCGATACCGGCCAGAACAGTTATGATGCAGACGGAAATATAATAAAGCATAGTACCCTCTCTTAACGAATCATTGACTGCCAGAATTCTACGCCCGCCGCCGTGCTTTGTCAAGGCGTGCGGAAATGCGGCGGAATTCGGCGCGGGCGGCAAATTTTTATGGAACTTTTCCGCGTTGTATGCTACAATATTCCCCGTGAATTTAAAATGACTCCGAGGGAGGACAGAATGAACGACATAATACTCGTAAAGCTCGGCGAAATAATCCTGAAGGGGCTGAACCGCAGATATTTCGAGCAGAAGCTTATGGCGAATATGCGCCGCCGGCTTTCGCATATAGGGAAGTTCAGGGTCTACTGCATCCAGTCCACCGTATATGTGGAGGCGCAGGAGGACAACGCCGATATCGACGCGGCGTTCGAGGCGCTGCAGAACGTGTTCGGCATAGTCGCGCTGGTGCGCGCGGCGGCCTGCGAGAAGGACAAGGACGCGATAGCCGCGCTGGCGAAGGAATATCTGCGCGATGAAATGCTGCGCGCGAAGAGCTTCAAGGTGGAGTCCAAGCGCAGTGACAAGAGCTTCCCCATGACGAGCATAGAGCTCAGCCAGTACGTCGGCGGGGAGCTGAACGAGGCCTATCCCGATGTGAAGGTGGACGTGCACGAGCCGGAGCTTATCGTGCATATCGAGGTGCGCGACCTTGCGGCCTACGTCCACGGCGCGCCTGTGCCCGGCGCGGGCGGTATGCCTGTGGGATGCAACGGCACGGCGGTCACGCTGCTTTCCGGCGGCATCGACAGCCCCGTGTCCAGCTATATGATCGCAAAGCGCGGCGTGCACCTTATCTCCGTGCACTTCTTCTCCTTCCCCTACACATCACAGCAGGCCAAGGAAAAGGTGATAGAGCTGGCGCAGATAATCACGGCCTACTGCGGGAAGATGACGATGGAAATCGTGCCCTTCACGCACATTCAGGAGGAGATACGCGACAAGTGCCCGGAGGAGTACTTCACGCTGATAATGCGCCGGTTCATGATGCGCATCGCACAGCGTATCGCGCTGGACAACAACGCCAGGGCCATCGTCACGGGCGAAAACCTCGGCCAGGTCGCAAGCCAGACAATGGAGGCCATGGCCTCCACACAGGCCGTGCTGCAATTGCCGGTGCTCCAGCCGCTGATAGGCATGGACAAGGAAGAGATAGTGCGCCTTGCACGAAAAATAGGCACGTTTGAAACGTCCATCCTGCCGTATGAGGACTGCTGCACGGTGTTCACGCCGCGGCACCCGCGCACAAGGCCGAAGCTGCGCGAGGTGGAGGCGGCGGAGAGCGCGCTGGACGTGGACGCGCTGGTCGAAGAGGCCGTAAAAGGAATAGAGAAAGTGACGGTGGGATGAAATGCCAAGAAGCTATGATACTGAAATAATCTCCGTCGGAACGGAGCTGCTGCTGGGACATGTGACGAATACCGATTCGCGCGACATATCCGAGCTGCTGTCGAAGATAGGCATAAATGTGCGCTATCACACGGTCGTGGGCGACAACCCCGAACGGCTTGAAAGCTGCATCGAGATCGCAAAGCAGCGCGCGGACATAATCATCACCACGGGCGGCCTCGGCCCGACCTGTGACGATCTGACAAAGGTGATAACGGCGCGCGCCTTCGGCCTTGAGCTGGTCGAGGTCAAAAGCGAGCGGGAGGGGCTGTATGAGTATATCAAGAACAGCCGCAACTTCACGCCGAACAACTATTCACAGGCCATGCTGCCGGAGGGCTGCACGGTGTTCCACAATACCTGCGGCACCGCGCCCGGCTGTGCCTTCGTCAAGGATGGGAAGATAGTCGTGATGCTGCCCGGCCCGCCGAAGGAGTGCTATACCATGTTCATGCGCAGTGCGCTGCCGTACCTGCGCCAGCTTTCCGATGAGCTGATAGTGTCGCACTCGATCAACATCTTCGGCATCGGCGAGAGCGCCGTGGACGATATGTTCTCCGGCGAGATGAACCTCATGAAAAACCCCAGCATGGCCCCCTACGCCAAGGAGTGCGACTGTCTGCTTCAGGTCACGGCCAAGGCGAAGAGCGAGGCGGCGGCAGAGGAGATGCTGCGCCCCGTGATGGAGCGCGTATGCCAGCGCCTGGGCGAGTATGTCTACGGCGTGGATGTGGAAAATCTGGAGCAGGGCGTTTTCGCCGCGCTGACGGCGCGCCCCATGACCTTCGCCACGGCGGAAAGCTGCACCGGCGGCGAAATCGCCAAGCGCTTCACCGACCTTCCCGGCGCAAGCCGCTTCTTCATCGGAGGGCTCGTGACGTATAAGAATGACGCCAAGACGCGCCTGCTCGGCATCGACCCGGAGCTTATCCGCCAGAAGAGCGCCGTCAGCTATGAGGTGGCGCAGGCCATGGCGGAGGGCGTGCGCACGCGCCTCGGCGCGGATATCGGCATCGGCGTGACGGGCATTGCAGGCCCGCTTGGCGACGGGCTGCATGAGGTGGGCACGGTGTTCGTGTCCATGGCCGTCGAGGGGCAGACCTATGTGCGCGAGCTGCACATGGGAACCTACCGCACGCGCAGCTTCATCCGCCGCATGGCCGGGAACCACGCCTTTGACATGATGCGCCGCTATCTGAGCGGGCTGAACGTCGAAATGAAGTAATGGAATAAAAAAGATCGATAATAGTTCAGGACGCGCCGCATCTGCGGCGCGATACTCGGCGTCAGCCTGCTTGCGCTGGCCGTGCTGTCCGTTGTCGGGTGCATCTGGTTCTTCGCGTTCGTGCGGCAGATATTCCGCGCCTATGGCCGCTTCCATAGAAACGCGCTGGCCCCCTGCCGCGGCGCTTCCCGCGCTGCCCCTCGCGCCGCAGCTTCCCGCCGCGCTGCGCCGCCGTCTGCGCACGGTGACGCTGGCCGCGCTCGCGGTGTTTGCCGTGTGCTTCGTGCTTGCCTATATCGCGTGCAGCCTGTGCGCCTGAAGCCTTGAGTTCTGGCATGTCTGGGGCTGGTTCGGCTACGCCTGATTAGACCGGCGCTGGCCGTGCTGGAAAGTCACGGCGCGCCCGTGTATCTGGAAACGCACAAGGCGGTCAACACGCGGATATATGCCCATCTGGGATTTCATACGGTCGATACCTGCGCCATCCCCGACACCGGAATAACGCAGTACGCCATGCTTCGCCCGGCGCGCCGGCCTCTCCGTTAAGGAGAGGTTTTTTCTTGACATGCGCGACGGGATACGTTATAATGCGGCTGTACTAAGCGAATTAATACAGGAAACACGAACGGAGGCGAAAACGGTGATAAGCATAAACTACCGCGACGGGCGGCCGATATATGAGCAGGTGCGGGATAATTTCCGCGCGCTGATAATATCCGGGGCGCTGCCGCCGGGCTACAAAATGCCGTCCGTGCGCGAGCTTGCCGCGACGCTGGCCATAAACCCGAATACGATACAGCGCGCCTACAGAGAGCTTGAGGCAGAGGGCTGCATCGCCTCGGTGCCCGGCAAGGGCAGCTTTGTCAGTCTCAGCGAGGAGGCCGTGAAGCAGCGCGCGGCGGAGCTTAAGGAGAAGCTGACCGGCGTCGTGCAGGAGCTGAAGGCGCTGGGCGTGCCGGAGGCGGAGCTTATAAAGATAGTCAGGGGAGGCGAAAGCAAATGATGATAGAGGTGAAAAAGCTCGTCAAGAGCTTTGATGGGTTCCGCGCGCTGGACGCGCTGGACATAAACGTGCCGCGCGGCGCGGTGTACGGTCTTGTGGGGCCGAACGGGGCGGGCAAGTCCACGGCGATACGCCATCTCGCGGGTATATACCGGCAGGACTCCGGCGAGGTGCTGATAGACGGACAGCCCGTCTATGAAAATCCCGCGATAAAGGGCCGCATCGCGTACATTCCGGATGAGATATATTTCTTCACGCAGGCCGGTATCCGCGACATGGCGGATTTTTACCGCCACGTGTACCCGCGCTTTTCACAGGAGCGCTTTGAAGATCTGGGCGCGGCGTTCGCGCTTGACCCGAAGCGTCCCATGCGCAAGCTCAGCAAGGGGATGCAGAAGCAGGCGGCGTTCTGGCTGGCGCTGTCGCTGCGGCCGGATGTCGTCATCCTTGACGAGCCTGTGGACGGGCTTGACCCCGTGATGCGCCGTCAGGTGTGGGGCCTGCTGATGAGCGAGGTCGCCGAGAACGGCACGACGGTCATCGTCTCCTCGCACAACCTGCGCGAGCTTGAGGACGTGTGCGACCATGTCGGTATCATAAACCACGGCAGAATGCTGACGGAACGCGCGCTGAGTGAATTGCAGGACAACATCGTCAAGGTGCAGCTCGCCCTGCCGGACGGTGCGCAGCTTCCGCAGGGGCTGGAGGTGCTGCACAGCTCCTCCACGGGCCGTTTGCAGCAGCTTATCCTGCGCGGCAGGACGGAGGAGCTGACGAACGTGCTGGCCGCCGCCGCGCCGCTTTTCATGGACTTTGTGCCGCTGACGCTGGAGGAGATATTCATATACGAGCTGGGAGGTGCCGAACATGAAGCAAAAGACATCGTTCTTTAACTGGGGCCTGTGCCGGAGCTGGCTTAAGCGCTGCTGGCCGCTGTGGGCGGTTTATCTCGCGCTGTTGCTGTTTGCCCTGCCGCAGTCCGTGCCGGAGGTGCGGCACTATACCGACAAGCTGTTCTACGCGGTCGAGGTCAACCGTTCCATCGTCGCTGTCGGCATAAGCATGGCGCAGACGTCGATTTTTGTGGGCATCATCGCGGCGATGGTGATGTATTCCTATATGTATTCAAGCCGCACCTGCGGCATGATGAACGCGCTGCCCATGCGCCGCGAGACCGTGTTCACAACGGCGTTTATCACGGGGCTTGCGCCGTTTATTATCGCCGATATCATCGCTATGGGCGCGGCGTGGGCGCTGTACGCCCGCACTGGTGTCGTCGAGGCGGGGAATATCTTCCTTGCGCTGGGCTATGCCGTGATGGGCAACACCGCCTTCTATGGCTTCGCGGTGTTCTGCGCGGTGCTGACGGGGAATCTCGTCGTGCTTCCGGCGGTGTACCTTGTGCTCGGCTGCACGGCGGCGGTCGTGGAGGTCGCCGTGCATGATATCCTCGGCACGATAGTCTACGGTTATCAGAGCAGCGAGGGTCTGGCGACGGTGTTTTCACCCATAATTGCGGTGATGAACAGTCTCAGCGTCTCGCAGGAGACGCGCTTCACGGCCGAAGGCACGTATGATCTGACGGGCCGTCTGCTTGTGACAGGGACGCCGCTCATGGCGGCGTACTGCGCGGCGGGGCTCATCCTTTCCGTGTGCGCGCTGCTCATCTACCGCCGCCGCGATATGGAGCGCGCGGGCGATGTGGTCGCGGTGCCGGTGCTCAAGCCCATATTCAAATACTGCATGACCTTCGGCTGCGCCCTTGTGCTGGCCGTGAGTCCGTCCTATATCGGTACGGGCACGATAAACGCCTCCGGTATGACGGCGGCGCTGACGGAGCTTGCGCTGCTGCTGGCAGGCGCGTTCGTGGGCTATTTCGCGGCGGAAATGCTGATGCAGAAAACGCTGCGCGTGTTCCGCGGGCACTGGTGCGGCTTCATCGTGTCGGGCGTTATCATCATTGCCATGACGATGGCGGCGGAGCTTGACCTGACCGGGTATGAGCGCCGCACGCCCGCCGCCGGCGATGTGGAGTGGGTGCGTATATCGAATTACAGCGATGACGGCAGGCTCAGCACGCCGGAGAACATTGCCGCGTTCATAGACTTTCACAGGGAGATCATTGCGAACAAGCCCGTCAACGAGGCGGCGGACGCCCACGACGGCCTGACCTTTGAATACAGGCTGAAAAACGGGAAGATCATGACGCGCGCATACAATATTGCCGCTGACGCCATAGACATGGCCGACCCGTACTCCAACATCCGCCGTCTGGGCGATGTGATGAACCTGCAGGAGGCGGTGGACTACCGCATCGACTTTGCCAAAGGCAGGGCCGTCACATCGGAGAACGTTGAATATGCCAGCATTGACGGCGGGTATACGGATGAAAACGGCGAGTGGCAGAACGCCTCTCTGCAGCTAACACCGGAGCAGGCGGCGGAGTTTTACAATGAATGCGTCGTGCCCGACTCGAAGGACAGCCATCTGGGTCACGTCTGGCCTGTGAGGGACGACGAGTATTTTGACACGATGAGCTATCTCGGCCTCCAGCTTGAGCTTCGCCGTGAGATAGGCGCCTCGCCGAACGTGGTGTACAACTCGAACATCGACTACGTCAGGACGGACTATACCTACATAAATCTCACGGTGGACGCGGCGCGCTGCGTAAAGTGGCTTGAGGAGAACTCCGATATCAGGCTCATGACGCTTCGAGAGGCGGACCCGGAGAGCGCGGAGGAGCAGCTTCAGTGGAATACCGTCACGATGGCGCAAGTACCGACGCACGATTCGTCCGTCGGCATAATCGGCGGCGCGGACGGCCCCACGGCCATATTCATAAGCTGACGCGCAAGCGATATAAACAACCGGCACCCGCGGCCTTCAAGCGGCCAGGGATGGGATCAAATACGAAATACAAAGCAGTCCACCGTTGGTGGGCTGCTTTGCCTGTCGAAAAAGTGGCAAGGCCGCTTTTTCGATAAAAATGCCCGGAAAGCGGGGCCTGTTAAAAAAATATCCCCTGGGGGGGCTTACCGGCGCATATAAAATCCGGTAAAATACAGAAAAGAACAAAACAGCGGCGCAGCAGGGCGGCTTGCCGGAGCGGCCACGGCGGGGCTTTTCGCTAAGCCGGAAGGAAAGAAAGACAATGATTTCTGCAATTGAACAGCGGGTCCGGCATTACTGGACGCTTCGGTCGCACGACTTTGGCGCTGTGCGGAAAAACGAGCTTGAAAATGAGATGGGGCGCAGATGGCTCCATGAAATAGAACGCCTGCTGCCGGAGGGCAGAGATATCCGGATACTGGACGCCGGAACGGGAACGGGCTTTTTTGCGATACTGCTGGCACAGGCCGGGTATAGCGTGGAGGGGATAGACCTGACGCCCGCCATGCTGGAGGAGGCCGGGGCGCTTGCCGCCCAGTGCGGGCTTGACATCGTGTTCCGGGAGATGGACGCGCAGGCGCTTTCCTATGAGGACGCGTCCTTTGACGTGGTCATCAGCCGGAATCTGACATGGACGCTCCCCGAACCGGAAAAGGCCTACAGGGAGTGGTTCCGGGTCTTGAAGCCGGGCGGGGTGCTGATGAATTTTGACGCGGACTACGCCGAAAATGTGCGCAGCCACAGCGTGCAGAACCGCAGAGTGCGGCCCGGCAGTCCATACGGCCACATCGGAATGACCGACGCATTGCAGCGGGAGAACGACGAGATAACGCTTGCCGTGGACGTCGGACAGACGCGCCCGGCGTGGGACAGGCAGACGCTGTTTGACATCGGCTTTTCGAACTGCCGGACGGATACGACCGTCGGGCGGAGGATACTAGGAGAGCTTGACCTCAAGCACGCGCCGATGTTCGGCGTGACGGCGATAAAGCCATAAAACAACACCGCGGGAGAACATGATATGAGACAGTTTACAAGCTATGAGGAAGAGAACATACACTACTGGACGAACCGTGCCCCCGGCTATTCCGCGGTCAATCAGGAGGAATTGGTTTCCGGGCAGAAGTCCGTCTGGCGCGAGGTGATCTCCGGCAGGATATCCGCGTGCTTTCCGGACAGGCGGCCGGAGGAGATAAAAATTCTTGACGTCGGCACCGGGCCGGGCTTTTTTGCGATAATCCTGGCTGAGCTTGGCTATCAGGTGACGGCGGTGGATTATACGGCGTCGATGCTGCGCGAGGCGCGGAGGAATGCGGGCGCGCTGGCCGGGAGGATAAGATTCCGGCAGATGAACGCGGAGGAGCTTCGCTTCCGCCCGGCGTCCTTTGACGTGCTGGTCACGCGGAACGTCACATGGAACCTGCATGACCCGGAAAAGGCCTATGCGCAGTGGATGCGCGTTTTGAAGCCGGGCGGCGTGCTGCTGAATTTCGACGCGAACTGGTACCGCTATCTGCGCGATGAGGGCGCGCAGCTTGCCCACGCGCGCGACAGGGAGAACCTGCAGACCTCCGACGTCCGCGACGAAACGGCAGGCACGGACGTCTCCGCCATGGAGGCCATTGCCATGCAGGCGCCGCTCTCCGCGCACCAGCGCCCGGCGTGGGATCTGAAGGTGCTGCGCGGACTTGGGATGCAGGCCGCGGCGGACACGGAGATATGGAAAAAGGTCTGGACCAGGGAAGAACGCATCAACAACGCCTCCACTCCGATGTTTCTGGTTGAGGGGCGGAAGTGCACGCTGCTCCAGTGAGGGGAAGCCTTGAAAAAATACATTCTCAAACGGCTCTTGCAGCTCGTTCCGGTGCTCATTGGGATCACGTTCCTGTCATTTGCCATGATGCGCATTGCCGGAAGCGACGCTGTGACGGAGCTTTACAGCGACAAGGGCGCGGTGGCGCAGGAGGTCATCGACGCGAAGCGGGCGGAGCTTGGCCTTGACAGGCCGTTCATGACGCAGTATCTCGCGTGGCTGGACGGTATGCTGCGCGGGGATATGGGAACTAGCTATGTTTCCGGGCGCGACGTGTTTCAGACCTTCGTGTCCAAGCTCCCCGCGACGCTTATGCTGACGGCGCTGTCCGTCTGCGCGACGGTCGTCATTTCAATACCGATGGGCATTCTGGCGGCGGTGCGGCACGGCAGAGCGGCGGACTATTTCCTGCGCTTTTTCAGCTTCATCGGGAATTCTCTGCCGAACTTTTTCGTGGCGCTGCTGCTGATGCAGGTGTTTTCGATACATTGGAATATCTTCCCCGTGATATCAAACGGCGTTACGCTGCAAAGCGCCGTTCTGCCGTCGCTGACGCTTGCGATAGCCATGTCGGCAAAATATATGCGTCAGGTGCGCGCCGCGGTACTTGAAGAGCTGGACAAGGACTATGTGGCCGGGGCAAGGGCGCGCGGCGTGCGCGGCCGCGTGATACTGTGGAGGAGCGTGCTGCGGTCCGCCATGCTGACTATCATCACGCTGCTTGCGCTGTCGATAGGCAGTCTGCTTGGCGGCACGGCGATAATTGAGAGCATTTTTATGTGGGACGGCGTGGGAAAGCTCGCCGTGGACGCGATAACTATGCGCGATTATCCGCTTATCCAGGCGTATGTCGTATGGATGGCGGTGATATATGTGACGGTCAACCTGATAACGGACATTCTTTATAACGCCCTTGACCCGCGGATAAGGCTGGGGGTGAGCGAAGCATGAACGGACATGAACTGCGCTGCCGGAAGCCCCGGCGCGGCGGTGTCGAGATACGGCTTATCGTGTTCGGCGCGCTTGCCGTGCTGCTGATAGTATTTTCGCTGTTTTCCGAATATCTGACGCCGTATGACCCGTATTTGCAGGATCTGAGCAGCGCGAAGCTGCCCCCCTCGGCGGAGCATCTGCTGGGCACGGATCGCTATGGCAGGGATATGCTGTCCCGTGTCATTGCCGGCAGCCGAACCAGCATTTTTTCCACGCTCATACTGGTGGCGGTCATTACCGCGCTTGGAACCACTATCGGGGTGCTCTGCGGCTGGAACGGAGGTTGGCCGGACGCGGTGCTGATGCGCATTTCCGACATGTTCCTTGCTTTTCCGGGCCTCGTGTTCGCACTGGCGGTGGCGGGCGTTCTGGGCGGCGGCCTGCAAAACGCGATGCTCGCGCTGGCGGCCATATCATGGCCGAAATATGCCCGCCTTGCCCGCAGTCAGACGCTTGCGCTGAAGGAGGCCGTTTGGATGAAGGCGGCAAGACTCTCCGGCAGCGGCACGGCGAAGCTGATTTTCAAGCATGTCCTGCCGAATATTATCGGGCCTATCCTTGTGACGGCGGTGCTGGACATCGGAACGATGATGATGGAGCTGGCGGCGCTGAGCTTCCTCGGCCTCGGCGCGAAAGCGCCCACGGCGGAATGGGGCAGTATGATGAGCGATACGCGCAGTCTTATGACCACCTCGCCTTGGATAACGTTTTCGCCCGGCATTGCGATTTTTGTATCGGTCATGATATTCAACCTCTTGGGCGATACACTCCGCGACTATGCCGACCCCAAAAGCCGCAGGAGGTGAGCCGGTGGAAGAATTGCTGAAATATGAGCATGTCTGCATTTCATATAGCGGCGTTCCCGCCGTGCGTGACGTGAGCTTTTCCCTGTGCGCCGGGGAGATACTCGGCATCGCGGGGGAGAGCGGCTGCGGAAAATCCACGCTGCTCAAGGCGGCAATGGGGCTGCTCGGAAGCGGCGGGAACGTGACGCACGGCGATATCCGGTATAAGGGCGCAAGCCTTGTCGGCCTGCCGGAACGTGAGCGCCGCCGGATAAACGGCGCGGAGCTTGGCATGGTGTTCCAGAACTCGGGCAGCTCCTTCTGCCCGGTGCGCACAGTCGGCGCGCAGCTATACGAGGAAATGACGGAGCACGGCCCCGTCACGAAGAAAGAGTTTGCCGCCCGTGCGGAGGCGCTCCTTATGAAGCTCGGCTTCGAGGACGGCAGACGGGTCTTAAAAAGTTATCCCTTTGAGCTGTCGGGCGGGATGCAGCAGCGCGCCGGTATTGCGGCGGCAATGCTGCTTGAGCCGTGCGTTCTGCTTGCCGATGAGCCGACGTCCGCGCTGGACGTCACGGTGCAGAAGCAGGTGCTGGAAGCGCTGAGATCGGCGTGCAGGACCTGCGGCACGGTCATGGTGCTGGTCACGCATAACATAGGCGTCATCGGCGCGATGGCGGACCGGGTACTGGTCATGCAAAATGGCGCGGCGGTCGAATACGGGCGGACGCAGGAAATTTTACGGGAGCCGCAGACGGAATATACGCGCGCGCTTTTGTCTGCCGTGCCGAGATTGAGGAGGGGCTGATATGGAACCGGTTTTGCGCGTTCAAAATCTTGCAAAGACCTTCTCCCGCGGCGGGCAGACCGGTTTGAGCGCCGTGAACGGTATCAGCTTTGACCTGATGCCCGGCGAGTGCCTTGGCATCATCGGCGAGAGCGGGAGCGGAAAAACAACGGCGGCAAATCTCATCGCGCGGCTTTTGGACGCGAAGGCGGGGAAAATATTTCTGGACGGCGAGGATATCATCGAAATGTCCGGCAGGGCGCTTCGCGGCGTCTACCGGAAAATGCAGATGGTGTTCCAGTCGCCGTCGGACTCGTTCGACCCGCGCCGTACTCTGGGCGACGGCATTGCGGAGAGTCTTATAAACAACGGGATGTCCAAAAAGGATGCGCGGCAGGAGGCGGGGCGGCTTCTGGAAATGTGCGGACTGCCGTCCGGATTTGCCGGGCGATATCCGCATGAGGTGAGCGGCGGACAGTGCCAGCGCGCGGCGATCGCCCGCGCCATTGCCGTTAAGCCGAAGCTGCTCATCTGCGATGAGGCGACATCTGCGCTTGACGTGACGGCGCAGATGGGGATAATTGAGCTGTTGGGTGCGCTTCGCCGCGAACAGGGCGGCAGGCTGTCCATACTGTTCATCTCGCATGATATTTCCCTTGTGCAGAGTTTTTGTGACCGCGTGCTGGTCATGCACCGCGGAGAGATCGTGGAGCAGGGAACACCGGATGAGCTGATCTGCCGCCCGCAGAGCGAATACACCAGAAGGCTGATAGACAGCGTTCTGTGATAAACCGAAAGGAATGAGAATATGAAAAGAACAGCATCACTTCTGTTGGCAGTATGCCTTGCGCTTGCGCTGCTGACGGGCTGCGGCACAGGCGGAGTTACGGATAACGGGCAGAGCGGCGATAAGAAAACCATGGTCATCGGCGACACGACGTTCAACTCGGAAAACTGGGAGGAGACCGTGGATCCGCACCGGACATATAACGGCTGGGCGTGCATCCGCTACGGCATCGGCGAAACGCTGGTGCATTATACGGACAGCATGGAGCTGGAGCCGTGGCTTGCAAAGTCGTGGGAAAACGACGGCGACCTGACATGGACGATAACGCTTCGGGATGATGTCTGCTTCTCCAGCGGCAGGAGGATGGACGCGGAGGCCGTGAAGCAGTGCTTTGAGCACATGCTTGAAAATCATGACCGAGCGCCCGGCGACACCAAGATCGCCGCCATGTATGCTGACGGCCAGACCCTGACCGTAGTTACAAGTGAGCCGAACCCGGCGTTGATGAACTGTCTGGGCGACCCGTATGGCTGCATTATCGACGTGGACGCCAGTGATTTCGATGCGGGCATCGTTGCCGGTACGGGGCCGTATGTCGTTGCCGAGATGGTCACGGACGACCATCTGACGCTGACCAGAAACGAGAATTATTGGGCCGGCACGCCGAAGCTGGACGAGCTGACCATACGCACCATCTCCAACGGCGATACGCTCTCCGCCGCTCTTCAGGCGGGGGATATTGACGCGGCCTACGGCATGGCATATGAGGCGTACCCGAATTTTGAAAACGACGGCTACCGGTTTTCCGGGATACAGACCTCCCGCGCGTTTTTCTGCTCCATGAACATGACAAGCCCCGTCGTTCAGGACCCCGCGGTCCGCAGGGCCATTGCCATGGGCATAGATAAGCAGGGCTTCGTCACGGCGCTGCTGGACGGGCACGGAGAACCCGGCCGCGGCGCGTTTCCGGATGGGTTCGCCGACTTTGGCGGGGAGAACGTGACGGCCGAGACCTATGACCCGGAGGGCGCGAAGAAAGTGCTGGAGGCGGCCGGGTGGGTAGATACAGACGGCGACGGCATACGCGAGAAGGACGGCGTGAAGCTGTGCGTACGTTGGCTGACCTATCCCAGCCGTCAGGAGCTTCCGCTGCTGGCCGAGGCCGCGCAGGCGACATTGAAGGACATCGGCATTGATGTTGACATCAACTGCACGGCAAACCGCCGCGAATTTCTTGCTGATTTGACAAGCTGGGACGTTTATGCCTCCGCAATGGTCACGGCACCGTCCGGCGATCCGCAGTATTTCTTCGCATCGTGCTGCGCGCCCGGAATGAGCTATAACTTCGGCGCATATGAAAACGCGGAGGTGGACGCCCTGCTTGGCGAGCTTGCATCGGAGTTCGACGCCGCCAGACGTGGAGAGCTGGCCGTGAAGCTTCAGCAGGCCATTCTGGACGACAACGCCTATGTATTCTGCTCGTTCCTTCAGATGAATATGATCTCAAAAAGCAGCGTCACCGGCTATACGGCCCACGCCTGCGACTATTATCAGGTCACCGCCGAGCTGGATATCAACTGATGTGTGTAGAATTTATAAGTAAAAATGCAGGAGCTTTTGACAGTTCAAAAGCTCCTGCATTGGCATATGGAAAAGCTTAATGCTGAGGCACATATTGATGAGATCATAAAGACATCTGAGGACAGACACAAAGGCAGACCCAACACCCCGGACGAAAACAACCTGCATGGGGATATGGCCAAAGACGGATGGAGATACCGCGAAGCCTATTTCATGGATCACGACGGGAAATACTACGGTCTTACACTCTCAGTAGCATATGGACGCGACAGTAAAGTGGCATACAATATTGCCAACATAAAAGAGAGAAGCTTCCCCCAGATTTATGGCTCTTCCAATCCGAGGACTGGCGCTCAAGGGGGGGAAAAAACTTCTCTGAGAGCTACTATATCACAGTCCGATGGGGAAAGCAATACCAAGGAGGAAAATGCAGATGTGTATGCATACGTGCAGAGAGTGCAGGGCCATGACGGGGTTATACGGACGGGAATCCTCGCCTTCGGGTGAGCCATGTCGCGGCTCTGGCGTGTCGCTGACACGTCATTCACTCCCGTTCCCTTCAATTCCCGCGGTGGATATGCAAAAGCAATCAGCCCACCTCTGGTGAACCGGCAAGAAGCCAACTTGAAGCCCAGCGGAGCGGGTTCAAGTTGGAAAGGAGGAGTAGTGGAGTGAGCGCGAGATGACTTTTAATGCAAAGCATAAAAAGTCGTCGCAAGCGATACGAAGCTTGCGACGACGTGGTGACCCGTACGGGAATCGAACCCATGTTACCGCCGTGAAAGGGCGGTGTCTTAACCGCTTGACCAACGGGCCATATAAAAGGCGCAGTGAAAATCGCTGCGCCTTTGTCTGGTAGCGGCACCTGGATTCGAACCGGGGACACTGCGGGTATGAACCGCATGCTCTAGCCAACTGAGCTATGCCGCCATTTGCTATCATTCTGAACAGCAATAGGAATTTTACCAGAGTGCACGCCAAATGTCAACTATAAATTTAATTTTTTTCGCAGAAAATACATTATTAAAAAACTCTTGAAATATTAGAAGATATGTGCTATAGTAAATAAGCCTTTGGAGGGTTAGCTCAGCTGGTTAGAGCGTCCGCCTCACACGCGGAAGGTCGACGGTTCGAGTCCGCCACTCTCCACCAAAGAAGCAGCACACCCAACCGGGTGTGCTGCTTCTTTATGCAAAAGTGGGGGCGAGAACCGTGGGCTCGATAAGTAAGCCTCCAAAAATGCGAGAAAAACGAAGCATTTTTGGCTAAGGCGAATTAATGCACGTGAGCGAAGCGAATCGCCGTCGCCGCGTCAGGATAAGACAGCACCGTTTCGCTTCCGCCCCACGGCAATAGGCTCTTTCTCAGATTTACGCGCCGAGCAGGCCGGCGATGTCGCCGGATCTGAAGTAGCTGCGATAGTAATCCAGCTCGTCGGCGATAAGCTCATCCAGCACACGCATACCGAGCACCTCCACCGGAGCCTTGTCGTCGGTCAGGATGCACCCGCCGCCGTTGTACTCCGTGAGGGAGGCTGCGACGGTCTCCATCATTGCGGCATAGCGCGCGTTTTCAAGCCCGGCGCGGCTGGCCGCGAAGCGCTCCGGCAGACCGGCGGCATTTGTGCAGAAAACCTCGGTGTTCGTGTTCCCAACGACGTCGGCAACGTATGTATGCGCAAAGACGCTTGCCATAGTGTCGCACAGGTATTCGTTTATGGAGCCGTTCTCGCGCGAGGTCATGTTGAGGTTGACCACCATCACGCCCTCCGGCTTGAGGTGCTTGGAGACCTCAGTGAAGAATTCCCGGCTTGAAAGCTGGAACGGGATGGTTATATCCTGATAGGCGTCCACCATAATAACGTCGAAAAGCTTATCCGACGCGGCAAGATACGCCCGCCCGTCGGCGACGGCGACCTCCACCGAATCAGGCAGGTCGAAGTAATCGTATGCGATGTCCGCGATCTTGGCGTCGATCTCCGCGCCCTTGACGGAAACGCCGGGGTAGTAGCGCGTGCAGTAATTCGCAAACGTGCCGGAGCCCATGCCGAGTATCATCACGCTGCGCTCTTCATTGCCGGTCCCGTCCATACCGGCCATGCACGGCGCGGCCAGCGCATAGTCGTAGTACATCCCGGTAAGCTCCGCGTCCTTTATCTGCACGGACTGCACGCCGAAGAGCACGTTCGTGGAGAGGACCGTCTGGTGCGCGTCATCCTTGACCTGAAGATAGTTGTATATCGACTCATCCTCCAGCGCAAGATCGTTCTCCCAGAAAGCGAAGCTGTAGCCGGGCAGGGCGAAGCAGAGCGCAATTATAAGCACGGCGGCAATGACGCCGGAGACGGTGCGCCGCCGCTCAAAGACAAAGTACGCGATGCCTATCGCGGCGAGGACACCGGCGAATATGAGGAAGGTGGCCGCCGTGCCGACGGCGGGGATGGTGATGAAGGTCGGAACGAAGGTGCCGATGATGCTGCCGACGGTGTTGAGCGCGTTCAGGCGGCCGACGGTCTTGCCGGTATCGTCAAGATTGTCCACCGTGAACTTCGTCAGCGACGGCGTGACCGTGCCGAGCAGGACGCACGGAAAGGCAAATATCACAAGGCAGGCCGCGAACGCCGCCCACACGAGGAAGTTCTTCGTGATGAATGCAGCCAGCAGAATGGAGATCCCGGCGATGAGCCAGCGCCCGGCAAACGGGATGAGCGCGATCCATATCGCGGCGATGATGACGCGGCGGTAAAGCCTGTCGGGCGACTTGCTTTTGTCCGCCATGCTGCCGCCCCAGATGTTGCCGATGGCCATGGCTATCATTATGACGCCGATTATCACCGTCCACACGATCTGCGACGAGCTGAAATACGGCGCCATGAGGCGGCTTGCGCCCAGTTCGACCGCCATAACGGACATTCCGGCAAAAAATTCCGTCAGATAGAGGAACCACTTGCTGCGGATGAGTTTGTTTTCCATGTCTGATTTGAACCTTCCCTTTGAACGTTTATAATTTATTATAACATTATAACAAAACCGCGCAGAAAAGCAAACAGCAAACTTCAAAACTTGACAGCCCGACCCGGAAAAGGTATGATTTGGGCAGAACAGACTTCGGGAGGGTGAGATATCGGTGCTGAAACGGCTTAAATATTTTCAGTCGGTCGTCCGGCTGAACAGCTTCTCGGAGGCGGCGGAGGAGAATTATATTTCCCAGTCCGCGATCTCTCAGCAGATACAGGCGCTGGAAAGAGAGCTGGGCTTCAAATTGCTGGAGCGCAGGAACAGGACCTTTGACCTCACACTGGCGGGGGAGTATTTCTATCAGAAGAGCCTTGTGCTGACGGCGGACTTTGAGCGGATGTGCGGCGAGGCGGCGTTTCTGCGCAATGACGGCGATCCGGGCCTTGCGACACTCGGCGTGCTGTCGGGCGTCATCTTCAATGTTTTCGGCGACTACTTCTTCGTGTTCGCCTGCGATATGGGGATATACGGCGCGGGGCTTGCGACGGCTATCGGCTCAGGGATATCCTTTGCCGTCATGCTGACGCACTTTGCAAGGCGCAGGAATACGCTTCGGCTTGTGCGCACGGAGGGGCTTTTCACAAAGCTGCGCGAGATATCGGTCACGGGCTTTTCCACCTTCTTCATCGACGTGGCGATGGGTATACTGACGGTGCTGTTCAACCGGCAGATAATGAAATACCTCGGCGCGAACGCGCTTGCGATATACGGCCCGATAATACAGGTCAGCACCTTTGTCCAGTGCTGCGCGTACAGCGTCGGACAGGCGGCGCAGCCCATCATCTCCACGAACTACGGCGCGGGCAAGGGAGAGCGCATAAAGGAAACGCTGCACCTGGCGCTGCTGACGATGGTGTTTTTTGGCGTGTTCTGGACGGGGCTGAGCATGGCGTGCCCGAACGTGTACATACGCATTTTCATGGCGCCCACGCCGGAGATACTGGATATGGCGCCCGCCATCATCAGAACCTATGCGCTGTCGTTCTTGCTGCTTCCGTTCAACATCTTCTCGACCTATTATTTTCAGGCGATAATGAAGCCGCGGGCGGCGTTCATCGTGTCGGTGTCGCGCGGCCTTGTTATAAGCGGCATTCTCATCATGCTCCTCCCGGTCGTCACCGGCGCAGATTCGCTGTGGTTTGCCATGCCGGTGACGGAGCTTGCTGTCATGCTCTATGCCGCGTCCGCTATGGGCAGGTATACAAAAGCGCTGCATGAAACGGCCGCGGCACGCCGCGCGTAAAATGCGGTAAATATAGTATTGCGGTTATAAAGACATCCCGCAGGCGGCGCGCCGCCTGCGGGATATCTATGTGAGGGGGGGAGATTACTCATTCTACCTCGACTATGCCGCCGGGCTTGACGGTGACGGTCATGCCGGTCTCGACGGCGGCGAGAAATTCGTCGCCGAGGCTGTCTATGACCGGCATTTTGGACTTCGTCCACACCGCGCCGAGGATAGCGCCGGAGGCCGCGAGGGAGTCTATAGGCATAGAGAAGAGCATACACGCCGGCTGCTTATCCGTGGACAGCACGGTGTACAGCGCCATGCCGCCCGTGGTGGAGCCGATGGTCTGCGGCAGGCACAGCGCCTTACGGTACATCGGCTTTTTATACAGATCTGCATTGTTCTGGTCGCCGCATTTCACATCCTTGTCGCCCCAGAGCATGGGCGACTGATAGCTTGCAAGCGTGTTGAAGCCGCTGCGGCTGACCAGCGCCTCGGCGGTGCATTCGCCCGCGACGATGACGCGCCCCTTGAACTGCTTCATATGCGTGCCTCCCTGCTTGTTATGATGGAGAGAATGTCCGCCTCGGTATAATATCTGGCGCTTGAATAGGTGCGCAGCTTGTTGGACGGGGTGATGACGGCCTTGCTTTTGCACAGGGGATTGTTCATGTACATCAGCGGGCACAGACTGCCGGTGGTCACGCCGTAGCCGCGCAGGCGCGCGGCGCGCGGATCCCTTTCAAACTCGCGCAGGACAGGGGCCGCGGCGGTGAACACCGTCGGCACGCTGACCTTTTTCAGACCGTTCGCGGCAAGGCGGCGGCCAATGGCGTCCGTCCAGTCCTCAAGCTGGCGCAGAGTGAGATGCGGACAGCCGATGAAGCAAAGCTGCGGCCGGGCGTTGGGATTTTTCCATATCACGGGGTAGGACGCCTTCACGCGCTCAAGCTCGGCGTCGTCAATGACGTAGACCGGCGCGCCCGCGGTTATCAGCGCCTCGCCCATGTCAACGGCCTCCGGGGTGAGGTTTTCAACATGGTAAAGGCCGACAGCGCCGTTGGAGGCCGTCGCCGCGCCGAAGTCCTTGAGATAGGCGCGGTTCTCGTCGTTCAGCTCGGGTCCGAGCCAGCGGTCAAGCCCCTTTATATACGGCACCTGCTCCATGACCTTCATGCCGACGGCGGAGCCGAGAAGCTGCGCGTCCGGCCGGTGCTCACACCGGACCTCGACGACCCACGTGGCCATGCGCCCCTCGTCCGTCAGAAGGCCGAATTCCGGCACGAACCCGGCGATGGAACCCATAAGCTCGATAATGCCGGAGTTGCGGTTGCAGCGCGTGCCGAGTACGGAATTGGCGTACACCACGGCGGAGCTTTCCGCCCAGCTCAGCACCTCGCCGCGCGCGGGCGTGTTGCCGACCTGCTCAAGATAGCAGGTGCAGGTATAATCGTCGCTGCCGGTCAGGCCGAGCTTTTCAAGCTGGCGCTCCAGCTCTGCCTGACGGCTGTACATGAACTTCTTGAACACAAGCTTTTCTATCGGGCCTGCGGGCACGGCGGGATCCATGGGGCGCGGGTCCGCCGTGAACTTCTGCCCCGCCGTGAGCCCGGCGCTGATGAGCTTATCATAAAGCTCATACACGGGCTTCATTATGCCGAGGCCGAAGGAGATGACCGTATGGCCGTAACGGCTCGTGACGGGCACCATGCGCGCGGCGTTGAAGGTCTCGCCGTACATCACAAGCGTCTCAACGACCTTTGCCATGACCTCGCCCTGCGCGCCGTCGAGCAGCGCCTGCTGCTGGGGTGTCAGCTTCATGATCTGCCCTCCTTTATTTAAGCGTGCAGTTTGGAACCTCCAGCACTATGTCGGACATCGCAAAGCTGGAGCAGGGATGGATATAGCCGAACTCGACATCCGCCATGCGGCGGCCGTCGGTCTTTTCCGGAACATACACCCGGCCGGACAGCAGCTTTGACCGGCACCAGCCGCACTCGCCGCTGCGGCAGCGCGAGGGCGCGGCGATACCGGCACGCTCAGCCGCGACAAGAAGCGGCTCATCCGCGGAGGCGGTGGTATCATACTCCTCGCCGCACTGGACGACTGTGAGCTTGAAGGTCCTGCCGCGGATCTCCGCGGGGTAGTCGGGCTGGTTCCACGGATCCTTTATCATGCCGAAAAGCTCACGGCGCACGAACTTGCGCCGCAGGCCGAGCTTGGCGATCTCCGCGTCGAGGAAGTTGTACATGGCCTGCGGGCCGCACATGAATATGCTGTACTCCTCGCCGCCGTATTTTTTTATAAGCTCCGCGGTAATGAAGCCGTGCTCATAGCCGGGCTTCTCCTCGTCGGAGAGGACGTGAACGACATGCACGCGGCTGCACGCGGCGCAGACCTCGTCCAGCTCCTTCTTGTAAACGATGCTCTCCTCCGTGCGTGAGCCGAAAAGTATCGTCAGGTCGAAATCCTCCAGCCCGTCGCGCAGGGCGTAGGCCATGCCCATGAACGGCGTTATGCCGCTGCCGCCCGCCAGCGCCACGACCTTCTTCGCGTCGCGCAGACGCTCATAGTAAAGATGCCCCTGCGGGCCGGATATGGTGACCTTCTGGCCAACCTGCCAGTTGTCCTGTATCCACGGGGAGACGAAGCCGGCGTCGTCGCGCTTGACGGTGATGTTGTACTCGCCGCGCTTTGCCCAAGCGGGGCTGCCGCAGAGAGAGTATGAGCGCGTCGTGATTGTATTGCCGATGGGAACGGAAACGCTGATATACTGCCCCGCGCGGTAGGGCGCGAGGGGAGAGCCGTCCTCCGTTTTCAGGACTATCGTCTTTGCATCGGGGCCGTTCTGCCGGATCTCGGCGACGGTGACGTGCTGAGTTTCGGGGTGGCGGAGCTTTGCCTTCTCGTTCGTTGTCAGCGTCTTGGGCAGGGGCGTTGCGGGTGCGGCCTGTATGGCGGCCTCGCGCACCTTGGGCATGTTCTTGAATTTCAGCATGTCCAGCGCGCCGATGATGCTTACTTTATAATTGAGTTTGTCTGCCATGTCGTCAAGCCTCCTCTGCTTTCATTTCGGCAAGGGTCTTTTTCGCCAGCGTATCGCCGCTGAAAATGGCGGAGTTGTAGCCGTCGCCGCGGATGGAGGCCGCGCCGACGAATTTCAGCCCCTTGACGGGGAACTCCGTGCCCATCATCATCATGCGCGGCATCATGCTGTCCCAGTCCTTCAGCTCGAAGCCGTAGGCCGCGCCCTGCGGAACGTTGACATAGTTGCACATCGTCCACGGCGTTGCGATCTCTATCTCCTCTATATACGGCGTGACGGTGATGCCGGTGCGCTGCTCAAAAAGACCGATGAGCTTTTCGGCAAAGTCCGTCTTTGTCCGGACGTAGTCGTCCTGCTCAACATTGGCCCAGTCGTCGTCCATGAAGGTGCTGGTCAGGGATATGACGCAGGTGCCCTCGGGCGAGAAGCCGGGGTTGACGACGTTGTAGCATACCATGACCTGATTGCAGTTCGTCGCCAGCGTCCTTCCGGACTCGTACTCCTTCACGGTATCTGCCGAGGTGGGGATGAAGATGGTGTAATCGTGTATGCCGAGCTCCTCCGCGGACTTGTCAAGCCCGAGGTAGACGACGAACATACGCGCCGAATACGTGCGCGCGTTGCCGAGCTTCACCATGCGCTCCGGCACGACGTCGCTCGGGCACATCGTGGCGTAGACCATGTTCTGGTTCATGTTGCAGAGGATGTGCTTCGTCTCGACCTCGCCGCAGGTCGTCTTTACGCCGCGCACGGCCTTGTTCTCGTCAAAAAGTATCTCTGTGGCGGTGCAGTTCATCCACACCTCGCCGCCCATGCGGCGGAAGCATTCGAGAAGGCCGGTGGTCAGCTCGTTGCTGGTCTTGTCGGGTATCCATGCGCCGTGGTTGACGTACAGCCACAGCATGTTCACGTATTGCAGGAAGGAAAGGTGGTCGGTGTCCACGCCGAGATAGCCCCAGTAGGTGCTCATGATGTCCTGCGCGAGCTTGGGCATCTTCATCGCCTTGAACACGCGGCTGACGCTGTAGCTTCCCAGCCGCAGGAAGTTGGGGAAGTGCTCCTGCATGTACTTGGGGTCGGTCTTTCCCGCGACGCTGAGCGAGTAGTCGCCCGCGGCGTGGAACTCCGTGCCGAGGTCGAAAAGGGCTTGGACCGATTTGCGGCAGCCGGGGACGAGGCGCTCCATCTCATTGACGTATTCCTTGACCGTGCAGGGAAGCGTGGCGTCGATGTGCGTCTTGCCGTCGGAGGCGGTGGTGATGACGCGGAAGTTGTCCGGCACCATGTGCCACGGGATGTCGAGGCCGAACTCCTCGCAGGTCCTGCGGCAGCCGCCGGGGTTCTCCTTCGTGCCCCACTCGCATATCTCGTGCAGCGCCGTTTCAAATTCAAAGCGCCCTCTGCGGAAGCTGGAAGCGCAGCCGCCGGGCAGATTGTGCCGCTCTATCAGCAGCGTCTTTTTCCCGCCCTTAGCCATCCGGCAGGCCGCGGCAAGGCCGCCGTTGCCCGCGCCGATGACTACGGCATCATATTTTCGCATAGTCTTATCCTCCTTATTTGTTGTCATGTTTACATGTCCAACGTGGTATTACCACGCACTGTCTGATTAGCATTATATGATATGTCAGAAAATAGTCAAGCTTTGAAGCGACGATTCAGCGATTTACGCAAAATCCAAGCTTGACTTTTGAGCATATCGCAAGTAAAATCAAAATAATAACACGTGGAACGACCACGTGCATTCAAACGGGAGGCAGCTATGGGCTACAGCAAGATAACGGCGCTGTCGATGACGGATCTCTTCGTGCAGCAGATAGAGAACATGATACTCTCCGGCGAGCTTGCCATCGGGGAGCAGCTTCCCCCGGCGCGGGAGCTTGCGGTGAAGATGGGCGTGTCGCGCACGGTCGTGACGGCGGGGCTGGTGGAGCTTGATAAGCTGGGCTTTGTGGAGATAAAGCCGCGGCAGGGCGTGTACGTGTGCGACTATCGCCGCCGCGGCACGATGGAGACGCTTGTGGCCATAATGCGCTATAACGGCGGCGCGCTGAGAAAGAACGAGGTGCGCTCACTTCTGGAAACGCGCGACGCGATGGAGAGCATGTGCATGCGCCTTGTGGTGGAGCGCGCGGACACCGCGGCGCTGGAGGCGCTTGCGCCCATCCTTGAAAGCATACGCGCCTCGCGCGACAATGATGAGGCGGCGGAAAATATTTTTCTCTTCCACCACGAGCTGGCGGTGCTGTCGGGCAACGTGCTTATGCCGCTGCTGTACCATTCCTTCCGCCCGCAGAGCATATACCTCTGGTCGATAGACTGCAAGAAGAGCGGCGTGCAGCATATGTACAAGACCAAGCTGCGGCTGTACACGGCGCTGCTGAACGCGGACGCGGAAACGGCCGTGCGCCTGACGCATGAATGCATCCTGCGCGCCATCGGCGAGCTGCCGCTCTACGGCGCGTGAAGGGCGCGGCGGAAGTTCAGAAGATATTCACACATGGGCGGGAACTTTTCCGCGCGCGGGGCTGTCTATTGGGCAGAGCGGCCGGATAACGGGCCGCCGCGAAAGGACCTGAACACCATGAAAAGAAAAGTTATCGCGCTTATACTCTGCCTCATTTCAGTGCTGGCGCTTGCCGCCTGCGGCAGTTCGGCGGCGCAGGAAGATAAGGAAGAGCTCGTCGGCGCGGATCCCTCAACATGGGGGCCGGAGGAGCATACGGCGCTTGCGGACGCAGAGGCGGCCGCGGGCATTGAGATGGGCATACCTGATGCCATCGGCGAGTACAGCCCGACGGCGTTCCTCACGTGGTATGAGCGCGCGTATATCGACGCGGTGTATACCGACGGCGAGGGGAACATCGCCGCGCACGTGCGCAAGGCGGCGGGGGATGAGGATATCTCCGGCGATTATAATGATTACAGCGAGACCTCCGCGCAGGAGATAGGCGGGCATTCCGTCACCGTGAAGGGCGAGGGCGGGAAGATAATGACCGCCGTATGGGCGGACGGCGGATATTCCTTCTCCGTCAGTGTTGACAGCGGCCTGACTGCAGACGAGCTTGCCGGCCTCATTGCCGAGGTGAAATAAGGTAAAATTAAACGCGGCGGGCTGTCCGAGTGGAACAGCCCGCCGCAAACAGC
>UMHM01041872.1_pt1 | contig 24770 bp, 19 predicted proteins | sample 1965501 | NCBI WGS metagenome assembly UMHM01 (sample SAMEA4836095, study PRJEB28245) | human gut metagenome | biome: gut microbiome; material: fecal sample | place: Denmark | collected 2008
CCCCGGCGCTTTTTTTAATGTTTACTTTCCGAGCACGACGGAGAGCTTCACGTCTTTTTCCGCTTCGCTCAGGTCGAACGCCCCGCCGTCGGCGACGGTGACGCGCACCTCGTAGAGCGTGCCGTCGGTCAGCTCGGTCACGGCCTGACCGGCTTCATCCGTCAGCGCCCACAGGTCGTCCGCTACCTGAGTCAGCCTGCCGTCCGCGCCGTAGGCGTAGAGCTTCAAATCGGCAGCCGCGCCGGAGAGGTTGTTCATGCGGAAGGCAACCGTCGTGTTGGGGTGCGCGTTGCGAACCGCGGCCGTGTTCAGCCAGCTCGCGACGCTGCCTTCGCCGCCGTCCGCCGCGAATTGCTCCTGCGCCAGCACATTGCGCGCCGCGCGATCCAAATCGACCTTGCGATACGGCATCTCGGGCAGGTATACGAAGCGATCCTGCAGGCGCAGCAGCTCCAGATAGCCCGTCGGGCAGTAGAGCGCGTTGCCGCTGTTGCCCGCGTACATGCCGATGGCCATGTTGTTATAGCCGTATTTGTTGGATACATCCATCGTGAACACCGTTTCGCCGGTTTCAAAATCGAGGATGATATACTGCCACATGCCGGTGCTCAGATCCTGCACATAGCCGTAAATGTAGCCGGTTGCGGTGGAGAGCTTGAGGATGGACGTGTCGCTCAGGTCGTTTCTGCACCAGACGCTCTTCATCTCATAGCCGTCGGCGGTCTTCACGGTATCCACGCGCTCGACGCCCGGCGCGATCATCACGTTGCCGCGCATGAGCCAGTTCATGTCGTAGATGTTGGCGTAGCTCTGGATGGAGGAGTCGCTGTTCGGGTCGGCCAGCCCCGCGCTGCCCGCGCCGAACCAGTTGCACACGATGGTGCTGACGACGCCCTCGCCGTCGTCATAGACGATGGCGGAGTTTTCAACGGCAACCTGATAGCCCTCCGGCAGCTCGTCGAGCACCGGGCAGCTCGCCACGACCTCGCCGGTCTTCATATCCAGCGCAAGCAGGTTGACGGGATCCTGATTGTCGGTAAACATCACGAGGTTCGGCGTGAGCGTGGGCGAGCAGCCGCCGCCCCACGCGAGACCGCCGCCGGTCGTCTTGTCGCCTTCACCGCTGACCTTCGCGCCGACGCTTTCATACGGCGTGCGCCACGCGACGGTCACGCCGTTTTCCGCGCGCAGCAGGTAACAGTTCTGGTTGGTCAGGATGACTGCGCCGTCCTTGGAGGCGGCAATGCCGTTTTCCGCGCCTTCGCCGGGCGTCAGCTCATGGACGAAGACCGCGTCGGCGAGCTCGGCCTGTTCGCCGCGCAGGATGGCCTCGATGGCCGCATGGGCGATGTAGCCGATCACGCCCTGCTGCGCGCGCTCGGGGTAGATGCGGAAGCCGCCGGTGGCGAACCAGAGGTTTCCTTCGTAGTCAAAGACCACGGATAGGAGATTCTGCTCCAGCGTCTTGCCCAGCGCGGTCTCCGCCGCCGCCTTGACGTCGATATCCAGCACCTTTTCAAACTCCGGCAGCACGTTCCCGGCTTCATCCGTCGCGCGCAGCATCAGTACGTGGTTGTTGCTGGTGGGGCAGACGATGCGGTTTTCCGCATCCAAAAAGGTGTAGGAGCTTTGAATCAGATAGCCGCCGCCGTCGTGCTGCTTCGGGGAGAAGTAGCCGAGGGTTTTCGCTTCCTCCGCGTTCAAATCGCGGATGGCGATGCCGCCGAGCAGCGGAACGACCGCGTGGCCGTAGCTGTCAAAGTAAATGGCGGGCGAGGCGTTCGCGTTGGTCGTCTCGTAGGAGACGTTGATCTCCGGATAAATGGCCAGCGGCAGAATTTCATCCGTCGAATCGGTGTTGTAGCCGTCGTGGTGAATGTTGGCGTCGCTCTTGGCCATGTAGGGGTTTTCCTCGACCTGCTTGGGTTGCAGCGCCTTGACGGGCAGCGCCTCTGCGCTGCCGCAGGCGGCCGTAGCCGCGAGCAATGCCGCCGCCAGCGATGCGCTGAGCGCGGAACGCAGCATGGTGTTTGTTTTCATCAAATAGACCCTCCTCATCAATGGTTATTGGAATCGAATGAACATGGAGCGATGGACGTCCGCCCTTCCAGCCAGACGAGAAGCCCCCGTCGGAAGCCCTCCTCCGTTACCGGCTCCAGCAGAAAGTAATCGACGCGCAGCCGGAAGGCGTGGAGCGAAAAATCCAAATCGCTGCACCAGATGATCCTGCACGCGGGGCATAGCGCGCGCAGGTGTTCGACGGCGTTCAGCCCGGCGACGCCCGGCAATGCGATCACCGCATGACTGAATGCCGCGGTCAGCACAGCGTTAAAAAAACTTTCCTGATTTCGGTAGGGCTCAATCCGGGGAAAGCGCCCCTTTTCCTTGCAGAATCGGGCAATCTGTTCTTCCATCTGCGCCCCTCGCGTTTCCTGCTCCGTCAGCACGGCAATGCGATGCATCCCTTCCCTCCTTTCGCTTTGCGCTTGATTCAGTCGGTGCCTGTCTTGCAATCAGTATAGCCAGAGGGGAAAGGCTTTGGCAAGCCGGTTGGCACGAAAGCCGCGCAAACGGCACGAAATCCGGCGCATGAGCCGCGCCGGAGCCGGATTTTTGTGCTATAATCATATTGGATGATTGTGATGATTGATTGGAAAGGGGCTCGTCTGTGATGAGAATTGCGATTGTGGATGACCTTGCCGGGGATCGGGCGCTTCTGCGGGAACGGCTGGAGCGGCAGCTGCAAAGGCGCAGCGTGCAGGCCGATTTGCTGGAATTTGAAAGCGGCGAGGCGTTTCTAGCGGCGGAAAGGGAACAGCGTTTCACCGCGGCGTTTCTGGACGTCTATATGACGGGCATGAGCGGCGTGGACGCGGCAAAGGAATTGCGGACATTCGACACGGACTGCCTGCTGATCTTCACCACGACCTCGACCGACCATGCGCTGGAGGGCTTTCAGGTGCGCGCCATGCATTATCTGGTCAAGCCGTTTGCCGAGGAGGAGCTGGAGCGGCTGACGGATGAAATGCTTGAAAGAATCCCGCATCCCGATAAATACATGGATGTGAAGGTCGGCGGCAGCGACATCCGCCTGTGCTATCAGAACATCCTATACGCCGAGCATTTCGCGCACGTGATCCAAATCCATACCACGGCGGGGAAAACGCTGGCGACGCGCCAGCCGTTCAAAACCTTCGTCGAGCCGCTGAAGGACGACCGCCGCTTTTTCGTCTGCGGCCGCGGCGTGGTCGTCAATCTGGAGCACGCGGAGGATTTTGAAGACGCTTTCTTCCGGATGGCGGACGGCAGCCGCGTTTATGTCAGTCAGGAGCTTTTGAAAAGCGCCCGTCAGGTATTCATGGAATTCCTGCTGCAAGGGGGGCGCGCGTTGTGAGGGAGGTTCTTCGCCCGATTCTGGAGCTCACGGTGGTGATTCCCGGCCTCCTGCTCGCGTATTTCCCGGTGAAATCCTATTTGAAGCAGCCGGCGGGCAGACTCGCCGCATGGCTGATACCGGCGATGCTGGGGCTGTGCGTGGCCGGAGGCGCGCTCTGCCGGTATCTGCATGCCTCCACGGCGCTCGCGACGGCGGGGCTGACGCTGATGGCGATGCTTCTGTACATCCGAACGACGCAGATTTCCCTTTGGAAATCCGGAACGATTGCGCTGTCCGTCTGCGCGGTATTCGCATGCCTAAACAGCCTGTCCCGAGCGCTCAACGCGGCCATGCTGATGCGCGCCCAAACGCCGCAGGCGGCGCCGTGGTTCTGCCTGCGGGCGGGCGTCGTTTACAACGCGGTCTGCTGGTTGGTGACCGCCGCCGCGTATTATCCGGCGACCCACGCGGTGAGAACCATGGTGGAGGACGACAATTTTGCGCAGACGTGGTATGTGTTCTGGATTCTGCCGCTCATGTTTATCGCGCTCAACCTCTTTATGGTTCCGATCTATCCGACGACGCTCTATACCGGCCGTGTGCTTCAGGGCTACATCGTTCTGAGTGTCGCGCTGCTCATCCTCATGTTCATGTTCAACACGATCTTCCTGCTGATGGCAACGAGCCTGAACCGAAACGCCAGACTGCGGCAGGAGAACCAGCTTCTATCCATGCAGCAGCAGCGCTACGAAAACCTCAAGGTCGCCATCGAGGAAGTGCGGCAGGCGCGCCACGACATCCGGCACCACCTGAACCAGATTTCCATGCTGGCGGAGGCCGACGACATGGAGGCGATCAAGGCGTATCTGGCGCAGACCGTTTCCCGGATTCCCGATTTGGATATGCATTTCTGCGAAAACCGCGCGGTGGACAGCGTGCTCGGCTATTACTGCGCGCTTGCGAAGCGGGAGGGAATTCCGTTTTCCGCGCAGATTGATTTGCCGCAGACGCTCCCGGTCGATGAAATCGACATGGGCTTGGTGCTGTCCAATCTGCTGGAAAATGCGCTGGAGGCCAGCTTCCGCACCGCGCCCGCTCGGCGGCAGATCAAGGTGAAGGCCTATGTGCACGCGGAAAAGCTGCTGTTGATGCTGGTTGAAAACGCATGCGACACGGAGGTGAAGGAAACAAACGGGATATTCCACTCCTCCAAACGCAAGGGAAACGGCGTCGGGATTCAGTCCGTTCGGCACATTGCGGAAAAAAACGGCGGCGCAAGCACCTTCACCTATCGGGATAACGTCTTCTCTGCCAAAATCATGCTCCGCGGACGGGCGGCCTGAACGATTCGCTGGATGGGATTGCCAGATGGGCTCATGCGCATAAATCGCGTTGCCTGCCGCATAATAGGGGTGCCAAAGAGAGCGAAAGTTGAAGAAGGAGGCAGCATAATTGTGCGAGCAACGGGCATTGTGCGGAGAATCGACGAATTGGGGCGCGTGGTGATTCCCAAGGAGATTCGAAGAACGCTGAGAATCCGCGAGGGCGACCCGCAACAGACGGCATTGGAAGGCGATGCGCAGGAGGACGCGCAGATGCTTCTGGCGCTGCTGGCGGGCGTGATCGAGCAGAGAAAGAAATATGCGTGAAAGCGGAAAATTGAATGATCGAGCGCGGCTTGCAGAAGCTGCGCTTTTTGCATAGGAAGTATCGTCTTGAAAACAAAAACGCATTGTGCTATACTGAAACGGATAAAATATGGTCTATTAAGCGTGACTCTTAGAGATTTGTATCAAATATGATCCGTCGGAGGATGACATGAAATTCGTTTGGGAAACGCCGGAAGAAATCGACAAAGCGTTGGCGCAGCGTTTGAGCCGCATCCGCAAGCGCCGCAATCTTTCACAGCAGGCGCTGAGCGAAAAGAGCAACGTAAGCTATGGCAGCATCAAGCGCTTTGAAACGACGGGGCAGATTTCGTTGAACTCGCTGACAAAGTTGTGTGTTGCACTGGACTGCGCGGATGAAATCAAAAATCTGTTCACGAATGTGGAATACGGCAGCATTGAGGAGGTTATCCGTGAAAGGACGTAAGCTCGGAGTCTACCTCGGCGAGCGATTTGTCGGAACGATGGCACAGACCGCGGATCGGCGGGTAGCGTTCGCTTATTCGGAAGAATGGCTGGACAACGGCTTTGCAATCAGTCCGTTTTCGCTGCCGGTGGAGCAAAAGGTCTTTGTTCCGACGAGCCAAGCGTTTTCCGGATTGTGGGGCGTGTTTGCCGATAGTCTGCCGGATGCGTGGGGGCAGCTGCTGGTCGATCGGATGTTAAAGACGCGGGGAATTCTTTCTGCGGATATGACGCAGTTGGAGCGTTTGGCGATCGTCGGCGATTCGGGCATGGGCGCGTTGGCGTATCGTCCGGCTTGGAATATCCAGCAGGATGCGGCGATTGGCGATCTGGACGAGCTTTCCGCTCAATGTCATGCGATATTGAATCACGAGGATGCAGGCGATCTGGATGAACTGTTCCAAATGGGCGGCAGTTCCGGCGGCGCAAGACCGAAGATCATGACGGATGAGTGGATCATCAAGTTTCCGGCTTCCGATGAGATGAAGGATAGCGGCACGATGGAAAAAGCCTATATGGATTGCGCTGCGGGCTGTGGAATCATCGTGCCGGAAACCAAACTGATGCCGTCCGATGTGTGTGCGGGCTACTTTGCTGTAAAGCGGTTTGACCGAAGAAAGACGGATGGGCATATCGAGCGGCGGCACATGCTGACTGCGGCGGCGATTCTCGAAGTGGATTGGCGCACTGCCGCGATGGACTATCATACGCTGATGAAACTGACGAAGATTCTTTCTCTGGATAATCGGGAAGATTTGGAGCAGATGTACAGACGGATGTGTTTCAATGTCTTTGCGCATAATCGCGATGACCATGCGAAGAATTTCAGCTGGATCTATGACGAACAGATGGATTGCTGGCATCCGTCGCCGGCGTATGATTTGACGTGGAGCACGACCTACTTCGGAGAGCATAGCACGACGGTGGATGGAAACGGCAGAAATCCGGGGATGAAAGAGCTGCTGGCAGTTGGAAAAGCGGCGGGAATGAACGCGAAGAACTGCAAAGTGATTGCCGAGGAGATTTGGGAAAAGACGCGGACGCTTGAAGCGACATACCGGGGCTGGAAATCGTAGAATCTGCGTTTCAGTGAAAATAGATGACAGAAATGTGAATTGCTTTGAAACGATAACAGTATAGACGAGAGAGCGCGGCTTGAAAAGGCTGCGCTTTTTGCATATTGAGAAGGAAAACGAAAAAATGATGCTATGGTTGAGAGCGATTTTTCGAAAAGAAAACGAGCTACGAATTGCGATTTATTGATTTATATCCGACAAAAACGAAAAAAGGTGTAAATATGAGAAAATTTTTACGTCTATATAAGTGAGAAAGTTTAGATGAAAAGGTTGTGATTCCAGTGGATTAAGAAGGCATAAAAAAGTTTACGGAAAAAGAGTCAGGCGAGGCTTGTACAGTTGGAATAAAGGAGCGGAACAACTTACCCATTATTTAAGGAGAGAGAACATGTTTAAGAAAATTCCTGCCTTAATGTTACTTTGCGCCATACCGTGGATAATAGGCATGACTAAACCGGTACGCGCGGAATACATCGGCATAAATGAACTCCAAACAGAAGCAAATATCGAGTGGAAAAAAGAATACGTTGACCGATATGGAAGGACAGTTAGCGTAGATGTAACGCCAATCATTCCTCAAGTAGATAAAGTGCCGATTCAGATTATGGAAAATCAGATTCTACCTGTAGAAAATGTCTTGAACATTTATCCTCAATCAATGGTACAGGAAGAAAAAAGAGAGGAAGATAATGTTATCATAATGAATTATCTGAATCAGGACAAAAATGAACGAGGCGCTGTATATATTTGTCAGAACGATGGAAATCTGGTTTTATTCGAATACGATGATCTGAATACAAAAATTAAAAAAACAACAACAAAATTGGAAAGCTTCAGTGGAATTCAATATTGTTCAAACGAAGTCGAGCGGTTGTATCCATATTTTGACGGATATGATTTTACAGTTCAAGATAGTATAGATTGTGCCAATCAAGAACTCGGAAAATTTTTCCCAGATTATAACTTGGATTTAGATATAATGTGGGTGACGATTGTACCCAATACCCGTCCATGCTATGTCTGCACATTGAGGCAAAAGATTGATGGAATTCCTATTTTAATGGGTGCCGGAGATATAGCAAGAGGGACAAATGAAAAAGAAATGGGATTCAAATTCCCGAAAAGCTGGAAAACAAAAGGAGAAGAATATTGGGGAGGTTTTATACGTTCGCTATGGGATTTTATTGCGTATGTTGATGGTGGATATCAAATACAATTTCGACCGCTGAAAAAAGTTGTTTCGCTAGTCGATGATGTGCCATTGTGTACGTTCGATGAGGTTATATCAAGCGTTGAAAAACAAATTGAACACGGAAATATCCGCAATGTTTATGAGATGAGATTTGGATATTGCTGTTATCTTGATGAAAACGAACAAATCGTATTATATCCTGTATGGCAAATCGAGTGCGACTATTTCTTTAATCCGAAAGAAGAACAAAAGCATTATGCAGAAATGGAAGATGGGCAAGTAACGCTGGGACTGGATTATCATACGATGATTGTAAATGCTCAGACAGGCGAGTTCATGAATCCGGCTGATTTGAAAGATAATCTGTTGAAATGTCCCGATATCATTACTTGGAACGACATTACGAGATGAGAAAACACAGAATGAGGAGCTGGTGCAGAGATGTTCTGCCAGTTCCTTTTTTCATTAGCTGCATAAATCGTCAGCCTGTTCAGACAAAAAGGCAGCATAGGCAAAACGAATCAGGTTGGTGGTCTTTCTGCATATAATTATATCTGGGTATATGCAAAAACATGTGCCTCTTTTTCGGTTACTGCACATATCTCCGCAAAAACATGTGCAGAAAGCATCGAAGATATCAATAGTTTTTACCGTTATTCAAGAAAAACTTTCTAATTTCAATGACTTTTTCGATACACTCCATGCTAACAACACGGACTATCGAGTTATGATAAACCTTAAAGGTTAAAGGACAATTCTGATCGCGAGATAAGAAAATTCAATCTCAGTAACTTGGGGACGCTCCGACAACGAGCGTCCTTTTTGTATTCATCAGAAAGGAGAAAACATGGATACGCAAATTATCAGTCTGTCGAATCAGAAGGGCGGCGTAGGCAAAACGACGACCTGTGCCAATTTGGGTATTGGTTTGGCAAGAGAAGGAAAGCGTGTGCTGCTGGTGGACTGTGATCCGCAAGCCAGTCTGACACTCAGCTTAGGCTGGAGAAAGCCGGAAACCTTGCCGGTGACGCTGGCTACCCTCATGGGCAGAGTTCTTCAGAAACAGCCTGTTCATGCCGAAGAAGCGATTCTGCATCATGCGGAAGGGGTGGACTTTATTCCCGGCAGCATTGCCTTATCCGGCGTGGAAGCGTCGCTGGATACACGGCAGAATGTGCTGAAACGGGTGCTGAACGATTGCAGAAAAGACTACTCCCATGTGCTGCTGGATTGTATGCCGTCGCTGGGCATGATGACGATCAACGCACTGGCGGCGGCAGACAGCGTGCTGATTCCGACCATACCGCATTATTTGTCGGTGGATGGACTGGGCAAGCTGATGGAAAGTATCGTCAGGATGCGCCGGGGATTGAACAGGGGGCTGCGGGTTGAAGGAATTCTCATTACAATGGCAAGCCGCACGACGTATGCCCGTGAAATCAGCGAATTGCTTCGGACGCAGTATGGAACAAAGATCAAGGTGTTTGATACCGTAATCCCGCACTCCATCAGGGCGGCGGAGTGCAGCGCCGAAGGAAAAAGCATCTTCGCGTATGATCCGAAAGGCAAAGTCGCGCAGGCGTACAGCGCGCTGACGAAAGAGGTGATTCAGCATGAAAAGCAGCGCCAGAAACATCGAGCTGAAATCGGTCGATGATCTTTTTGCGACGGAAGAAAGCAGAGCGGATGCCCAGCGGGAAAAGGTGCAGGAAATCCCGTTGGGTGAGCTGCATCCGTTCAGAAATCATCCCTTCAAAGTTAAGGACGATGCGGCGATGCAGGACACAGTAGACAGTGTGCGCGAGTATGGCGTGCTTGTCCCCGCGATTGCGCGTCCTGATCCTGACGGCGGCTATGAGCTGATTGCGGGACACAGGCGGCATCATGCGTCCGAATTGGCAGGCAAGGAAACCATGCCGGTCATCGTTCGCGATCTCGACGACGATGCCGCTACAATCATCATGGTGGACAGCAATTTGCAGCGTGAGGAGCTGCTGCCGAGTGAACGGGCTTTTGCCTATAAAATGAAACTAGAAGCAATTAGGCATCAAGGAAAACGACAAGAGCCAACTTCATCCCAAGTTGGGATGAAGTTGCAAGCATTGGATATCGTCGGACAACAAGCAGGTGATAGCCGTAATCAGGTTCATCGTTTTATCCGCCTGACTGAGCTGATTCCTGAACTTCTAGATATGGTAGATGAAAGAAAAATTGCGTTTAATCCTGCGGTCGAGCTGTCCTATTTGAAGAAAGAAGAACAAACCCTTCTGCTTGAGGCGATGGACAGCGAACAGGCAACGCCGTCGCTTTCTCAGGCACAGCGGTTAAAGAAATTCAGTCAGCAGAAGATGCTTTCCCTTGACGTGATGCGGGCAGTCATGAGCGAAGAAAAGAAAACCGACCTTGATCGGGTGACACTGAAAAACGAAACGCTGCGCAAGTATTTTCCGAAATCCTACACGCCAAAGCAAATGGAAGATACCATTATCAAGTTGCTGGAAGGCTGGTATAAAAAGCGGCAGCTTTCGCAGGAACGGTAATGAATCATAAGTGCTTGCGAAATCATAAGCGACGTGATAAAATAAAATTGAAATAGAGCATGGACGGATGAAATGATGGCTCAAAGGAGAGAAAAAAACATGTCCATTCAGGATACGGCAACCAAACAGTATGTTTCGGAAGCGGAAGTGTTTGCAGATGCTTTTAACTATCTGATTTATGATGGCGAACAGGTGATTAAGCCGGAACAACTGACCGATATGGATACAACGCAGTATGTGATCCCATATCATGAGGATGAGAAAGGCAAGCCGGAAGCGGCGCAGAAATACCGCGATACGCTTAAAACGCTGGCGGTTAAAACGGATGATCGGTACACCTATCTCGTGCTGGGAATAGAAAATCAGAACCATGTGCATTATGCCATGCCGGTTCGCAACATGCTGTACGATGCCATGCAGCTCGAAAAGCAGGTGCGTGATCTGGCAAGCCAGCATCGTAAGGAAGGAAAAAATGGTACATCGGAAGAATATATTTCTGGTATGAGGAAGGAAGATCGGCTGTCCCCCGTGATTACGCTGGTCATTAACTTTGGCGGAAAGAAATGGGATGCGCCGCTCAGCCTGCGCGAGATGTACGGCGAGCAGCCGGAAAAGGTTCTTCCGTTTATTCAGGACTATAGGGTTTTCATGATTGACCCGATGGAGATGAGCGACAACGATCTTCAGAAGCTGAACAGCAGCCTGCGCGAGGTGCTGGCGTATATCAAATACCAGCGGGATAAGGCACGGATGGAAAAATTGCTGAATGAGGATTCAAAGTTCAGCTGTCTGGAAACAAACGCGGCTCTGGTTATCAATGCTATGACGAACGCGGGAATTGCGATTGACCCAAACAAGGAGGTTGTAAATATGTGTGAAGCGATTCGACAAATGGTTGATGAAGGAATCATGCTGGGTGAAGAACGTGGCGAAAAGCGTGGCGAAGAACGCGGCGAGAAGCGCGGTGAAATGCAGAAGGCACTGGATATTGCACGGCGTATGCTTGAAAAAAACTATCCCATGGAGCAGGTTGTTGATCTAACGATGCTGACAAAGCAGGAAGTCGAAGAATTGAGCAAAACAATCAAACAGTAAAGGATATGCTCAAGTGCATTGAAGGTGAAAATACGAGTATGTGTGAAGCAATTCGGCAAATGGTTGATGAAGGAATCATGCTGGGTGAAAAACGCGGCGAAAAGCGCGGCGAAGAACGCGGTGAGAAACGCGGCGAAATGCAGAAGGCACTGGCTATTGCTCGTCGTATGCTTGAAATGGGCTGCTCTGAGGAATTGATTATTGCCGCAACAATGCTGACAAAGCAGGAAGTTGAAGAATTGAGCAGAACGATCAAGTCGTGAAATGTAATGATAATTAAGTGAATATGAAAAACTGCTCGCCGAAAAAAGCGGGCAGTTTTACGTTTCTACGAAGGTAAATAAACCTTAGATCATCCAAATTGGAATAATATAGTTTTCTTTATCGATGGCACCAAGAGCGGGCTTCATGCAAAGGATAGCCCCTTTTCCGCGAGGAGTGGAAGCTTTATCGAGCAGAGAAAATACTTTTGTCAGTTCGCTGCCGGGATTGGCAGTTTTTTTGATTTCAAGAGGATTTAGGATACCGTCATGCTCCAGTACGATATCAATTTCCTTGGCATCTTTATCCCGGTAATAGTACATGAAAGGCTCTTTTCCACTATTCAAATAGGTTTTTGCAATTTCAGAAACAACGTAATTTTCCAGAATTGCGCCGTTCATAGCACCAGCTTCGAGCGTTTCGGCATTACTCCATTTTGTTAGATAGCAAACCAACCCGGTGTCGTAAAAATAGAGTTTAGGCGTTTTTACAAGACGTTTGAGCAGATTGTTCGAGTAAGGATGAAGATAAAAGATCAAGCCGAGCGTTTCCAAAATGCCGAGCCAGTTTTTGGCTTGCTGTTGGTTGATGTCGGCATCTTGCGCGATATCGGCGACATTTAACATCTGACTGCAACGAGCCGCAACAGAGGTGATAAAGCGAAGAAATTTCAAAGAATCGATGGAATCAGAAAGATCTTTAACATCGCGTTCAATGTATGTGCTGATGTAACTGCTGTAAAAAATCTGGCTGTTGCTGACAGAACCACTGAGCAGCGCAGGCATGGAACCTTTGAAGATACGCTCAAATAGGGCATGCGCATCGGCGGCTTGCCGGTGCTTTGCACGCTCAGTCAGACTTTCAAGATCAACAGTGAAGGGAGTGACGGATTCGCCGCAGCTTTCCGCTTGCGTCAAGCTGGTCATAGACAAGACTGCAACACGTCCTGCAAGGGATTCCTGAATGCCATGCATGAGTTTGAAAGCCTGTGAACCAGTCAGCCAGAAAGAACCCGGCGTGTGGTGCTGATCGACATAGATTTTAATGTATGTGAATAATTCAGGCGCATATTGAACTTCATCAATCAAGACTGGCGGTTTGTGGAGCTGTAAAAAAAGTTCGGGATCGCTTTTTGCTAAGGCTCTTTCACTCAAGTCGTCAAGGGTTACATAGCTGCGCTCGGAACCTTCCATCAGCTTCATCAGCATGGTGGTTTTACCGACTTGGCGGGGTCCGGTGAGAAGCGTGACAGGATATTCCAGTGTCACTTCTTGAACGATTTTCTCTAAGTTCCGCTTGATATAAGGCATGCAAAGCACCTCCGTCGGCTAATATCAAATATAAATATATTTTAGCCGAGATGAAGACGGAAATCAAGAGAAAATCATGGGGAAAATTTTGAAATCATGGAAAATACAAAATGCGAAGGGAGGTGAAACGCAATGACCGTAGTCTTTCGAGTTGTCAAAACCAAAAACTACACGATGATGTCCAATCAGCATTTGAAGGATAAACGCCTGACGCTCAAAGCAAAAGGGCTGATGTCGGTGATGCTGTCCCTGCCGGAGAACTGGGATTATACGCTGCGGGGGCTGGCGGCAATCAGCAAAGAGGGCGTGGATGCTGTCAGCGAAGCCGTTAAGGAATTGGAGCGTTCGGGCTATGTGATCCGAAATCGAAAACGGGACGAGCGCGGACGGCTGAGCGGGACGGAGTACCTGATCTATGAGGACTGCCACATGAACAGCCAGCCTGCGCAGGACGCACCTAAGCCGGAAAAACCAAAACGGGAAAATCCAAGGCTGGAGAATCCGGTTCAGGAAAAGCCTGTGCAGGAGAATCCAAAGCAGGAAAAACCAAATCCCGCACAATTAAATACGAATAGATCAAACACGAATTCAGAAAAAACGTATCCACCAAATACTCAGGGAGAAAATCCTTATCCATCAATCCATCTCAGGGAAAGGCAGGAAGATGTTGCGGCGATTCGGGACAGCGTGCGGTCGCAGATCGGGTATGACTGCCTTGTCACGCCGTATAACCGGGATCGGATGGATGAGATCGTCGAGCTGATGGTGGAAATCCTCTGCACCGGCAGGGAAACAATCACGATTTCCGGGGCGGAGTACCCCGCCGAGCTGGTCAGGGAGCGGATGCGCAAGATCAACAGTATGCACATCGAGTACATCTTCGGCTGTCTTGAGCAGAACGCTAGCCGCGTCCGCAACATCAAGAAATATCTGCTGACCACGCTGTTCAACGCGCCCGCGACGATGGGCAATTACTACGACGCTCAGGTGCGATACGACCGGCGAAAGCGGGAGGAAGATTATGAAAACTGGCTCGATGAGCTTTAGAAGGGAGTGGTGTCCATGAAAAACTATTTTCAATTCGCCTGTGAACTCGAACCCATTGACCGATTTCCCGGCTGCATGAGCAAAGACGACCTGCTTGAGAACCTGCTGCGGCAGGATACGCAAGCGGGTTTTCTTTTGCCCGAAAAGCGGACGGAAACCGCGCTTCGGGTGATGCAGCTGGAGCAGGAAGCCGAGCAGCGGACGTGCGAGATTAGCGGCGGCTGGTTTCCCAGACGGGTGCTGTTCTTCGCCGTGCCGCCGGTGGACGGAAAAGCCTGCCAGATCTGCGCGTTGACGCAGATTGAATCCGGCAGGTGTTACTTGTTTACGCCGGACTGTACCCCGATTCTGGTCTACGCCATACAGGGCAGGAAGCTGTACTGCCTGTGAGAAGGGAGGAACATCATGAAGCAAAAACATGCGGATTCGCCCTCGGCTTTTCTTGCGGCGGCAATGGCTGTGACGGGCGCGGCAATGCTGCTCTGCCCGCTCATCGGGCAGAACACGGAAATGAATCGGAGCGCGGCAGAATATGACGACCTGCGCGTTCAGCTCAAAAGCGAGGAACCGGCGCAGGCAACGGACGCGCAGGAAAACAGAAGCACTCTGCGCCAGATGTTCGATGCGGCGGGTTTTCCAAGCACAACGCAAGTGCCGCTGGAATTGCCTGAGCAAGCGCCTGAAATCGACGTTGGGACAGGCGCAGACCTTGCGGCGTGTTTGGCACAGAACGACGATTTCATCGCGTGGATCAGGATTCCCGGCACGAACGTGGATTATCCCGTCGTCTGGACAGACGACGCCGAGTATTACCTGCATCACACGTTCACAGGGAAGCAGGGCGCGGCGGGAACGCTGTTTTCGCTGATGAAAACGGATTACAGCATTCCCAGCCGCAATATCGCTATTTATGGGCATCATCTCAAATCCACCGGCGAGAAGATGTTCACGTCGCTCATGCGGTACAAGGATGCGGATTTCTATGCCGGACACGAAACCGTGCTGCTCGATACGCTGTATGAAAGCGGAGCATACCGCATTTTCGCCGTGCTGAATTTTCACAGCGGCGAGTGGGACGCTTCACAGGCGGATTTTGAAAGCGACGCGGCATTTCTGGAATTTATCCGATACGCCCGGCGGAACGCACTGTACGACACGGGCGTGACGGTCGGCGCGGAGGATTCCATTCTCACGCTGATAACATGTGACCGAAGCTATGGCGGCAAAGCGGGACGGCTTGCAGTCGTGGCTGTACTTGAAAAAAGCAGGAGGAACTTATGAAACACAAAATCAAACGTCTTTTGTCTTTGCTGCTGTCGCTGACGATGCTGACGGCGGCTTTGCCTACGTCGATATGGGCGGAAGAAACGGGGGTTGCCCAAGCAACAGGCGCGGAAGCAGAGCTTTCGAACGAGCCGGAAGAAACAGCCGAGCCGGAACCGCTGACTGAATTACCGGAAGCAACAGACGAGCCGGAGTTTCCAAGCGATCCGACGGAACTGCCGACGGAAACCGAAACGCCGGAGGGCATGGCAGAGCCGACTCCGCAGGTTACCGAAGAACCCCCGCCAACGCCCGAACCCGAAGCGACGTATCAGGCGGGCGTATTCGTTCTCGTCACGGAAAATACGCGCGTGTTTTCGGATGTGGATGAAACGGCGGACGAGGCAGACGGCGAGTTGTACGATGGCAGTTTTGTCCGCACCGCAAACGTCCGGGTGGAAGAAGTCCGGCAGGACGGCATGGGGCGAACATGGCTGCTGGTGCGCTATCTGTACGGCGAGGAAGAACCTGATGGAGAGATGGCGTGGACGGACACGGCGACAGTCTGGGTGATGGCGGAGGAAACCCAGCCGTCCGATGCGGCAGATTATGACGTGACGGCTTATGCCTTCCCGTTTACGCCGGTGGAGCTGTACGCGGCGAATAACCCGCCGAGATTGCAGACGCTCAGCGGCAACACGGGCGAGTTTTACGCGGGGCAGACGGTATACGCCTATTCCGTGCATGACGACGTGCAGATTGCGTCGCTCAAAAACTATGGCGCGATTTGCGCGACAAGGCATTACATCAACGAGCATGTGGTCTATTGCCTTGAACATACGATGAACAGCCCCGGCATCAGGAACAACCCGGACGGTCCGTATCATGTGGTTGATCTGACGCAGTACGGGCAGACGCAGGGTTACTCCGGCATCATATACAGCGAAAAGACGATGCACGCCATCGGCTGGGTACTGCGGCACACGTTTCCCTTCATGGGGATTGACCGGTATGAGGATGAATGCCTTGAATGGTCGAGAGCGGCGGGGCAGTTTGCCATCCGCGAGGTCATCAAACAGCTGGAAGGTTCACAGTATGTCCGCGATTATTGGCGTATGGATGATTTTTACCGCGCAACAGGTCAAGCGCCCAAGGAATATCTCGAATATGCACGTTGGCTGGCGGCAAACGCCCTGACCTATGCGCAAATGACCGGCGAAATCACGGTGTCGAATGTGTCCGTATCCGTCGCCAACGGCGTATGCACCGGTACGGCGACGCTGACCACGGACGCGCCGCGCATCCGCATCCGCCGCTCGGTCGGAACGATTACCGGCTATACGGGCGGCGAGGACGGCACATACGTCTATCTGAACAGCGGCGACACCATTACCGTTTCCCAAGCAGGAAGCGGTTTTTCTTTTACCGCGGAATCCGTTTCGACGGAGGAGCTGGAAGCCAATTTTCTGGTCGCCGTGCCGGATGCGAATGTGCAGAAGGTCGTCATTCCGCAGCGGGGATCGCCGTATCCGCTCAAGTCCACGGAAATCCGCTTTGATATGCCGAACGGCGCACTGGTCGTGACTAAGACGGATGCGGCAAGCGGCGCGGTGCTGGCGGGCGCGACGTTCGAGCTGACGAACGCTTCCGGCACAGTTGTGGCGACGCAGACCACAGACGCGGACGGTGCGGCGCACTTTGATAACCTTCCGGCAGGAAATTATACCGTGCGCGAAATCAACGCGCCGACGGGATATCTCGTCGCTGTGCCGGACAGCCAGAGTGTGACCGTCACAGCAGGCGAAACGACGGGCGCGGCGTTCGCAGATGAACGGACTCGAGGCAGAATCCGTATCGCCAAGACGGACAGCCTGACGAAAGAACCATTGGCAGGCGCGGAGTTCACCATCACACGCACAGACGGAACGGGAACGCCCATCGTGCTGACCACCGACGCAAACGGATATGCCGAAACGGACTGGCTGGATTATGGGCGGTATCGCGTGACGGAGAGCAAAGTTCCCGCACACTATGAAACCAGCAGCTTTTCAACCGAAATCGACTGCACGGAAAACGGAAAGACCTATCTCATCGAGGTCGAAAACGAGCCGACGAAGGGCTTCATCCAGATCGTCAAGACCGACGCACTGGACGGCAGACCGATTGAGGGCGTGCAGTTCGATATCGTGGACGCGGGCGGCAACGTTGTCGGCACAATGACCACGGACGCAAACGGCGCGGCAACGTCGCCCGCATTGTTCAAGGGACAATATACCGTGCGCGAGCATGAAAACCCGACGGGCTATGTGGCGGAACTGGCGCAGCAGGACGCGGCGGTGAATCCGGACGAAACGACATATCTGGGCGCGAGCAATCAGCCGATTCAGGGCAGGATCAGGATCGTCAAGCGGGATCAGCTCACAAAAGAGCTGCTGGCAGGCGTGGAGTTTACCGTCACGCGGCTCAGCGGTCTGCCATCCCATCAAGGAGCGGGCGACGGCGAGGCGGTCGCGGTCATTACGACGGATGCAGACGGCGTTGCCGAAACCGGCTGGCTGACGTGGGGAACCTACCGCGTGACGGAAAGCAAAGTGCCGGAGCATTTCGTGGACGCGGGCTTTTCGGCGGATATCGTCATTGACGAGGAAAACTTCAAAACCTGCGAGCTGGAAGTCGAGAATGAGCCGATCAAAGGCTTTATCCGCCTGACCAAAACCGACCGGGCAAACGGCAACCCGATTGCGGGCGTAAAGTTTGATATCTATGAAAACGACGAATACGGAAATGCGCTTGTCGGCAGCATGACGACCGGCGCGGACGGCGTGGCAATCTCTGAGCCGCTGCGCAAGGGACGCTACATCGTGCGCGAGCATGGCGCGACAAAGGGATACGTTTTTGAAGAAATCGCGCTGGATGCGACGGTCAAGCCCGACGAAACGACCGACCTTGCGGCGACGAATCAGCCCGTCCGGGTCAAAATCAAGATTTATAAGCGCGATAAGGACGAATATGCAGGCGATAACCCCAACAGCAAAAATCGAAAGACCATGCCCAGACAGGCGAGCATCGACCCGCCGAAATCACGCGGCGACGGCGAGCTGACCGGCGCGGTCTTTCAGGTGCTGGCGGGTGCGGCAATCAAGGACAGACAGGGCAACGTTCTGTTCAAAAAAGGCGATACCGTCGTGGATGGGCTGACGACGGCAGGCGAGGGTGCGAGTGCTGCAACGGGCGAGTTGTGGCCGGGGCTGTATGAAATCGTGGAGTTGACCCCGCCAAAGGGCTACCATCCGAGCGAAAAACACATCTTCGTCGATACCGTCAGCGCCGCAGGGCAGTCTGAAGAAGCCGTCGTGGAATATGAAGGGCTGAAAACCAACACCATCCGGCTGGGAGCACAGGCTATCGTCAAGATTTTAGGCGACGACCACGACGACCCTGCCCCGGATCGCGTCGAGCAGCCGGAAGCGGGCGCAGAGTTCAACGTGTATCTCAAAAGTGCGGGCAGCTATGAGAACGCGCGTCCGTTTGAGCGCGATCATCTGGTGACGAATAAGCGCGGATACGCCAAGACCAAGGCACTGCCCTACGGCATCTATGTGCTGGAGCAAACGAAGGGCAAAGAGGGCTATGAAATCAAAGGCGCGATTGAGTTTGAAATCGACGGGACGGAGGATATCCAGACCCCGCCGCCGCTGACACTCAGCGACCGTCCGATTCTCTACCGCCTTCGTATCCTCAAGACGGATCGCGAAACGGGCAAGACCGTCACGCTGGCGCATACGTCGTTTAAGCTCAAGGACACAAACGGCGAAACGGTACGCCAGACGGTGCATTATCCGACCGAAAAGGAGATCGACACGTTCACCACGGATGAAACGGGCGGCGTGACCCTGCCGGAAACGCTCAGGTGGGGCTTGTACTACATCGAGGAGATTTCCGCGCCGGAAGGATACCTGATTCAGACGGAATCTCTGCCCGTGATGATCGGGCATGACGGCGACGAACCCGGGCAGACGTATGAACTGAACATCGAAATGCAGGATGAGCCGGTCAAGGGACAGATTCTCGTGAAAAAGACCGGCGATATGCTCGTCGGCTTTGAAACCGTGGACGCATACGGCTATGCGGTTCAGAAGCCGGTGTATGAACAGCGGAATCTGGCAGGCGCGGTCTTTGAACTGCGTGCCGCAGAGGAGATCGTTGGCAGGGACGGAACGGCGTGGTACGCCGAGGGCGAGCTGATTGATACGATCATCACGACGACGGGCGGCGAGGATGCATCCAAACTTCTGCCGCTGGGCAGATATACGCTGACCGAGGTCAAAGCGCCGGAAGGATACGCGCCGGATGATGCGCCGCGCAAAATCGAGCTGGCGTATGCGGACGATCAGACCCCGTTGGTGCAGATCCGCGTGGAGGTCGGCAATACCTATCTTCCCGCCGCTATTACGCTGCACAAAGAAGCCGAAGTCATTCGCACGACGGAAGCAAACGGTGAAGTGCTGCGGACGCTGCACAGCGAGCCGGGCGAAGGCTTTGTGTTCGGGCTGTTCAGCGAGCGGGATATCCATGAAAACGGCGTGACCCTGCTGGCAGATACGCTTGTGGCTGTCGGCACGACTGATGAAAACGGCAGACTGACGTTCGACGGCACATTTCCGCATGGCGACTACTATGTGCGCGAGCTGCAAGCCAAGACAGGCTGGAAGCTCAATCCAAACCGTTTCCTGATTACGCTTGAGCCGGGCGGCGGCGCGGTAATCCGCGTCGAGCTGGCGCAGCCCATCTATGACGAGCTGGTTTATACGCCCGTGACGCTGACCAAAACCGATATCACCGGCGCGAAAACCGTTCCGGGCGCACAGATTGAGGTCAGAAACGAGCAGGGCGAAATGATTTACCGCACCACGACCGATGCGAACGGCGAAATCCCGGATATCCCCGTTACGCCGGGAACATACGCCTTCCGCGAAATCCTTGCGCCGAGCGGCTATGCGCTCAATGAAGCCGAAACGCGCTTCACGGTGGACGAGCAGGGAAATGTCACGGGCAACACGATGCTGCGCGACGATTATACCCGCGTACAGATCCGCAAGCAGGACGAAAACGGCGTGCCGCTTTCCGGCGTGGAATTTGCGCTGGTTACGGAAACAGGCACGCGCCTGATGAACGCGGTTTCGGACGCAAACGGGTTGGTGACGTTTGAGAAAATCCCGTATGGAAGATATACCGTCGAGGAAACCCAGCCGCTCCCCGGCTATTTCAAAGCCGCCGTGCATGTCCGTTTGACGGTGGACGGTACGTTTGTCAACCCGAATGAGCCGCTGGAAACCGTCACCAATACGCCGATGCGCCTTGCGTATAAGAAGGTGGATACATCCGGCAGACCGCTTGCGGGCGTGGAGTTCAGCCTGATGAACGCCGCAACCAACGTCGTGACCGAGGTGGCGACGAGCGATGAAAACGGCGAATTTATCTTCCGTCACATCGACTACGGTGACTGGATTATCCGCGAAACCGCCGCGCCCAATGGGTACAGACGCATGGAGGACATGCTGCTGCATATCGGCGAGGACTTCGTGCAGCCTGAGCCGATTACGCTGGTCAACGTGCCAAACAGCTATATGTTCATGAAGATGGACGGTGACGGCAATCCGCTTTCCGGCGTGAAATTCGTGCTGGAAGATGCAAACGGAAATGTGCTGCGCGAGATGGAGAGCGGCGAGGACGGCACGGTGCTGCTTGAAAATCTCGATGATGGTCAGTACGTCGTCCGCGAAACCGAAGCACTCCAAGGCTATGTGAAAACCGAGGACACGCTGACGTTCACCATCGACGAAAGCTACGTTGTTCCCGAAGAAATGCCCTGCCTTGTCAATGAAAAGGAGGACGAAAAGCACGATATTCAGACCGGCGTGGATATTGAGCTGACCCCGATGATGACGGAGGGCGCGGCACTGCTGCTGCTTGCCGGGATTATCCTGATCGGGCGCAGGCTGGCGGACAGGAAACGGAGGAAAAAGTAAGATGAGGTATTTGCTGCACAGACTGGCGGTTCCACCGTGAATCGCCTGTAAAATCAGAGAAAGGAGTTGATTTTCTTGCAGGAAGAAGTTGAAATGCGCACCGTTACGATGGCATTTCATGCGAGCAAATTCTCAGGAAGGGTAATGAAAAACGGCATAGCAAAGCTGCTTCACGCCATGCACGGCAAATTGACTGTGCCGCATGGCAAGCAGTCTGTCCGACAGCTTGCACGGCAAAATCAGGGCATGACCAACATTGAGATCGACGATCCCGATATCCATGCCTTTGAACGCATTGCGCGTAAATATGGCGTGGACTTCGCCGTCAAGAGGGCGAAAAGTGATGAAACGAAATATCTCGTTTTCTTTAAAGCCCGCGACGCGGACGCGCTGACGGCAGCTTTTCAGGAATATACAGATCGGCGCGTTCGTCAGGCAGAGCACCCGTCTCTGATGGAAATCCTGAATGAGATGAAGGAAAAGGTCGCCCGGACTGCCCCGACGCGCAAGGCGGAAAGGGAGAGGACGCGATGAAAAGAAAATGGCTGCATGAACTGCCGTATCTGCTGATTGCGCTCTACGCGACGAAAATCGGGCAGGCATGGCGGCTGGCAGAAGGAACGGATGCGGCGCATAAGCTGCTAACCCTGATGGACAGCCTTTCTGCGTCGTTCGCGTCGCCCCTGCCGAGCTTTGAGCTGCATGACTTATGCATCGGGCTGCTGCTGGGCGCGTGTTTTCGTCTGTTCATTTTCATTAAAGACAGTGAAAAAAAGAAGTATCGTAAAGGGCGTGAGTATGGCTCGGCACGCTGGGGTACGCCGGAGGATATCAAGCCCTTTATCGACCCCGTGTTTGCCAACAACGTGATTCTGACGCAGACGGAACGGCTCACGATGAGCAGCCGCCCGAAGAATCCGGCGTATGCCCGCAACAAAAACGTATTGATTATCGGCGGCTCTGGCAGCGGCAAGACGAGATTTTTCGTCAAACCGAATCTCATGCAATGCGTGTCGGATAAATATCCCTGTTCGTTCGTTGTGACCGACCCGAAGGGCAGCATCCTCGTTGAGTGCGGCAGCTTGCTTCAACGAAGCGGCTACCGCATCAAGATACTCAACACAATCAATTTCAAAAAGTCGATGAACTATAATCCACTGGCGTATATCCATAGCGAAAAGGATATTTTGAAACTGGTAAACTGCCTGATTCTCAATACAAAAGGAGAGGGTAAAAGCAACGACCCCTTCTGGGAAAAGGCGGAAACGTTGCTCTATACCGCCCTGATCGGCTATTTGTATGGCGTTGTTCCGGAAGAAGATCGAAACTTTGCGATGCTGGTCAGCATGATTAACGCGATGGAGGTTAGGGAGGACGACGAAGATTTCAAGAATCCCGTCGATCTGATGTTTGAAGCACTGGAAGAACGCGAACCGGAACACTTTGCTGTGCGGCAGTATAAGAAATATAAGCTGGCGGCGGGAGTTGTATGCTCTAAGTACCCTCTTAATCACGAGATTTTCTCATGATTAGTGAAGGCACTTAGAGCATTTTTCGTAAAGGAGGACAACGATATGCTGAAAACGAAAATCACACCCCTCTATGAGCGGCTTTCTCGTGACGACGAGCTGCAAGGCGAAAGCAACTCCATATCCAACCAAAAGCAGATGTTGGAGGACTACGCGTGCCAGAATGGTTTTCCCAACCCTACGCACTTCACCGACGATGGAATTTCCGGCACCTGCTTTGACCGTCCCGGTTTTAACGCTATGATGAAAGAGGTTGAAGCCGATCATGTAGAAGCGATTATCATCAAGGATATGAGCAGATTGGGACGCGACTATCTCAAGGTTGGGCAGATTATGGAGATTCTGCGCGTGAAAGGCGTTCGCCTAATCGCTATTAACGATGGTGTGGACAGCATCAGAGGTGATGATGATTTCACCCCTTTCCGCAACATTATGAATGAGTATTATGCGCGGGACACCAGCAAGAAAATCAAATCCGTATTCAAAGCTAAAGGCATGAGCGGTAAGCATTTGACTGGCACTGTCCTTTACGGTTACATTTGGGATGAAAGCCGGACGCATTGGCTGGTTGATGAGGAAGCCGCAGAAGTCGTGCGACGAATCTTCGCGCTCACGATGGCGGGTTACGGTCCTTATCAGATTTCACAGATTTTGCAGCAGCAGAAAGTGGAAATCCCCTCCGTTCACCTTGCCCGTCATGGCGAGGGTGTAAACAGAGGGAAAAGCGTCAAGGATATTTACGGCTGGGGTTCTTCCACGATCGTCAATATCTTGAAGAAGCGCGAATACTTGGGGCATACCATCAATTTCAAAACCCGCAAGCATTTCAAGGACAAGAAAAGCCACTATGTTCCAGAGAGCGAGTGGACGATCTTTGAAAACACCCACGAAGCCATTATCGACCAAGAGACTTTTGACAACGTGCAGCGCATCCGGGCGAATGTAAAACGCTACCCGGACGGCTGGGGCGAGGCGCACCCGCTGACCGGGCTGATGTATTGCGCCGATTGCGGCGGCAAGATGTATGTCCACCGTACCTGTAACGGCAAGCGTATTCCGCAGTATACTTGTAGCCAGTACGGAAAATATCCTATTGGGACACTTTGTGCCACGCAACATCGAATCCGCGCCGAGGCGGTGCTTACTCTGATTGCCGATACCCTCCGGGCGATTGCAGACTATTCCAAGAACAACCGTGCCGAGTTTGTCCAGACCGTTCAGGATGCGCAGACTGCACAGGAGGCAAGCGATATATCCAAGAAGAAAAAAAGGCTGACTGTGGCGCAGAAACGCGCCGGAGAGCTGGAAAAGCTGATCTGCAAAATCTATGAAGATCATGTGCTGGGTAAACTGTCAGATGCCCGCTATGCCGCCCTTGACGCGCAGTACGCTAAGGAGCAAAACGAACTGGAATGTGAGATTGTACAGTTGGAAAAGGCGGTCAGCGGCTATGAGCAAAACCGTAAATCTGCCGAGAGATTTATCGCGCTGATCGACAAATATGAAAACTTTGATACGCTGACAACGACCATGCTCAATGAGTTTGTAGAGAAAATTCTTGTCCACGAACGCGCTCGGAAAGGCAGTCAGGACACTACGCAGGAGGTCGAGATTTACTTTAACTTTGTCGGAAAATATATGCCGCCCCACTTCGGAGAAGTGACGTTGACGCCGGAAGAACAGGAAGAATTGCGGAAACGTGAAGAACGCAAGGACAAGCTTCATCAAAACTATCTGCGCCGAAAAGCGAGCGGTGCGCAAAAGGCGTGGGAAAAACGGTACAACGCCAAGCGTAAAGCCCGAATAGAAGCTGCAAAAGCGGCGATCCGCGAGGAAGATATATCCAACGGCGTGTTTATTCCGGTTGGGCAGCTGCCGCAACAGGTGCCGCAGAAAGCACCAGTGCAGGCCCATGCAGCC
>UMHM01072380.1_pt1 | contig 24723 bp, 20 predicted proteins | sample 1965501 | NCBI WGS metagenome assembly UMHM01 (sample SAMEA4836095, study PRJEB28245) | human gut metagenome | biome: gut microbiome; material: fecal sample | place: Denmark | collected 2008
CGGGATGGCAGGGGAGTGTTTTTCTTCCGCGTGGCGGCTGCTTGCATGCGGTTCAGGCGATCTGCCGCGACTGTTGCTTGTATGCGGGTCAACAATTTGGTGCATGTCTGCTTGCGTATGCTTCAAGCAATTTTGTGCCGCGTCTCCTTGCTTCTCCGTCGTCTGATTTTGCCGCACGCATAAAAAAACCGCGCCCGAAGGCGCGGCCGTTGTTACCGTGCAAGATCGCTCATGCGATCGGGTGCAGCTCTTCTTTCCATTGTGCCTGTGTCGGGACTTGCATCGAGCCTATCTCGTACTCATAGGTGGTTGTATAGGAGACGCCGTCCTTCGTCACCGTGACAGAGGCGAGCATGCCGTTCTCGACATGAGCGACGATGTTGGCGTTTGCTTTCCCGGAGTCGTCGGTGCAGTAGGAGATCTCATAATCGAGCTTGCTGTCGCTGTGTTTAGTAACGGTCCCGGAGATGTAGCCCAAGAGACTGCCGATGGTATCGGTAGCGTTTGAGATGCCGCTGTTTGCGGTCACATCGCTTTTCTTGGCATCGGAGTTCCTCTTATAGTCGTTGGACGTTGCGAGTGTGGCATCGCCTTCATACACGGCTTGCGCTTCGATCGTCCTGTCGCTTCCGTCCACGCCCCAAAGGTAATAGGTCCGGGTGACTTTTCCGTCGGCGTCGGTGTGCGTGGTGTCGATGGTCACGCTGTTGCTGTAGATGCTGACGACCTTTGTCTCGTTTTCTGTGGTGATCGTGCCGCGGAAGGAGGAGGAAGCTTCTCCGCCTACGGCAGCGGCATAGGCTTTCAACGCGGCAAAGTCGGCGTCGGTCATCGTCTCGGGCTTGGCGTTGTTGCACGCGACGAGCGCGAATGCGAAGCACACGACCAATGCCGCGGCGATGAGGATGCAAACTGCTTTTTTCAAATGTCTCATATCATTTCTCCTTTGCTCACTCGGGGGCGCCGTCTCTGTCGAAGATCTCGGCAGCTTCGATGGCGATGTCCAGCCCGAGAGCAAATGTTTTTCTGTCCATGTTGTCCGCGGTGTCCTTGACGTTGTGATAGTAGTCCGCGGGGGTGGGATCCATACCTGCGAGGCAGGTCGCGCGCAGACCTTCCTTGGTGACGGCGGCGGCATCGGACGCGCCGAAGAACACCGAGAAGTGTTTCAAAGGTCTGCCGCAGGCGGCGGAGGCTTTGTCGAGGAGCTTGACTGCGCCCGCATCGTGAGCCACGGTGCCGGTGAGGTCGCGGTTGTAGATGTTGAGGTGATCCCAGTCTCTCAGGGTCTCCAAGCCGACGAAGACCGTCTCGGTGCCGTCGGACATGATCTCCTGCTTGTGTTTTCTTGCCCATGCGAACGCGCCTCTGAGCCCCGCCTCTTCCGAGCCCGTGAGCAGGACGGCGACTTCGGTGTGTTCAAAGCGGATGCCGCTCTCTTTCAGGCATTTGAGGACGGCGACGGAGGCGAGCACGCCCGTGAGGTTGTCGTTGGCTCCGGGCACTACCACTTTGAAGGTGCAGAAGAACCACAGCATGATGTAGAAGGGGATGAACGCCGACGTCACCACGAGGCTCCAGACGGCGGTGTCGCCGCGCACGAGGTTGGTGATGCAGAGCGCGAATGTCGCAAGAACGCCCACGACGCACATCACTATGACCGTGATCATGAAAGCGGGCTTGATCTTCATCAGCGTCCACTCATAGGCGGAATCGCAATGTCCCGAGAAGACGATGCGCCGCTTGGTCTCGCCGCTCGAATGATATTTGGCGTAGACGTTGCCGGACTCGGTCTTGGGGAGGAGGGGATCGATGAAAGGCTTGTACATCAGAAACTCCGCGACCGTGATGGTGAGCGCGACGACGCCGAGCACGATGGTCACGATGTTGGCGGCAAGATCCGCAGCAGCGCCCGCAAAGTACGCCGCAAACTGCACGGCGGCGGCGATGGCGAGCATGACGGACACGATCTTGGTGAAGCCGACCAGCCCGTGACGGGAGACGGTGAAGGGCTCTATCGCCGCTTCGTCCGCCCATCCGTTCCGAAGGAGCTGATCCTTCAGCCATTCCTGCGCCTTGCGCTCGTTGGGCATACCCGATTCGCGCGGACCTATCTCCTCGCAGATGTACTTGATGGAGTCAAAGCTGTAATCCACCGCTTTGTCGCGAATGTCTTTTGAAACTCTCATATTCTCCGTCCGTTATATGCGCGCGGCGGAGGAAGTGTTCCGCACCTGCGCATTTGGTATCGTATCATCAATTATACCATGAATTTACAAATTATCAAGGATAATCCCGCATTTGCCGCCCGTTAACCCTCTCGTGCGGTTTTCAGGACATTTCCTTGCGGACACGATCGCGCATCCGGAATGGTGTCCGCAGCTTCCTATTCCGGTCCGGCATGCGTCGCACGGAATGGATGTAAAACCGCGCGCCAGCCGCATTTTCCCGCGTACGGAGTTTAAAAACGGAGGGAGAGGGGGCGGAGACGGCGGGAGGCCGGAGGCGCCTTTCCCGGTCTTTTTGTCCGTCATGGCGGGAGAGCGGATTGTATCTTAACGGGGCGCGTGTATTTTATATTGACATTAGAGCGCGAGTGTGGGATAATAGTACAAACGAAAAGGGAAGGAAACTATGGAGTACAAAGAAGATCTTCGCATCATCCGCACCCGCAAACTGCTCAGCGCGACTCTCCTCGACATGATGGAGGAGTGTTCCATCGAGAAGATCAGCGTCATCGACCTGTGCAAAAGGGCGATGGTGAACCGCGCCACTTTCTATGCGCACTTCGAGGACAAATATCATCTGCTCTCATTTGCGCTCGAGGAGTTGAAGGACTCCGTCTATGAGAGTTTCACCCGCGAAGTGCCCGCGGCGTCTCCCAAGGAGCTCTTCCGCAAGCTGGTCATGATGGCGGTGGAATACCTTTCGGACAAGCACAACCATGTGGCGCGCATCGTGGAACACAACCGCAACGAGAAGGTGGTGCACACTCTGACGGATTCGCTGGCGCAGTCCATCCGCTATCAGCTCGGCAAATTCAAGACGACGCACCCGTCCGCAGTGCCGCCGCAGATGACGGCGGTGTGCTATGCGGGAGCGCTCGTGAGTCTTCTCATGTGGCTGCTCGACAACCCCGCGGTGCTTGAAGACAAGGACATCGACAAATATCTCGAAGCCCTCATCGAAGAGAATCTGAAATAACGCAAAACGGTGTTTATGCACCGCATTTGTCATATTAAAATGCGATCATGCTGAAACGGGTTCGGCGCGAGCCGGGCCCGTTTTGAGGAGAAGATATGAAGATATTGCTCCAAGGAGGTTCCGTCGCCGACGGAGAAAACATGACCGTGCGGCGGGCGGACGTGCTCGCCAAGGACGGGAAGATCGCGGCTGTCGGAGAGGGGCTTTCGTCAGACGGCGCGGAGGTGCTGGACTGCACGGGGCTCATCGTCACGGCGGGATATACCGACGCGCACGTGCACGTCGAGTCCGGCATGGTGCTCCCCGAGGCGTTCGGAGACGCAGTCCTGCCCTTCGGCACAACGGCGATCATAGCCGACCCTCACGAGGTGGTCAACGTCGCGGGCGGGGAGGGGCTCAAAGTCTTTTTGAAGGAGTGCGACCGCGCCCGCATAGACATTTTCGTCTGTCTGCCATCCGGGGTGCCGGCAACTCCTTTGGACACCAACGGCGCCGGGAAGTTCACCGCGGCAGACATGACGCCCTTCCTTTCTCATCCCCGCGTGGTGGGACTGGGGGAGGTGATGTGTTTCCGCGACGCGGCGGAGGGCGAGCCCGAGATGACGGCGAAGATCGCGCTCTTCAAGGGAAAGACGGTGGACGGACACACCTCGGGCATGCCCGAGGGCATGCTGGACGCCTATGTCGCGGCAGGCGTGTGCAACGACCACGAGTGCGCGTCCAAAGAGAGCATGTTCGCCCGCTACGACAGGGGGATGAACATCTACATCCGCGAGGGCAGCGCGGCGCGCAACGCCTCCGACCTTCTGGACGGAGTGAAGGAGAGAGGGCTCGACATCGGGCGCTTCGCATTCTGCACGGATGACAAACATCTCGCCACCATAGCGCGGGAGGGACACATCTCCTACATCGCGGCATTGGCGAGGGAAAAGGGCTTCGGCTGGGGGGAGATCGCGAGGATGGCGTCCTACGATCCTGCCCTCTATTACGGGCTGTCCGACCGCGGGAATATCCGCGAGGGCATGAGGGCGGACATCGTGGCGACGAGCGATGACGCGAGGCATGTCCGTTACGTCCTGAAAGACGGCGAGCTCGTCGCAAAAGATCACAAACTCATCTTAAAGCATACAAAAAGCGAAGATAAACCCGCCGTTTTTGAAAATACGGTGCATTTGAGAAACTTCTCGGCGGAGGACTTTTCCGTCCCCGAAAGACTGAAAAACGTCGCCATCGGCTTGGTGGGCGGACAGCTCCTCACCGAACTTGTTCGCGTGGACGAGGGAGAGGATGGGCTCGACATCCTCGCCACAGCGGAGCGCCATGGCAGGAACGGGAACCTGTCCGTCTGCCGTCTTAAAGGGTACGGCGTCAAAGGGGGCGCGGTGGCAACATCCATCTCGCACGATTCCCACAACGCCGTGTGCGCGGGAGACAACGGGGCGGATATGGCGCTCGCCTTTCGCAGACTCAAAGAGATAGGCGGTGGATATGTCATCGCGGCGGGCGGAAAGATCGCCGCGGAGCTCCCCATGCCCGCGTTCGGGCTCATGGCGACGGGCGGGGCGGAAGAGGTGTCCCGCCGCATAGAGGAGATGGAGCGCGTCGCGCACGCGATGGGCGTCAATCCCGGTGTGGACGCCTTCACCACGCTCTCATTCGTCGCGCTGCCCGTCATCCCGCGCATGAGACTGCTGGACACCGGGCTCTACGACACCGAGGCAGGCGCCTTCCTGTGACGCCGCGGCGGTAAGCGGCGGAGCGCGCGGAGAGTTTGCCGCTTTTCTGCAAGCGATGTTGAGAAGGGGAACATATCCCGAAATAAAAACGCCGCACCCGATGGTGCGGCGTTGCCGTATGCCGGACAGGAATAATACGAACCGGTCTCAGAGCAATTCTTTTCGGCGCTTTTGCACAGCCGAAACTTGACAATATGTATACTATTGCCTGCGTTCCGCCAGAGCAAAATCATCCGAAAATCTCTTACTCTGAGGTGCGAGCAGTTCCGCGCCCGCCAATTTCCGCCGGAACCGCGTCATTCGCCTTGCTAATACGGTGGGGTATTAGCTGCAGCGACTTTTGCCCCAACTGAAAATCATAGATTTTCACTCGGGGACCCCGAAATTGCTCAGCCAAAAATCGGCTGGCGCGGAACTGCACAATGGAAATTGCCGCTTTTGCGTGCCGTTTTGTGCGGAGCCGGCAGAGCGCGCGATGGAACAAAGAGGCGAGCGACATCAAAAAAAACAAAACCGCGAAAATTAATATAATTCAAATCGCATAAGGAGCGAGGATATCGCCGCTTTATCAGGAGCGTATATCCGCAAAAAAAAAGCAGTGGGCGATTTTTTGGACATCGCTCTGTTATAATTAGAGTAGGAGGGTCAAATGAACGGGAAAAAACCATTGATACTTTATGTGCTGAAGATACTCGAAACGGAGACGGATGAGAGACATCCAATGACGCAGACGGAGCTGACTTCCGTCATCGCGTCCGCCATGCCCTGCGACAGAAAGACGGTGGGGCGCAACATCAACGCCCTCATCGGCATGGGCTATCCCATCGTAAAGACGCGCGCAGGATGTTATCTCAAAGGCAAAAAATTCGACAGGGATGAGATCTCTTTCATTCTGGGCGCGGTGAGGGGAGAAAGCCTGCCCGAACTGCCGCAGGAAAAACGCGAGGATATGGCTGAGCGCCTTCTGCCGGTGCTCACCCATATATACCGATGAAAATCAAAACCGCGCCCGTATGCCGGTCTGGCATGCAAGGCGCAGAATAAAAATTAAAGGGAGATGCTTTATGAGAGAAAATCTGACGGAAATGGTATTTGTGCTTGACCGCAGCGGCTCAATGAGCGGTCTTGCCGCCGACACGATAGGCGGATTCAACGAGCTTATCGAAAAGCAGAAGAAGATCGAGGGCGACGCGTACGTCACCACCGTGCTGTTCGACCACGAGTACGAGGTGCTGCACGATCACGTCGTGCTGAAAGATGTGGCTCCGCTGACCGACAAGGAATATTTCGCGCGCGGCAGCACCGCGCTCCTCGACGCCGTCGGCAGGACGATAGACTCCGTAGGCGCGCGTCTTGCCGCCGCGCCCGAGGAGGAAAAACCGGAGCATGTCGTATTCGTGATCACGACGGACGGGATGGAAAACGCCAGCCGCGAATACACCGCGAAGCAAGTGCGCGAGATGGTCGAGCATCAGCAGCAGAAGTATTCCTGGCAGTTCGTTTTCCTCGGAGCAAACATGGACGCCGTATCCGAAGCGCGGAATCTCGGCATCTCGGCAAAATATGCGGCGGATTTCACCCCCAGTCACAGCGGCGTGAGAAAAATGTACAGTATGGCGCTTGACAGCGTGATGTCCGGCAAGCGCACGGGGGTTTCTCTCAGCGCCGACTGGAAGTCCGCTCTCGAAACGGACGAGGAGTGACGTGATCTTCGAGGGCGCCGAGCAATTTATGCAGCCCTCATCGGAACGACAGGTCAAACCTTGTGAAAGTCACCAAAGGCAACGGCAAACAGCGCGATCGCCGTCAAAGCGGACATCCCGCGTGACAGATCAAAACGGCACATCAAACAAGGACGCCGCTCCACCGCCGGATCCTGCGCAAAAATACGACAAAAAACTAATAAGGAAAGCATCATAATGACACTAAAAGAAAAATTAGCCAAGATCAGCACCCCTAAAGTTAGAACCTTGCAAGACGGGCGTGTCTCATCCGTCGAAGAGCTTTGGGATCGAGTAGTTTTGCCATATTTGCCCGACAGAGAAATAATGTTGAAATGGCATAAGCTTTTGATGGATTATGCCGATAGTGAAATGCCTACATTTGCAATAAGAGCATATTATTCTGCCCCTCGGGAAGAGTACGGAACATTGCGACGCGGCTTTTTGACATCGACGCCACATTACAAATTTTTCTATACCGATAATTATTTCGCGGCTTATTTTTTGAAGATGAGCATGGACGGGTATGTGCCGAGTTTAGAGGAATTCAAGGAAATGATGGACGACAGGACATTTCCCTTGCGATTCGGGCCGATCACAACTCCCGAAAAGGAGATGATGTCTTTTAAACAAGGAAACGATCCGGGGATCCATAAAGCGGGGTTCAAGGTGGCGCACATAATCCCCGTGGGAAAGGATTATGATACGGGAGCCGAAGTTGTCAACCTGACGAAAATCATGAACAGATACTTTCCGAGAGGCGAACGTGAGGACTATTTAATGAAAGCAGGGGACGGCGAAGATCATTACGAAAGGTATCTAGATGCGGATGCGGATGCAAAGAGGATGATAATCGCTCACTTTATGAGGTTTGTTCATCCCATGAACTATTTTGCGTGCCCGAACGATAGAAATGCGGTAAGTGATAATTGCAAACGGCTGGCGGAATATCAACCATTATTGGATCATGCACATGACTACTTGTATGATATTTATGGCGATGCATATGTGGAATTCGCGAAACGCGCGATGGCGTTGCCCAAATATAGGACTCCGCACATTGGTTCGGGCGACAATGCGATCGATGTTACATACGGCCTGAACATAAACGGCGCGGAGACAAAATTTATAAATGAGTGTAAAGAGCTCATATGTTCTGTTGTGCGTATTTTGAGCAAGGACATGGATCGCGGAGCGGATATAATTAACAGCCTTACGGATGAACAGCAGTCGAATTTGATGTTTGGGATAAATGGTCCATTGTTGACATTGGAGCCGTTTGCATGGAAAGCAAAATATAGTGCTTTCCCGATTGTGGACGGTTACTATATGTATGATGATTGGGGCCTGGCTGAAATAGGACAGGCTTTAGACAAATGTCACGAATTTCTTGAACGGCGAAAGGGAAATTATGTCGACATTTCTGAGCTTTAATGGAGGAGATCTAATATGGACAGGATCTATCCGACAAAGCGAAGCGGAGAGAAAACCCAGGATTGGGTGAAAAGACTTTTTTCGTGGTTGTATAACAAAGGCTATTTGACGCCGGACATTATCAAGCTGTTGCATGATAAAGATTACAGCAAAAGGAAGTTCGACATCGCATACCCGCTGCTTGTCGACGACTTGGAAGATGTTTACGATGCGTCGGGTATTGCACGATATTGGATCACTTGGTATCTTGCCGGACGATACTATATGTGCAGTCAGTGGTGGTTGCAGAACGCAGACATTTATGAAGATAAAATATGTGCATGGTGTGACAGGATAGTCGGATCACCCGTCATCCAGGAGCCTCCGAAGCCGAAGGAGCCGCCCATTGAGAGTATAGTCAGGCATGAAAAATACGGGATCGGCATTTTGAAGAGCATCATCGACGGGCGCGCATGTGTACGGTTCGAAGGTGAAGAAGGCGTCAAAGTCTTTCAGTCGCCGCAATGCTTTGAGCAGGGCTATCTGAAGATCGTTTCGACACCCGACCTACCGAATCCCGCTCCGACGCCCGCTCCGACGCCCACTCCGACGCCCACTCCGACGCCCGCTCCGAAGCCTGCTCCGACGCCCGCTCCGGCGCCCGCTCCGAAGCCGGGTCCGAAGTGGCAGACATTTTATTACATAAATTGTCCCGGTTGTGGGAGCAAGATAGGGAAGATCTCGGCGGGGACGGAATTTACGGCCACGTGCACACGCTGTGCCAAAAAACTTGCCATAGAGGAGAATGAGAGTTCCGTGACGATAAAGGTGATGTGAATTTCATTCTAAGCATGACGGATTTTAGATAAAATACGACCTCGAAATCCTTGAGATATCTTAAATCATGCAGCGTTAGGGGATGTGACGGCGGTCGGATGATTTTTTGTTGCATGGAAAATGCGACGTTTTAAGGTGCACGAAAAAAACGGGAGGAAAAAATGAAAGAATCACGGCAGGAAGATTACGATTTGACGGAAGAGGTTGAGCAGTTCACAAATTTTTTGCGAAAGAAATATGAGATGGACAAAGAAAAAAGTTCGGGGGGAGCGGTTATGAAAAAGTATGTAAGTCCGTGCGGGATGGAGATGGATGAGGAAATATTTGCGATAATGATGGAACGCAATCCGTGGTTTACGCTGGCGGCGGGAAGGCTTCCCGTGCCGCGTAAAGATGAAGAAGAGATGACTTACTTGGAGTATGAGCGGGCGATTTTCGCCTATATTTTCGGCTCATTCGGCTTTGAGAAGGATCTTGCGAAAGCGGAACTGTATTGTTGTCACGGGATCAATGAACTTAGCAAGAAAAAACCCGCTTATCCCTTTGCGGCGGATGAAAAATGGATAGGGTGGCTGAATCATTACGGCGAGTTGAGCATTTTGCTCGGCACGGTTTATGCCTATATGGGGAAAACGACGCGCAGCGTCTATTATTTTATGCAGGGACTCAACTCCGAAGCCCTCGAACTGAGTATGCCGTACTGCGATTTCATCCGGTATATGATATCGAAACTCGATGATGAGCCTTGCTCTGCCGCCGATCGCACGGGGAGAGGATTCTGCGCGGAGGATCCTATGGGGTTTTTGCCCTCGAAGGATGCGTTTTTGTATGCGGGGGCAGCGTTGGAGATCATCCCGGGGCTTGTCGGCATTGACGGTGAAGTCGTTGTGGCGAGAAAGTGCAATACAAGCATGCCGTACGGTTCGATGCGCCGCTATTCCGTTTCGGACATACATCAGCCTCATATAATAGATGTCTATGAGGTGTACATCATCGACAAGGAATTCGAGCTGAAAAAGGTGAGTTTTTACTTCAACGGTTATATGCCGCGCTCCGACCGCCGCAGTATACTCTTGCCCGACGGCTTCACGGTACGGCAAAATTCGCCCTTGCAAAAGACATACAATTTTGTGTCCAATGCATGAGTTCACATCGCTTGATCGGACAGAAACCCGCTTGAAAGCGGGTTTCTGCCTGTTTAGCGGTTTACTGTTTGAAGTCAGTAATTTAATGTGGCAGTTAAAAACCTGCTAAAGCTGATTCCGGTGTCACGATCGCGGAATTGGCCGTCGCCATAAATTATATTCATGTCTATAGAATCGCGGTCTTTTCTTTCTTTGAGTTCGCCTCTCGCTATTGAATTTGCACCGATATCGAATAAATACAGAGTTCGCTTCGATTTATCATTTAACACCAGACTCCAATTATTTTTTAAAAAGCTTATGGCGGGATTTGCCCAATACACATTTAAAGTTGAATTTTTGGAAGCAAATGTATAATGGGAATGGATGTCATAACCATTTTTCTTAAACAGTTCGCGCGCTTGAGCCCTTGTCATCATATGTGTTTGCGGAACAGGCTCAGAAAACGGAGGCGGAGGTTGTATGATGTTACGACGAGTGCATTTTATTTCGTAGTTTTGTATTGCTTCAAGAATTTCATTTTCCGAAAAACTTTTACGGTAGTGGGTTATGAGCAATTCTTGAATAAGAGTTGTTCCGTTTTCATCGAGTTCGGATTGAATCATTTTGATGCTTTCCGCGTGTTGACATTTATCATCTATCCATTTTTCGATTGAGTTGCGGTCGAAATCATGTTTTTGAAAATGTCGGATAAACTCAATACCATCGGAATTGTTCGCTGTGAACTCAATTTCTAAGGATTTGGCTTTGTTCTTGGCATAATCGTATACAACGACACAGACATGGTCGTATATTAAAACACCGACTTCGCAATTAGACTGTTTCAAGTAACTGATCAGTTGCTCTTCGATGCCCCGGTCCAGAGTTTTGTTGTATTTTTTCAGTTCAAAAATGAATTTCAAATCGGAATCGACATATATGGCTATATCGGCAATAAGACGATCGTGCGAACCTAGCCTCATTCTTTCTTGCGGCCTTATTTCTTGCCGTAACCGACTGTATCCTAACAATTCACTGCAATAGAGTTCCCATTTTGCTTGGACTGCGTTCTCGCCAGCCAATCGCATTTGGGCGTAGTCCGCTGCTATTATCTTCCATTTATCTTTTGCATCCATCTTCTGCCACTCCTATTTCTGTTAATGCATTTATACCTATTATAACATTGAGTATGGGACAAAAATCACCCATTGTCAATAGGAGGCGTTTTAAATGCGACTCAAAATATAAAGAACAAATAGCGTTTGCAGAAGGTAGTGGCAGAGTAGCGGCAAATATAAAATCATCGCATTGCGGGGCGGTGGTTGTGGCGGCTCAGAATATTGCGAGACGGAGAGGAAAGGGGAGAGGGAGAGAGGCGCGGGATACCCTGTGGCGGGAGAGGGGAAAGAAGAGCCACCGGCGTTGCCGGTGGCTTTGAACGGTCATCAAGAGTTGAGACGGATGTCGTGCGGAAGGTCAGCGTTGCAGGCGGTCGACGTTGCGGAAGGCGCCCGCCACGATGACATGGTCGTCGGCGCGGAAGACGTAGTCGCTGGTGGCGAGGGCGACGGAGTTGCCGTGTTTGATGGCGAGGACGTTGAGCCCGTACTCCTTGCGGACGTTGGCGTCCACGAGGTTTTTGCCCGTCCACTCTTCGGGGACTTTGATCTCGAACACGCCGTAGTCGGCGCCGAGCTGTATAAAGTCGAAGATGTTGTCCGCGTTGTATCTCACCGCGGTCTTGAAGGCGAGGTCCTTTTCGGGGTAGACGACCTCGTCGGCGCCGTTGCGGAGCAGGAATTTGCTCTGGATCTCGCTGCCCGACATGGAGACGACGTGTTTCGCGCCCATGTCTTTAAGGAGGGAAGTGACTTCGAGCGACGCCTGGAAGCTCTCGCCCATGGTGACGAAGCAGATGTCGAAGTTGTTGACGCCGATCTCCGCCAGCACTTCCTCGTGGCTGCAATCGCCGATGACTGCGTCCGTGAAGTTGTGGGCGAGGCGGTTGACGGTGTCCTCGTTCTTGTCGGCGATCATGACCTGATTGCCGAGCTCCGTGAGTTTGAGGGCGAGGTAGGTGCCGAAGCGTCCCATGCCTATGACAAGAATGGATTTCATATTATCTCCTTTGCCGCATACGGTCTGCGGCGGATCAGCCTATCAATATTTTTTCCGTCGGGCGTTTGATGTTGGGCTGCACTTTGCTCGTCATCATAGCCGACGCAAGGGTGAGCACTCCGAGCCTGCCCGCGAACATCAGAAGAGTCACGATGAACTTGGACGCGGCGTGGAGACCCGGCGTTATGCCCGTGGTGAGACCCACGGTCGCGATCGCGGAGACGCACTCGAAGGAGACGTCCCTGAGGGTGACCTCCGGCGGCTCGATGGCGCAGATGATGAGCGTCGCGGTGAGCACGAAGATGAGGTAGATGGTGAAGAGGGACATTGCCTGCTTTGCGAGCGAGAGGTCGAGCGAGCGCTTGCCGATGACGATGTCCTTATGTCCGCGCACGGAAGAGTAGAGTCCGAAGAGTATGACCACCATGGTGGTGACTTTCACGCCGCCCGCAGTCGAACCGCTGTTGCCGCCGATGAACATCAGGATCTGGATGAGCAGCACACTGCTGTCCGACAACTCTGCGATGGGGACGGTGTTGAAGCCCGCCGTCCTCGGGGTGACAGCCTGGAAGAGGCAGATGAGGAAGCTTTCCGCTGCGCTCTTGCCTTCCAGCACCGTCCCGCCCTGTTCGAATGCGAAGAGGAGGAGCGCGGGCAGGAAGACGAGGATGAGAGTCGCCCACAGCACGATGCGGGTGTGCAGGCGATATTGTCTGTAACGGAAGCGCTTGTCCCAGATGTCGCTCCACACCACGTAGCCCATGCCGCCGATGAGGATGAGGGCGCAGATGGTGAGGTTGACCACCCAGTCGCCGCTGTAAGTCGTGAGGGAGGCGAACGGCGTGCCCTTTATGCCCATGAGGTCGAAGCCCGCGTTGCAGAACGCGGAGACGGAGTGGAAGACGGCGAACCATACGCCTCTCCCGCCGAACTCGGGCACGAAGCGGAGCATGAGGATGCACGCTCCCGCGATCTCCACCGCGAAGGTGAAGAAGAGGATGCGTTTGATGAGTTTGAGGATGCCGCCCTTAGTGAAACTGCCCGCGGACTGCGCGATGAGGGTACGCTCGAAAAGCCCTATCCTTCTCCCGAGAGCGAAGGAGAACAGGGTGACGAAGGTCATGAAGCCCAAGCCGCCTATCTGTATGAGCAGCAGCACGACGATCTGTCCGAAAGTCGTCCAATGCAGGAAGGTGTCCACGGTGATGAGACCGGTCACGCAGGTGGCGGATGTGGCGACGAGCAGAGAGTCGATGAAGGCGGTCCAGCCGCCGTTCTTTGCCGAAATGGGCAGGCAAAGGAAAAACGTCCCCACCAAAATGATGCCGAGATAACCCAGCACCAGGATCTGCATTGTGGACGGTTTCCACTTCAATTTGCGCCGTTGAGGTTTCTCAGCCACAACGGCAGGATCAGCAGGTATCATATTATGGATCCTCTCCCGTTCCGCCTCATTCTAACATATTTACGCGGAGCGCGCAACGGTTGCGCGCAAATGAGGAGGTTCTAAGCTAAGTCCGCACCCCGGCGCGGCGGGACGCTTGCGCGTGCTCCGGTGCGTTGAGGTGCGGACTTCGTATCGCTCGTTTTGCGGGACTTACTCTTCTGCCGAGGTCTTGCTTTCGGCAGCTGCTGCGGCTTGTGCACGCAGAAGGTCGCGGATCTCGCGGAGCAGGTCGTCGGTGGTTTCGGGCTTGACTGCGGCTGCTGCGGCTTCCTCCGCCGCCTTCTTCTCGGCTGCGCGCTGCTCGAGGATGGCTTTGATCTCCTTGCGGCTCTTGCCCTCTTTGCGGAGCTGTTCCGCTTCGTCGGAGGAGAGCAGACCGAGTTCGCCCTTGAGACCGCCGAACCCTTTCTGTGCGGTGGCGATGGCTTTCAGGATGAAGAAGAGCACCAGCGCGGTGAGAAGGAAGGTGATGATCGCCATGATGAAAGCGCCCCAGTCGATGTAGACGGACTTGGCGAGGTCGGCAAGCGCGGGGTTGGCATTGAACTCGCTCATTGCGATCTCCACGCCTTCGGTGGTGCGGGGAACGAGCATGGTGATGAGTCCGCTGATGCCGTCGCCGATGGGGATGGCACTGATGAGGGGTTTGAGGATGCTGTTGACGAGAGCGTTGACGATCGCGGTGAACGCGGCGCCTATGATCATGCCTACTGCAAGCCCCATGACGTTGCCGCGGGTGATGAATTCCTTGAATTCGGTCAGGATCTTCGGTGTTTTGAACTTTTTCATGATATATCTCCCTGAAATTTTCTCGTGTACGATGCGGCACGCGTTATCCCCGTCGGGCATGATCTGCCGGTGCGCGCCGTGCGCCGCGGGAAAACTTTAAGCATTATACAATGGACGCGCGCGCGAGCGCAACCGTTTTGAAGGATTTGGGCGGACGGCCGTTTCGGAACCTTTTGCGGACGAGGGAGCGAAATAATGCGGATTCCCGCTTGACAGAAGGGGAGAGCGGTGATACGATGAATGCGCTAGGGGTGCCGAAAGGCTGAGATCATACCCTTCAACTTGTGAGATAATCCTCGCGTAAGGAAGCAAACGAGCCTTATTCCTTTTGTTGAACACCCCGAGCATATGTTCGGGGTTTTTCATTCCCCGCGCAAGACGGAAATTCTTTTACGGAGGATACAAAAATGATCAACCTTTTGTTGGCGTCGGCGGAAGGGCCTACGCCGGACGAGATCATCGCTGGTGCCGGTGAAGCCGTGCAGGGCGCGGTGGACGAGAAGATCTCGGAAGCGATCAAGACTCTTTTCGACGGATTGAGTTCCCAGCTCGGTTTCGCCATCCTTTACACCGTGGTGGCACTTGCCGTCCTCGGACTTGCCGTTGCCCTTTTGATGTACCGTTTCAAGCGTGACAGGCTCAAAGATTACGCCAAAGTCGCGTTCGGCGTGGTCGCGGGGCTTGCCATAATGGCGACGGTCTTTATGGCGACCGTGGAGTTTTATCAGATCAACAACTACGAGGGCGGCGTGCCCGATGCCACCTTCAAGCCCATCCTTGCTTTCGTGTGCATAGCGATAGGCGGCGGCTGCCTTATGGGCATCGCGTCCTTCTTCAACAAGTTTGCCGTCAAAGTGGCGGCGGTCATCACCGGTGCGGGACTGCTCGCGGCGTTCATAGCCGCCATGGTCCTCATGAGCCGCAACTTCGAGAGCAGCTGGTCGGAGTGGTATTCCGCCGATATGTCGCAGACGGGACTCATTGTGTCCGTCGTCATCGGCGTCCTCATCATGATCGGCATCTTCATCCTGGGCAAAAAGAGGGAAGTCAACAACACCAGAGCCATAGTGTACGGCGCCATCGCCATCGCGATGTCCTTCGCCCTCTCCTATGCGCGTTTCGTCAAACTCCCCCAGGGCGGCAGCGTGACGTTCGCGAGCCTCCTGCCCCTCATGATCTATTGCGCGATGTTCGGCACCCGCAGAGGTGTGATGGTCTGCCTCATTTACGGCTTCCTGCAAGCGCTCCAGGACACCTACATCATCCATCCGCTGCAATTCCTGCTGGACTATCCGCTCGCATTCGGCATGATCTCGGCAAGCGGCATCTTCTTCGAGCGTACTCCGCTCAAAAAGAATAAGCTCGCGGCGTTCATCGTCGGCGCCGTCATCGCCGTCGTGCTGCGCTATGCTTGCCACATCTGCTCGGGTACGTTTGCATTCGGTGCGGATGCTCCCGACACCGCAAGCTCCTTCTTCGCTTACAGTGCGGCGTACAACTCCTTCACCATGGTGGACCTCGCCATAGACCTTGCGGCGGGCATCCTTCTCTTCCTCTCCCGCGCCTTCCGCAGACAGATGGACATCGCCGTCCAGCCCGCCAAAGGCGTGGAGGACGACTTCTCCGACGAGGACGATGTCTACACCCACGACAGCGGTTCCCATGCGGAAGACGGGAGAGGTTCCGACGACAGCAAAGGGTTTGTCTGATTCCGTGCAACCTGCATTTTTCCTTAGTGAAAGACGCCGCATGAGCGGCGTCTTTCGCTGTATATCGGCGCGGGAGTGTTGCACCCCCGCGCCGATATATTATTGCACAAAATATGGTTTGTTTTTTGATAATGTCAAGTTAAAATATGTTTTTAGCTGGTTTTGCGGTGCAGCGCATGCGCGCTCATCTGAATGCGAGGTCGCGGATGAAGAACACCGTGCCGTCCGTCACGCGGAATGTCACCTTAGGGGCGGTGGCGACGTTGGATACGCCGCGGGTGTCCGTCGGAGTGAGAGTGAGGTCTTCGAGCGGATATTCCACGCCGCGCGCTTCCGTCACCGTCGCCGCGCCGCCGTAGGGCAGGATGGAGAAGGTTTCGCCGGCTTCGAGGTCGAATGAAAAGCCGGGGTTAAGGCTCGCGCTCACGCCGTATATTTCCGCGTCGTCGTCGAGGGAGCGCACGCGCATGCCCAGTTTCATGGCGAGAGCCATTACGGCAAGATTGCCGAGGAAGTGGTCGTATCTGCCGCCCGTCACGCCGTACAGGGTGACGAGGTCGGCGCCGAGTTCCTTTGCAAAATACACCGCGGACTCGCCGTCCGTGAAGTTCTTGTGCGAGTCGTGGTAGAGCAGCGGTATGCCTTGGGGCGCGCTGCCGAGCGAGTCGAGGTCGCCCACGAGATAGTCGGGGCGTACAGGACACAGGCGGTAGCCTCCGTCCGCGCAGATGATCTTGTCGGCGCCGATTTCCCGTGTGACGGGCACGCCGGAGTTGAGAATGATCGCAATTTCCATGGCAGATCCTTGTTGTGTGTCATCGTGAAGGCAGCCTGCGGCGGGGCGTTGCGACGGGAGACCGCTCACGGAGCGGAAGCGCCGCGTGTCAGTCGCACTGCCAGGTGTCGGTCACCTCGTCCGTCTCGTCGTAGATCACGGTGAGGTCGGAAGCTCCCGCCACCGCGTTCACCGAGGCGCGTTCGGCGGCATATGCCGCCGCGGTCTGCAACAGCATGAGGTTGAGGACGGGACGGTGCCCGGAAGCCAGGCAGAACATCGTGTCGCCGTCGAAGTCCGTGTGCACGGGACGTATTGCTCGCGCGAGCCCGTCGTGGGATGCCGAGGCGAGTTTGTTTGCGCCCACCTTGTCCAGCTTGGCGTCGGTGAGGATGCAGCCTATCGTCGTGTTTGTGCCCATGAAGAGTTTCATCAGCCCGCCCGTGACTATGTGCCGCTCCGTGTCAAGGAAAGAGCCGTCGTTCGCCTTTGCGCCGGCGACGATCTTCCCCGTCACGGAGTCGAACACGTCGCCCAGCGCGTTGACGGCGACGATCGCGGTCACGGTCGCTCCCGCCACCTTGACCGAGAAGGCTCCCACGCCGGATTTCGAGGCATATTTGAGCCCGCGGATCTTGCCGACCGTTGCGCCCTTGCCCGCGCCGTGTTGCCCCACAAACGGCACTTTACCTGCATTTTCGCACGCCTGAAACCCCATTTTTGCATCGGGGTGATGCAATTCCTTTTGATTGAGGTCATACAGCACCGCACCCGTTACGATGGGGACGAGCTTGCCCATGGACTTATAGCCGCATCCTTTTGCGGCGAGCCATTCCATGACCCCCGTCATGGACGCGAGCCCGTAGGCGGAGCCGCCCGAAAGCACCACGGCGTTTACCTTGTCCATCATCTTTTCGGGGCGGAGGAGGTCGGTCTCCCGGGTGCCGGGGGCGCCCCCTCTGCAGTCCGCGCCGCCCATCGCGCCCTTTTGCGCGAGGATGACGGTCACGCCCGTGAACTCGTCTTCGGCGGCGCCGATGACGAAACCTTTCGGAACTAACACGTTCATATCATTCTCCTTTCGGGACTCCGTTGCCGCACACCGCTGCGGCGGCGGGGAGTCAGCTCATGCGTTTCATATGAGGCAGGGCATAGTCGAAAAATCCCGCATACGCCTCGCACTTGTCGATGTCGATGCGCTCCCGCTTGCATCCGCCGTTGCACATTCTGAGATATTTGCAGCTCCCGCACTTTTCGGGGAGGGCGGAGCCCTCTTCCAGGAATCTCACCGCGGCGGGAGACTCCGCCAGCTCCCGGAAGCTCATTCGGTTTATGTTGCCCGCAAGATACTCGTCCAGGCAATAGAAGTCGCAGGGATAGACGGCTCCGTCCCCCTCCACCACGAACTGCTGCGAACACCCGCCGTTCATGCCGCACTGTTCGGCGCGGCGGAAGGAGGCGAGTTGCACGAAGTTGTCGAACTGCCGTATGGAGGTGTAGCGCCCGTCTATCATGTCCTTCATATAGAGGGAGAACGCTTTTTTCAGAAAATTGAGGTAGGCGGCGGGGGTGAGGCAGATGTCCTCGTCCGCCTCTTCCGTTGCCGCATCTTCACCGGCGCGGCGGAGGGGACGCAGCACGGGGATGAACTGCAAGTGACGGAATTTGTTGCGCCTGAAAAAGGCGTAGACGCGCTCGATGTTCTCCGCTACGGGACGGGTGAGCACGGTGAGGATGTTGAATTGCGTGCGGTTGCGGTCGAGCAGTTTGGCGGCGGCGTACACAGCGTCGAAGGACGGCGTGCCGTCCGCGAATACGCGCATCGCGTTCATGGATCTGTCGCCGTCCAGCGAGAGCCCCACAAGCCATCCGAAGCGGGTGAACATCCTGCACCACTCCTCGTCGAGCAGGGTGCCGTTGGTCTGCACGCCCACGCTCACGGGGGAGCGTTTGACGTTGAGCGTGCGGATGAGCTCCTCCGCCTTCACAAAGAATCCTTTGCCCGCGAGCAGGGGTTCGCCGCCCTGGAAGGAGAGCGCGACGGGCGCGCCGTCCGCGTAGTCGAGCGCCTTTGCGATGACGTTTTTCAGGGTCTCTTCGCTCATCATGCCGTGAGAGGGCGCGGAGCGCTGCGCGGCGAGGGAGTGATAGAAACAATATTTGCACCGCATGTTGCAAAGGGAGGACGCGGGTTTGAGCATGACGGAGATCGCGGGCATCAGCGTATCCCCCTGCGATCGGACTTCATCTCCGCGCGGAAATCTTCCAGCACGGCGCGTATTGCTTCGCCGATCTCCGGGTAGGTGTTGTACAGGCTGTACGACTCCGCCGGATCGACGTCGAGATTGACGAGCAGATTGCGGTACTCCGCGCCGAAGTAGGCGGAGTTCTCCGTAGGCACTTCGTCAAAGAACTTGAAAGTGAAAGTAGCGCCCTCGCACGAGTCGGGATATGCTGAGGAGAGCGCGATGCCTTCGCCGTCCGTGCCCGCGCCGACGTACGCCTTGCCGCCTGAGAAGGTCACGGGCACCGCCGCCGCCCACGCCGTGCCGCCTTTGAGGAAAATGAGCACGTCGTGCAATACGGAGTCTTCCGCCGTCTCTCCCGTGAGCACGGGAAGCAGATTGACTCCGTCAATGACTCTGTCCGACGGGAGGGCGGTCACGCCGCATGCCGAAAGCAGGGTGGTGAAGATGTCGAAATTCATTGCCCGTGCGGAAACGACGGAAGCGGTCACCGTGTCCGTCACTTCTTCGGTGTAGTTGCCGTGTATTTGTATCTCCGCGGTTTCGCCGTCCGCATGAAGCGCGCCCACGTCGCCCGCCTGCCAGCTGACTATGCAGGGCACTTTCATGCCGCCGTCGAAGGGGGTGCCCTTTCTGCCGCGCAGATAACCCGCGGCGCCCAGGTTGCCGGGACCGTTGTCGGAGGTGAACACTATGAGCGTGTTGTCGTAGAGCGAGCCGCCGTTCTTTTCGTCGGACGTGGTTTTAAGGTAATCGAGGATTCTGCCGAGTCCGCGGTCGAACTCCTCTATGCAGTCGCGGTAAGTGTCGTCGGACGTATCGCCTTTGCCTTTCCCTCCGTTGTCGGAAAATACGGGCGCGTGCGGCCACGGAGAGGCGTAGTACATGAGGAAGGACGATCCGCTCTCCGCGGATTCGGACATCTTTTCGACTACCTTGTCGGTGAAGAGAGAGGTGCTCATGGACTGGTCGAGGTTCTCGTCATGCGTGCGCACTACGCCGCCGGTGCTTCCGCCGGCATAGTCCTCCACCCATGTGTAAGGCGTCATGTCGTTGACGTAGTAGCTGCCGTAGAAGTAGTCGAAACCCTGCGCAGTGGGGAGATATTCGCCGTAGTCGCCGAGGTTCCATTTGCCGACGGCGTAGGTGTCGTATCCTATCGCGTTCAGCACTTCGGCAAAGGTGATTTCGTCGCCGAGCATGCCGTCAACGTTGTTTAGGAAGTCGTAGGCGTTGATGAAGTGCGTGGGTGACCACGGAGTGCCGTCCGAGGGGCTGTTGACGGTGGGGAAGACCACGTTGTCCAGCCATCCGCGGGAGTTGTATCTGCCCGTCAGCAGGGAAAAACGCGAGGGCGAGCACACGGGGGATGCGGCGTAGAAGTTCTCCATTATCACGCCGTTTTCGGCGAGGGAGTCGATGTTGGGGGTGTAGATCTGCGGCTTTCCGTCCGTCAGACGGCTGCTGTATGCGGAAACGTCGGCATATCCCATGTCGTCCATGAGTATGACGAGCACGTTGGGGCTGTTCCGTTTCGCCGAAGAGGAGGAGAGCGAGCCGAGATACGCGTCATGCCCCTCCCACATCCTGTCCACCGTCGGGCGGACGCGCAGGCTCATCAGCACCGCATACATCGCGCACGCGCCTATCATAAGGACGGCGACGGCTGCCGCCGCGGCTTTTAGCGCGTTGCCGCGAAAGACTTTGCCGAGGAGCAGGAACGCTGCGGCGAGTGCGACGGGGGCGGTGAGAAGCACCAGATGCCACCACACGCGGTAGCCGAAAGAGTCCGCGCCCCATATGAGAGAGTAGAGGAAGAGGCCCAGGAATACCGCGCCGTAGGACGCCCACAGCCACATGTTGACCTTGCGTCCCGCAATGGAGAGCGCGGCGAAGAACACTGCCGTGAGGGCGGCAAGCCCGACCGCGGGGATGGCGAGTTTGTTCATGCCGGTGCCGAGCAGCACGACGGCGAAAGCGCAGCACACCCCGAACCAAACTGCGGAAAGCACGCTCCTGCCCGCGGAAACCGCGCCGAGATCCTTCGGCGCGCGCCGTTCGGGCGCGGAAGTTATCTTGGCCGCGGAGATAAGCGCGTCGGACGTAACGCGGGTGTTGTCGTGATCGGTGCAGTGTGTCTCGTTCATCTGCCGTGCTTCCTTTTATAATTCCATCATACCACAGCGCCGCCTTTCGGGAAAGGCTTTTCGCCGCCGCGCGTGCGCCCCGTGCCGGCACGCGTTCCCGCGCCGCCCGGCGGTCAGAGTATCCCTCTGCGGTTGGACTTCATCTCTGAGCGGAATTCTTCCAGCACGGAGCTGAGCTTTGCCGCCACTTCCGGGTAGACCATGGACACGTTGTAGCCCTCGATGGGGTCTGCGTCGAGGTTGAAGAGGTAGTTGACGTAATATTGATCGATGAAGGCGGAGTTCTCCGTCTGCACGCGGTCGTAATACTTGAAGTCGTAATGTTCCGTGCCGTGTTCCGTCTCCACGGGCACTTTCATCATCTGCACCGCCTGGGTCTTGCCCTTCTTTTGATAGAAGAGGACGTCGTGCACGGAGGCGTCGGGATCGTCGGTCCCGCCGCGCCAGAGAGCGGCAAGGTCCGCGCCGTCTATGATCCTGTCCGAGGGCAGGAACGCGCTGCCGTCGTCGTTGGTCACTCCGGAGAGGGAGATCAGGGTGGTGAAGATGTCGAAGTTCATGGACGAGGACGTGACGCGGAGGGTGGGAGAGGTGCGGGAAGTACCGTCGTTCTCTGTCACCGTGACGGTGGAGTTGGGGTTGCCGCCCACGCCGCCCGCGGGATAGCTCGCGATGAGGGGCACTTTCATGCCGCCCTCGAAGGTGGTGTTCTTTCTCCCTCTCAGCGCCCCCGTTGCCCCCTCGCGCCCGGGACCGTTGTCCGAGGTGAAGATGACGACGGTGTTGTCGTAGAGGGTGCCGCCGTTCTCCTCGTCGGAAGTAGAACGGAGATAGTCGAGGATCCTGCCCAGCTCGCGGTCGAACTCCTCTATGCAGTCAATATAGCTGTCGTCCGAGGTATCCCCCTTCCCGTTGCCGTTGTTGTCGGAAAAGATGGGGTAGTGCGGCCACGGCGAGGTGTAGAAGGCGAGGAAGGGGTTGCCGCTCTCGACGGAGGAGGTCATGAAGGAGAGCATCTCCGCCGTGAAGAGGCGGGTGCTTTCGGACTGGTCGAGGTTTTCGGCGTGAGTGCGCACTTCGGCGTGGGTCACGCCCTCCGGGTGTCCGCTGCCCGTGTCCCGCACCCAGTTGTAGGGCGTCATATCGTTGACGTAATAGCTGCCGTAGAAATAGTCAAAACCCTGGTTGGTGGGCAGATATTCGCCGTAGTCTCCGAGGTTCCACTTGCCTATGCACGCGGTGTCGTAGCCCGCAGCTTGCAGCACTTCCGCAAAGGTCACCTCGTCGCCGAGGATGCCGTCCACGTTGAAGAGGAACTGATAGGGGTCGAGGAAGTGGGTGGGGGACCACGGGTCGCTGTCCGTGACGGTGGGGAAGACCACGTTGTCGAGATAGCCGCGGGAGGAATATCTGCCCGTCAGCATCGCGAAACGCGAGGGGGAACACACGGGAGACGCGGCGTAGAAATTCTCCATCATCACGCCGTTCTCCGCGATGGAATCGATGTTGGGGGTGTTGATGGTGGGAGTCCTGCCCGTGAGATAGCTGTACGCCGAGATGTCCGCATACGCCATGTCGTCCATGAGTATGACGAGGACGTTCGGCGACGCGCCCTTCTTTTTGGAGGAGACGGAGGAGAGATAGGCGTCATGCCCCTCCCACAGCCTGTCCACCACGGGGCGGGCTCGCAGATTCATGAAGAGGGCGTATATGCCCGTCGTCGCGATCATGAGGGAGAGCACCGCGCACGCAACGCCTTTGAGCGCCTTGCCGTTCAGGAATTTGCGGAGGAAGACGAACAGCACCGCCATGCCGACGGGTCCGAGCAACAGCACGAGGTTCCACCACAGCCGTTTGCCGAATGAGTCCGCGCCCCAGATGAGGAAGTAGAGGAATGTCCCGCCGTAGATGACCAGCACGGACACCCAGAGGAAGAGCCCTGCGGGTTTGTCCTTTGCGGTGCGCGCGATGAGCGCAACGGCGGCGACTATGGACAGCACCAGCCCCACGAGCGGGAAAAAGTTGAGCCCCGACGCCAGCATCGTCAGCATGAATATGCAGCACAGCGCGAGCCACACAATGCCGAAGATGTCCTTTGTGCGCGGGATGGCGCCTATGCCGTCCGCGGCTCCGTTCTGCTGCCGCACTTCGTCTTCCTTTTCTTCCGGCAGGGCCTTGATGTCGCGATCCTCCGTGGTCATTTATCCTCCGTATGCGGGTATGCCCGCGCATATCCGCGCGGAAATTTAACCTTCGTCAAAAATTATACATTAGAATGCGGCGTTTTGCAAGAGGGTTTGCCGCGGCGGTTGATTTCGGGCGGGGATGTGGTATAATCAAGTCATCAAGATACAAGCGAGGGTACTATGGAAGAATTTTGGCATGGCGTAGTGGACTTTTTCAAGAACGCCGGGCTCAACATCCTCTACGGCATCATCATTCTCATCGTCGGTCTCATCGTCGTCAAGCTCATCAAAGAGGTGCTGAAACGCATCCTCCGCAAGAGCAAACGCGACGAGGCGATGTCCGGCTTCATCGTGTCGCTGGTCAACATCGTCTTGGAGATCATAGTGCTCATCACCGCGCTCGCGACCATGGGCATCAACACCGCCTCGATCATCGCGGTCATCGGCACTTGCGGCGTCGCCATAGGTCTCGCCCTGAAGGACAGCCTGGGCAACATCGCGAGCGGCATCATGATCATCTTCAACAAGCCCTTCAAGAAGAACGACTATGTCGAGATCGCGGGTGAAGAGGGCAGGATCACCAACATCAACCTCTTCAACACCACATTGAAAACGGACGACGACACCGTCATCATCGTGCCCAATTCCGAGGCGGTCAACAACCCTATCATCAACTATGAAGGGTGCCGCTTCCGCCGCATCGTGGTGGACATCGCCGTGGACAAGGGCAGCGACATCGCCGAGGTGCGCGACATCGTCGACAAGGTCGCGACCGCGGAGGAGCTTCTTGCAAAAGAGGAAGATTACAGCATCGTTATGAACGGTCAAGATACCAATTCGGTCAAAATGCAGCTCAAATGCTTCACTCCCACCGAGTCCTATTGGTCCGTGAAATACCGCCTCAACGAGTCCGTCTACACCGCCTTGAAAGACGCGGGCTACCTCACCCCGAACATGCAGGTGGATGTGTATGAGGGGGAGAGGCCGGCGCCCCGCAACCCCAAAAAGAAGAGCTGAGGGCACTATTCGGCGAATTGCTGTGTCAAGCGCCTGCGGTCTGAACAGTCACGTACGCATTAGTACGCTCCTGTCCATCCCGCAGGCGCTTTCCTTGCACTTCATCGAAATATCGCCGTCAGCCCTGACGGCGCTATTTCGCGAATTGCTTTGTCAGAGCCCTTGTCTTCGGACGAGGGCTTCGTCGTGCTCGGGGACGCTTCGAATAGACGGATCGTCTCGCGGGTGAGTTAGAATTCCCCCTCCTTCCCTTCGGG
>UMHM01080308.1_pt1 | contig 24718 bp, 19 predicted proteins | sample 1965501 | NCBI WGS metagenome assembly UMHM01 (sample SAMEA4836095, study PRJEB28245) | human gut metagenome | biome: gut microbiome; material: fecal sample | place: Denmark | collected 2008
TTATTTTTATTCGGCGCGCTTTAGCCACTTTATCGACAGTCTACGGCACCGAGGTTTTCCCTCGGTGCTTTTTGTTTTGATAAAGAAACGCGCTGATTTTTTTGCAGCAGTGCTTCCCGAGCTTTTCAAACACGAATTCAAAAATAAGGCGCAAATATTTATTGTATAATTTTGCATTATATGATATTATAAATATGTATAACTTTCAGCAATTACCATGGAGGAAAAAGCTATGAAAAACACAGAAAAATCACTTGAAGCGCTTGTGGCGCTTTGCAAGGGCAGAGGCTTTGTTTACCCCGGCTCGGAAATATACGGCGGCCTTGCAAACACTTGGGATTACGGCCCGCTCGGCGTTGAGCTTAAAACAAACATCAAAGCCGCTTGGCGCAAAAAATTCATTCAGGAAAACAAATACAATGTGGGCCTTGATGCCGCAATTCTTATGAACCCGCAAACATGGGTTGCATCGGGCCATCTCGGCGGATTTTCAGACCCGCTTATGGATTGTTGCGAATGCAAAACCCGCCACAGAGCAGACGATCTTATCGAAAGCTTTGACGGCACAAATGTTGCCGGCTGGAGCAACGAGGAAATGAGCGCATATATTAAAGAGCACAACATTCCCTGCCCCAACTGCGGCGCGCATAATTTTACGGACATTCGCCAATTCAACCTTATGTTTAAAACATTTCAAGGCGTTACCGAGGATTCAAAGGACGAAATTTATCTTCGCCCCGAAACGGCACAGGGCATTTTCGTAAACTTTGCGAATGTGCAAAGAACAACAAGAAAGAAAATTCCCTTCGGCGTTGCACAGGTCGGCAAATCCTTCAGAAACGAAATCACACCGGGTAAATTTATTTTCCGCGTGCGTGAATTCGAGCAAATGGAGCTTGAATTCTTCTGCAAGCCGGGCACAGACCTTGAATGGTTTGATTACTGGCGCAGCTTCTGCCGCGATTGGCTCTATTCTCTTAACATGAAGCCCGAAAACCTTCGCCTTCGCGATCATTCGCCCGAGGAGCTTTGCTTCTATTCAAAAGCCACAACGGACTTTGAATATCTTTTCCCGTTTGGCTGGGGCGAGCTTTGGGGCGTTGCGGACAGAACGGATTATGACCTTTCGCAGCATATTAAAACAAGCGGCAAAAACCTTGAATATTTTGACCAAACAACGGGCGAAAAATATGTGCCCTATGTTATTGAGCCGTCTTTGGGCGTTGAAAGGCTTTTCCTTGCGCTTCTTACCGAGGCATACGATGAAGAGGTTATAGACCCCGAGAAAAACGACACCAGAATCGTGCTTCACTTCCACCCCGCACTTGCTCCGTTTAAGGCCGCAGTGCTTCCGCTTTCCAAAAAGCTCAGCGAGCAGGCAGGCGAGGTTTACGATAACCTTTCAAAGAAATTCAACATTGATTACGATGATGCAGGCTCAATCGGCAAGCGCTATCGCAGACAGGATGAAATAGGAACGCCGTTTTGCATAACATATGACTTTGATTCCGCAGAGGACGGTTGCGTAACGGTTCGCGACCGTGACACTATGGAGCAGGTTAGAATCCCGATTACCGAGCTTGAGGACTTCATCGCGAAAAAAATCGAATTTTAACAAACCGAATTTTCACGGCGCACAGCACCGCCCGCCTCTGTGCGCCTAATATAAAAGGGCGGAAAGGCTTGTGATTTTATGAATCTTGACAGAGGCTTGATTAAACAGCAGGCAAGAGCGCTTATCAAAGATAAGGTTATGAAGCTGTTTATTACATCATTTGTGGTTTCGATTGCCATCATGGCAATTGGCGGATTATCTTTTTCGATTACATCCACCTCATCAAACGATATATTCAACGGAAGCGATTATTCTTTTTCCGACAACGGCAATTCAAACGACAAAAATTATTTTAACGATTTTGACGGCAGCGGCAATTCCGCAAGCGATTTTGAAAATTTCGGCACGGCGGCAAATTCCGCACCCGAAAAAACGCTTATTTCCGCGCCGCAAAAAGCCGCATCAAGCACATTGAGCGTGCTTTCCTATCCGCTTACGATCGCTCGGATTTTGTTATTACCGCTTTTGGTTTCACTGAGTTGGTATTATGTTAAATTTGTAAACGGCAGGGAGTACGAGCTTGGCGAGGGAATAAAAGTTACATACAAAGAAGCGTTTGAAAATTACGGCAAAAAGCTGGGTGCGGCATTTTTGCAAGGCCTGCTTATTGATCTGCTCTCGGTGCTGTTTATAATTCCGGGAATCATATTCTATTACAGTTCATATTTTACATATCAGCTGATTTGTGAATACCCCGAGCTTTCGCCAATGCAGGCAATCAAGCTAAGCAAAAAAATAGTAAAAGGCCACCGCAGCGAGCTTTTCGCGCTTGATTTAAGCTTTATTCCGTGGGGCTTACTTTGCATCGCGGTTTTCCCGCTTATATATGTTATTCCTTATGTAAGCACAACGCAGGCGCTTTATTACGAAAATTTCAAAGCCCGCGCAATTCAGCTCGGCGTTGTAACCGAGGATGATTTCCTTTCGGACGCGCAAAAAGCCGCCAAATATTCGGGCCAATACGGCAATCCGCAGGGCGGCCAATATTACGGCTCACCTTACGGCACTCATCAATACGCTCAGCCCGTGCAGAATCCGACTCAGCCTCAGCAGAATCCGGCTCAACCGGGTGCCTACTATGGCTATGCTCAGCCGCCGCAGGATTTCGGCGCGCAGCAGCAGCCGCAAAGTGGAGCATACACGCAAAACCAACCGCAAAACAAGGTGAATTATGCGCCAAATGCACAGGGATATTACCCGCCGCAGCAACCGGCAAATCCATATGCGCCCACATATTTCAATCCGCCGCAGCAGATTGTGCAGCAGCCTCAGCCGGCTTATTTTACACCGGATATCCCGCAGCCGCAGGATCCCGAAAAGCCGAAGGATATTTATGCACCCCTTGCAAACGACACGGTAAATCCGCCCGATATGCCGGAGGAGCCGAAGCAGGAAGCACCGCAAATCACGATTACGGAGCCTGAAGAGCCGCAAACGCCGCTTTTCAGCGAAATGGAAAAGCCGGTGGAGCCGACGGAGGCATTTATTGAGCCAACCGAGCCCACCGAGCCCACCGAGCCGAAGGATATTTCCTCACAAACGGCACCAGCGGCGGACATTCCGGAAGCTGCAATGCCGTTTATGCAGGCAGGCGTTTTCGGCACAGGCACATTTAACACGGCAGGCACCGAAGCTGCCGCCGACGCAAAGCCGAATACAGACGCTGCAAGCACCGACGCAAAGACGGATGCAGAAAATGCATCTGCCGATGCAAAAAACGATGTTGCTCCGCAGCCAAGCGACAGCGAAGAAGACTCGGCGCAATAACGGCCGGCTTTTTAACACGGCACGCGCATAAATTGAATGCTTTAAACAGCAGTTCGGTTTTTGCCTGCCAATCACATAAAATTAAGCGACGCAGTTTAAAGCTGCGCCGCTTTTTTTAATCCCAAAACGACAAAGTTACTCACAAACACAGGCAAAGCAAGCGCCGATTTACCGCCGAAAGCATAATTTAATATTCGCACTTGTATATTTATTTATATTTTAGTATAATAGAACCATGTTTAATATTTTACACGGTGGTGAAAAAATGCTCGGAAAATATGTCCGAATCAAGATAACAGACCCTATCGGCTCCGTTCGCGACGGCACTCGGTTTGTGTTTCCGCTCAATTACGGCTCGGTTTACAATGCAGATGAGCTTTATTCATTTGTTTTGGGAATAGACCATCCCGTTCGTAATTTTGACGGAAGAGTGATTGCAACTCTTAACCCGAAGGCCGGCGGAAAGCAGATTCTTATAACAGCTCCCAAGAGCACAAGATTTATAGTGAACGACATCAAAAAATACATTGATGTTGAAAAAGATTTCCCGAATTACAAGCTTGAATGTTTGTACGAAAGCAGCTGCGGCGCTGTGGTGTACAGAGATATCAAGGGCGAGGTGCGCTATCTGCTTATTAAAAACAAACGCTCGGCGCACTGGGGATTTCCAAAGGGCCACATTGAGCCGGGAGAAACGAAAAAGCAAACCGCAATCAGAGAGGTGCTGGAGGAAACCGGAGTTCATGTGCGCATAATTGACGGCTTTGAAAGCATTTCAAAATACAAAATTCAAAACAAGATTGAAAAGCAGGTTTCTATTTTTGTCGGCACCACAACAGACAGTTCAACCTCCATTCAGCCGGAGGAAATTGAGGACTATATTTGGCTTACCTACGACAGAGCTTTAAGCATTCTTAAATTTGAAAACGACAAAAGCATTATCACGGCGGCGCACGAATTTTTAAACAGCCACAATTATATTTAGCCGCCCGAAAGGACTGCGCTGCGAATGACGAAAGAGCAGGAATATCTTATATCGCTTCTTGCCGCATACATAAGCGGCGAAAAAATAATATTACAGCCCAACACGGATTTCAGGCTGCTTTTTAACACGGCTAAAATTCATAATCTTGCGTGCCCTGTTTTTTGCGCAATTTCCGGCGCCGAAAACGCAAATGAGATAAATGAAAATCTTTTTGCGGAATATCAGGGAGCGTTTCTTGATTCTGTTTATATAAATAATATGCAAATGCAGATTTTCGGCGAAATAAAGGCCTTGCTTGCAAAAAACGGCATTAAGTTTGTGCCGTTTAAAGGCGCCGTGCTGCGAGAACTTTATCCCGACCCCGAAGTAAGAACAATGGGCGACATTGATTTGCTTGTTGAAAAAGGCAGGCAAAAGCAGGTCAAAAAGTTGCTTTGCGAAAGCGGCTTTGAAAACACGGTTTGCGGCAGCGGAGAATGGGTTTACACAAAAGGCGGTGTGATTGCAGAGATACACACATCGCTTATAAACGGCAAAATCGGCAACAGCACGGCAGATGAATTTTTTGAAAATGCAATTCAAAAGGCGGAATTCAACGGCTGTGAGGGCAGGCTTTTGCCGCAATATCATTTTGAATATATCCTTGCGCACCTGGCTCACCATTTCGGCAACTGCGGAGCGGGCATAAAAATGGTGCTCGATTTGGCGGTTATGCTGAAAGCGGGCGGAATAAGCATTGAAGCCGCAGAGGCGGATTTTGAAAAAATGGGGCTTGGCAAATTTGCAAAAATCATTCTTGCAATCTGCAAAAAATGGTTTGGCTACGGCAAAGAATGCGAATACCCCACCCAAAAAACAGAGGATTTTATCGCCTCGCACGGAGCTTTCGGCAATGTGAGCAGAAACAAGGCCGTTGTGGTGGAGCGCACAAAGCTTGCCCGCGGCAGTGCCAAAGGCGGATTTTCGGCAAAGCTTGCGTTGCTTTTTCCGAGCTATGAGGAAATGTGCGCACTTTCATACATACGCTTTCTTAAAGGCAGGCGGTGGCTCACTCCGCTTGCATGGGCAATCAGATTTTTTAAAAATCTTTTTTGCAGGCGAAAAGATATGATGCGCCTTGCAAAAGAAATCGGCAGCAATGAAAACACGGCCGCCGCCCGGGAAGAGCTTGAATATTACAAAGAAATCGGCCTGCTTTAAATTTCGGCAGGCACAAATTTAAAATTCATCGTGCAAAATCACTGAAAACAAATTTTCGCACGAAGCACAAAAACACGCCGTTCACGCGGCAGGAGGTAAAATTTATGGGATTTTTAACAGCACTTTTAATTATTTTAATTGCGGCGATAATTGCTTTTGTTGTTTGGTTTGTTGTTTATCGTTTTGGCGGCAAATGCCCTATTTGCGCACTTGAAAAGATTACAAAGCCAACAAAAATAACAATGGATGTTGAAAACGAAGAGCCTTATTCGGCAGAGACTTCACCGACTCCCCCAATGGGCTGGAGCAGCTGGAACACCTTCCGCCAAAATATAAGCGAGGATTTGATTTTAGACACGGCCGAGGCCATGAAAAAAACGGGCCTGCTTGATGCCGGCTATCGCTATATTAACCTTGACGACTGCTGGCAAAGCTCTATGAGAGATGAAAACGGCAGACTTCAGGGCGATTTGGAAAAATTCCCCTCCGGCATTAAGAGCCTGATTTACAATATAAACCAAATGGGCATGAAGGTGGGGCTTTATTCCTCAAACGGCACCCTCACCTGCGAGGATTTGCCCGCCAGCCTCGGCAGAGAAACGCTTGACGCACAAACGATTGCCGAATGGGGCTGTGAATTTTTTAAATACGATTTCTGCCACCACAAAATAATCAGCGGTGCGGCACCGGTTATTGAAGCTCTTGAAATCAGCGAGCCGGGCAAAAAGGCAGAGCTTACCCTTTATCCCGAAAATGCCGAGTTTACCGGAAGAGCAAGAGTTTTGCAGGTTAAAAAGCTGCCGACGGGCAAGGGCATAGGCCTTTTAAACCACGGCGCAGGCACGGCAATCTTTCGCCCCGTTATCAACACGGCCGGCGCTTATGTTTTAACCCTGCTTATCCACAAGCAGTTCACAAGAAACGAAGAATATTTGCAGGTGGTTGTAAACGGCAAGGTGCACGAGGTGTTTTTCCCAAGCACAAAAGCACCAAGCCCAACGGGCAGAGCGCAGCTGATTATCCGCCTGCGCGCCGGCGAAAACGAAATTGTGCTCAGAAACCCTGTTAAAACAAGAGCAGACAGCTCTTTTATTCAATATCAAAGAATGGGCAATGCCCTTAAAGCCGCCACAAAAAAAGTGGCGTTTGAAACGGGACTCAGAGAAAAGCCCATCACCTTTTCAATTTGCGAATGGGGCCTTGCAAGCCCCTGGAACTGGGGCTTTGCGGCAGGCAACATGTGGCGCACCACGCCGGATATTATGCCGAAATGGTTCAGCATTCACATGATTTACCGCCGCAACATCGGCCTTTATGCTCACTCCGCGCCCGGCGCTTGGAACGACCCGGATATGCTTGAGGTGGGCAACGGCAAACTTACGGACGAGGAAAACAGAACTCATTTCAGCCTTTGGTGCATGATGGCGGCGCCGTTGGTGCTCGGCAATGATTTAAGACTGCTTTTGGGCACGGACGGCGAACCCAACCCCGAAAATCCGATTTTGAAAACGGTTACAAACAAGAGCCTTATCCTGATAGACCAAGATCCGCTCGGCAAGGCCGCCAAAAAGCTTAAAACGATTCACGGAATCGACATTTTGGCAAGGCCGCTTTCAAACGGCGATATCGCCCTTTGCCTTTACAATAAAACGGCGCATGTGCGCGGAGTTTCGATAGATATTACCGAAACCGCTGCGGATGAATATTTGAACTTCTCCCCCGCCGGCTCATACCAAGTGCACGAGCTTTGGAGCGATGAAAGATTTAACACAAAGATGATTTCCGCATCGCTTCAAAAGCACGGCTGCCGTGTTTACAGAATCAGCAAGCAATAACGGGAAATAATAAAAGAGCGTTTTCGGCGCCGAAAGGCGTTGCAAAACGCTCTTTGTTGCGCGGCGGAAACGCATTTTCGGCGCGTGAAAATGTTGACTTTACATCGGCACAGAGTTTGTTTCAACGCCGGGGAAGGCTTAATTTATTGCAAGCACATTGTGTCAATATACAGAAAAACAACCTCAACCGCTTCGCTGATAACAAAAAGGAATTATTAAAATGATTGCTAAATTGACAAAAAATGATTTTGACGGGATTTTCGAGCTTATCGAAAAAAGCTTTCCCACCGATGAATACAGGCAAAAAAGCGGCCAGCGCGCGCTGTTTTCACTGCCGGAATATGAAGTGTGGGGCATAAAAAACGCCGAAAACGAATTGCAAACGGACGCCTTTATAAGCCTTTGGCGATTTGAGGATTTTACCTACGGCGAGCATTTTGCCGTTCGCCGAGAGCTTCGCGGGCAGGGAACGGGAACAAAAATTTTGGCAGAGATTTTGCAAAACGAGCACCAAAGATTTTGCCTTGAGGTTGAGCCGCCGGAAACGGAAACCGCAAAGCGCCGAATTGCATTTTATGAGCGAAACGGATTTACCCTGAATCATTTTCCATATATGCAGCCGCCGCTCGGCGAGGATCGCGACCCGCTGCCGCTGATGATAATGACCACAGGCGGCGCAATTGAAAAGGACGAATTTGAGCACATTCGCAAAACGCTTTATAAAAAAGTTTACCGCTCTTTTTCCGAATAATATCAATATATTTTGCACATATATTTGCAGGCAAGGCAGCAAACAACGCAAGCTTAAAAAGCACGCAGCCTTTCATAAGAAACGCTTGGGGCACACTCCGTATTTTTCTTTACGGAGTGCGCCCCTTTTGCTTTAATTTTATGCGGCATAATTAAAAGCGGGCGCAAAAAAGCACACCGTATAACGCAAAAGCATAATACGATGTGCCGTGAAACAAAATATTCGATTTATCCGCAAGCCATAAGGATTTTACAGCTCTGCAATAACCTCAACCTCGCAAAGCACATTTTTGGGAAGCGCCTTAACGGCAACACAGCTTCTGGCAGGCTTTGCGGTGAAATATTTGCCGTAAACCTCGTTAAAAGCGGCAAAATCATTTATATCGGCAAGGAAGCAAACCGTTTTAACCGCCTTATCAAGGCTTGTGCCTGCGGCTTCGCAAACTGCCTGCAAATTTTTGCAAACCTGCTCAGTTTGCTCCTCAATTGTTTGTGCCTCCACATTGCCCGTGGCGGGGTTTATTGCAATTTGGCCGCTTGTGAAAAGCAAGCCGTTTGCCTTAACTGCTTGGCTGTAAGGGCCGATTGCGCCGGGGGCGTTATTTGTTGAAACATATTCCATAATTCACATATCCTTTCGGTTTATTGTTTTTTATCTCGGGCAGGCAACGGCGAAAATGTGAAAAGCCGCCGCGCCGCTTCGGTTTTTGAATGTCGGCTTCGGGCGATTATCTGTCGCAAACCTCAAAGCCCGCGTCCTTAAGCGCTTTTTTGATTGCAACGATGTGGGCAAAATCCCTTGTTTCCACTTCGATTTTAAGATAGCAATCCGTGATATTCATATCAAGATCGGTGCTGTCATAATTTATGCTGGTAACATTTGCGCCTGTTTCGGCAATGATTTTTGAAACGCCGGAAAGCTGACCGGGCTTATCGGAAAGAGCGATTGTGATATGAGCCGTTCTGCCGCTCATCTTAAGACCTCTTTCGATGACGCGTGAAAGAATCGTAACATCGATATTACCGCCGGAAACAAGGCAGCAAACATTTTTGCCCTCAATATCCGGCACCTTGCCCGCAAGCACAGCCGCAACAGGAACGGCGCCCGCACCCTCGGCGATAAGCTTTTGCTGCTCAAGCAGGGTTAAAATGGCAAGAGCGATTTCATCGTCCGAAACGGTTACAATGCCGTCCACATATTTATTAACCATTTCAAAGGTGAGATTGCCGGGAGTTTTAACAGCAATGCCGTCTGCAATCGTTTGCACCTTGTCGAGGGTTTCGATTTTACCGTCGTCCACAGAATGAAGCATGGACGGCGCACCCTGAGCCTGAACGCCGTAAACGCGGCATTTGGGATTGATTTGCTTTATCGCAAAGGCAACGCCTGCGCAAAGGCCGCCGCCGCCGATCGGAACGATAACAACATCCGCATTCGGAAGCTGCTCCATAATTTCAAGGCCGATTGTGCCCTGGCCCGCGATAACATCGGGATCGTTAAACGGGTGAATAAAGCAATAGCCTTTTTCGTCGCGAAGCTCAAGCGCTTTATTATAAGCGTCGTCAAACACGCCCTCAACCATGCAAACCTCCGCACCAAAGCGCTTTGTGGCCTCCACCTTAGAGATAGGCGCGCCCGCCGGCAGGCAAATAAGGCTTTTTATGCCGCTTTTTGTGGCGGCAAGCGCAACGCCCTGGGCATGGTTGCCCGCAGACGCGGCGATAACGCCGTGCGCCTTTTCCTCATCCGTAAGCTGGCTGATTTTAAAATAAGAGCCTCTGATTTTAAACGAGCCGGTAACCTGCAAATTTTCTGTTTTAAGATAAACATTTGTGCCCTTTCTGATATTCGGGGCATAAATCATATCCGTTTCTCTGATAATTTCTTTAAGAACGCGCGATGCTTTATAAACTCTGTCAAGCGTAATCATATTTTAACCTTGCCTTTTCTTTTATATATACTCAATCATTTTAATACCAAACAAAGCTTTTGTCAATCGCAAAGCGCACAAAAAACGGCTTTGCCAAGCCGGATTTACGATTTTGCCGATCGGGTTAAAAGCACTTGGCGCAAAAGATATTGTTAAAGGAAAAAGCATCAGAGATTTCGGCGTATCGAATTCACCTTACACCGGCTTAGGCAGACGGAAATCGGGCGTGATACGCTTTAAAGCAATTGATTTTCGGCAAGCACATCGTTTTTATTGACTTTGGGCGCATAATGATTTAAAATTACATTATAAATTTTCAAAAGCTTGTTAGGAGGATTTTGATTTGAAAGCAATGAAGAAAATCACCTGCGCCCTGCTTTGCGTTTTGCTTATAGGCTCGCTTTTTGCAGGCTGCAGCAATTCAAATAAAAACGAAGAGGCAGATGAAATTACATCAAGCACAATGCTTGTGGCATACACTGCGGAAAAGGCTCCGTTTCTTTATAAGGACGAAAACGGCGAGCTTACCGGCTTTGATGTTGAGCTTTTCAAAAACGCCTTTGATTCCTTTAAGGGCGACTACAAAAACTATGAATTCGTGCAGGTGCCCGAGGGCTACAAATTGGGTGAGGACGCAGCTTACACGGATGAAAACGGAAAAACATATACCGCAATGATTTTCATAGGTGCAATGCAAAAGAACACGGGCACCGCAAACGAGGATTATAATTGGAGCGCAAACATTATTGAAAACCGCATAGTTGCAGCGGTTTCCGAATCAAGCCGAATTGCCTCTTACAAAGACCTTGCAGGCGCAAAAGCGGGTGTGGTTTCCGAGACTGCGGCGGCCGCGCTTAACGATAATTTTGCCGTTAAAAATTCGCTTGCCTCGGCAGAGGCATATTCCTCGGCAGACGAAGCCTTTGCCGCTTTGAACAACGGCGACATCGATGCCGTTATCATCGATGATTTCAGCCTTTATGCATACCCGGATTATGCAGCGTTTAAAATCATTCCCGGCGAGCTTGACAGGATTGAATACGGCTTTGCCTTTGCAAAAAACAACGATTATTCAGCAGGCTTTAACGAAGCGGTTTACGAAATGAAATCCCCCGATTACGGCGACGGTGACGAGCTCACCCCGCTTGCGGAAAAATATTTCGGCAACAGCGAAACCTGCGTTTTTGATTTTAAGCCGGAGCAAAAATAATCCGATATTTAAATTTTAACAAAAAAACGAAGCCGCTCAGGGCCATTTGACCCTCAGAGCGGCTTTTTCTTTATTTTTCAACAATGGGCGGAGAAAATTTTTCTATTGCGCCGCGCAGCTTGGGATGGCGGATAACGAAATGAATTGCCGGCGATTTTTCCTTTGAAACCATTGCCCAATGCCCCAAATTCATAATTATTTGCAAATTGCAAAAAGCATTTTCTTCGGTTTGAAGCAGGGAATAATTCGGATGCGCCGCTTCAAAATCAAGTGTTTGGCGCAAATGCTCGGCATAATCCTCATAATCATAAAGCACATCTTTTTCATAAAACGCGCCCGAAAGCGGCAGTTTACGGATTTCGCTTTCAAAATTTTGCTTTGAAACAAGCGGCACCTCGTCCACAAGCCTGTTTGCCGCAAGCACGGCAGCAACCGCCTGCCTTTGAAGGGCGGCAAAGGATTTTATTTTTTTGCAATCGCCTTGCGAAACGGAATTTTTTGCAAGAATTTTTTCAAGCAGCTCGGGCTGCATTGTATAAAGCGGCAGCGTTGAAAGCACGGAACGCCTTTGGCCGGGAGTGCGGCTGTCTGCCATAACAAAAGCCTTTAGTTTTTCGGCGGAATCGGCACGGTAAATCTCCATAAGCGGCGAGGCCGCATTAAGCATATCCTGCGCAAGGCGCTTATAATATTCAACCTCTGCTTTATTTTTTGTTAAATAATATCTGCCGCTTTCGTGGCATTCGGAAATTGCCTGCCCGTCGAGCGCCGCCGCACCGGAAACCTTAAGCAAATGCATAAACACACCGGATTGATCGTTTTTGAAATAATAGGGCGAGATTTGCCCTGTCATATACATTGGAATCCAGCTTTCAAGCCCAAGCATCATATCCTCAAAAGAGCGCTCAAGATGATGAATTTGATTAAGATGCAGCCCTTTTTTCAGCATCATTGCCATGCCGAACATCCACTTTTTCGGAAAATCGGGGTCCTTTGCCATTTCCGCCATCGGCATATCGCTGAACATTGTGACCGGCTCGGTTGATTTTGAAAGCACGGTGGCTTTAAGAAAATCAAGCTCGCTTTCCATCATTTCGCCCAGCCCGTAATAAAATTTTGATCCCCTTGTGATAAACGGCGCCGTTATCACCTTTAATTTATCAAACTTTATCGCCTTTATATATTCATTTAAATCAAACTCATTAAGCTTTGAAAGAAAATCAAAAACTCTGCCGCTTTCGGAATCATGCTCTGTAAGCAGCCAATTAAGCACTGCCTCTTTGCGCGATTTTTCCTCCGCAAGTGCCTCTGCCGGGCAATCAAAAAGCAGTGCCATTGCCGCAATGCCACTATCGTCGCTCATTTCAACAGCAGTAAAATCCGCAACGGCCGATGCAAACTTTTTCGGCTCCGCAGGCCTGCGGGAGCCGCTTTTTATGCGATAAACCGTTGAGCTGTCATAATTTGTGAACTTACACAGCTTTGAAATGCTGATATTCAGAGCCTCTGCCAGGGCATTGAAGTTTTTGCGCAGCTGCTCGCAATTTAAAAAGCAAACATCATCGCACTGCAAAAGCTCTGCCGCCACATCTGCCGCCGTTTTTGGCTTTCCGTTTTTGCTTGAAATTTCCGCAATGCCTGAGCAAAGCCCGGAAAACGCCTCCGAATCGGAATCGGGCACACGCTCGCCGGAACGATAGCGGCTGAATGACGCCTCTGAAATTCCTGCCGCCCTGCATATTTCCTTTGCCGTGCAATTGCAATCCTCTGCAAGCTCGTTTAGCTTATCATAAAACCTCATCGCGGCAACCCCTTTCCGTTATAAATACTCGGTGCGGCGGCATTTTTCGCCGCACACCCTGCATTACCGCAAAAGACAAATCTTTTTCATTTTAATTATACAACCTTTTCCGAAAAAAAGGAAACAATTTCCGTTTAGGCAACAACCAATGCGGAAATAAAAATCATATTTTCAAATCCTTTTGCTATAATGAATTTAACGGCACAGCCGAACAACACCGAAAGGAGAATTTATATGAAAAAGACCACTCACCACCGTAAAACCAAGCTTTTGGCAATGCTTACCGCGCTTTGCCTTGTGCTTTCGCTTTTACCGATTACAGCTTTTGCCGGTGACACGGAGATTGATTCCGTAAAAGTTAACATTAACGCCGATTTTGCGCCGAGTGATTCGCCCAAGGCTTCAGCTTCCGTTACGGAAGACGGAGCAAAATACAAAATCGCCTACGAATGCTGGCGAGAGGTTGAAAGAAAAGACGAATACACAACCTTTACAACGCGCTATTGGTATTCGGATCCCGCAAAACTGGCGGAAGTTTCGGACGATGAAAAGCTAACAACCTTTGAAAGTGGAAAGGAATACGAATACGATATTTGCTTCACCGCCGACGACGGATATATTTTCGCAAAAGAAGTTGAAGTTAGCGGCTATATAAACGGAATTCAAAATCAAATCAATTATGAGCAAGAAAGCAGTGCGAAAGAATTGGAGCTTTGGGCTCAGCTCAGATACAAGATGACTCCTCTTTCCGATGTAACGGTAACGGGCGCATACACAAATTATTCAGCGGGCGACAGACCGAGCGCAAATGCGTTTGCACTTGCAGACAACGATCTCAACGCAGAAGTTGCCTATGAATGTTGGGAGGAAATGCAGGATAACGGCAGCGGCGAGCTTGTGCCCGTTAAGTTTTGGTATTCCGATCCCGAAATGAACAACGCCCTTGCGAGCGACAAAAGAATAACCGCTTTTGAGGCCGGCAAAAGATATATGTACAGCCTTATGCTTAAAGCGGTAAACGGCAAATATTTTGATGCAAACACAACCGTAACATTTAAAGACAAAACCGTGAACGCAGGCAACACAAGCGTTTCAAAAGACGGAAAAACTCTTTTTGCAACGGCACTCGCAACATTCACACCGGCAGAAAAGCATTGCATTGACACTCTTAATGTTTCCGGCGTAACTTTAAACTTTAAGGACGGCGACAAGCCTGTTTTCACCGCAACCGTGCCCGAAGGCGCTCCTTACTACATTGACCACGAGGGCTGGATTTGCGATGACGGCGGAATTACCTCAAGCGAATATTGGAACGAAAGATACGGCGACCACGAAGGCAGCTGGGGCAAGCTTGTTACCGCATTTGATGCAAACAAAACATACGGATACAGAATTTATTTCAAGCTTACGCCCGATGGATATAACGCAAATTACATATTCGGCGAAAACACAAAGCTTGTGATTAACGGGCAAAGCATTGACCTTTCAAAATGCGGCTGCTCGCTCGACGACAGAGGCGAGGTTTATTGGATAGACACAAATCTTGAAATGACGCCTTCAAAAAGCGAAAACAAAAACGATTACCAAATCATAAACGGCGCTCATTCGCAAATCACGGCCGGAAACGGCAGCGCTTTAACCGTGCGTGCAAACGGCAGCTTTAACAAATTCACCGGCGTTAAGGTTGACGGCGTAACCGTTGCCCCCGAAAATTACACAGCGAAGGAAGGCTCCACAATCATCACTCTTGCATCAAGCTTCCTTGAAAAGCTGGGCGCAGGCAGGCACACAATCACCGTTTTGTTTACAGACGGCAATTGCAGCACGGATTTTGAGCTTTTGGCATCACATGAAAATCAAAACGGAAGCGGCAACCGGGGCGGAAGCAATCAGAACGGCGGCAGCCAAAATAATAATAATAATAACGGCAGCAACCAAAACGGCAATCAAAAAGGAAGCGGAAATTCAAATCGCGGCACAAGCGGCAAGAGCCCGAGCACAGGCAGCAACTTCAAAGCAACTGCTTTTGCGATGATGCTTTTCCTTTCCTGCATCACAGCGGCGGCCGCAATTCCCGCAGCCAAAAAGCGCCGCAACAGCTAAACAGGCAAAAAAATCAAAACCGCTTTTTTCAAAATCGTGAGAAGGCGGAAAACGAATCCGCCTCGCTCCAAAGCGCATAATAAAACCCTTTTCATCAGCCCTCCCGCAACGGGAGGGTTGATTTTTTATAACAGCGTTGCCGCACAAGCTCGCCGATTCATTTCCAAGCACCGCAAAAGCAATATAAACTTGAACGGAGGGCACAATAGTGATAAAATAGCCGTATAAACAAAAATCGAAACGGAGTTGATTTTATGCAATGGGAATTTAACCTGCCCGTTAAAATAGTTTTCGGCAGCGGAAAGCGCGCCGAAATCGAAAAGTATATAGATGAAACGGGCGGCACGCGCGGCGTGCTTGTTTGCTCTGCAAGCGTGGCAAAGCGCGGTGTTGCAAACGAATTTATTAAAAATTCCGGCGGCAAAATAAAAGAGATTTTCACGGACATCCGCCCGAATCCAACCACGGATAATGTTGATTCCTGCGCCGAGCTTATGCGCAGCTGCAATGCCGATTTTGCCGTGGCGCTGGGCGGAGGCTCGCCGATGGATTGTTGCAAAGCGGCGGCGACAATCGCAAGGGGGAGCGGCAAAATTGCCGAATACCACACCGGCGGCAGGCCCGTTAACGCTGCCGAAGCGATTCCGATGATTGCATTTCCCACCACAAGCGGAACGGCAAGCGAGGTTACAAACATTTCTGTGCTTACGGACACGGCAAAGGGGCTTAAAGCGCCTATGAACGACCCTGCAATGTATCCCAAAATTGCAATAATAGACCCGGAGCTTACCCTTTCGGTGCCCCCTGCCGTTACGGCGTCAACAGGGCTTGATGTGCTGAGCCACGCAATAGAAAGCTATTGGAGCACCTTGAATCAGCCGCTTTGCTCTGCGTGCTCGGTTTATGCGGCAAAGCTTGTGTTTAAATACCTTGAAAAGGCTTACAACGAGCCGAATAATTTGGAGGCGCGCGAAAAAATGGCACAGGCCAGCATAACGGCGGGAGTTGCTTTTTCACACCCGCGCACAACGGGCAGCCATGCCTGCTCTTTCCCGCTCACAAATCTTTACGGCGTGCCGCACGGCGAAGCCTGCGCCTTTACGCTTGATTACTTTGTGAAATTCAACGCCGACAATGCAGACGAAAACGGCAGAATTGCCGCCTTTGCCCGCGAGTGCGGATTTAAAAACGCCTATGAAATGGCAAATGAAATTTCAGCTATGAAAAAACGAATGGGAATGCGCAGCCGCCTGAGCGAAATCGGCTGCACAAGCGATGAGCAAATCGCCGAGCTAACGGAAAAAAGCATGAGCATGCTTATGGAGCGCAACCCGATTGCGCTTTCAAAGCAAAATATTCTTGAAATGTATCGCGCTTTAAGATAATATATAAATATCAAATCACACAAAGCGGCGATTGCCGAAAGGAGATATTATGGTTTACGGAATAGTTCTTGCCGGCGGAATAGGCTCTCGCATGGGCGGCGACAAGCCTAAGCAATATTTAACGCTAAAAGGCAAGCCTGTTATTATATACACAATTGAAAAATTCTTTACCTACCCGGATTTTGAAAAGGTGATAGTGCTTTGCCCTTCTCAATGGGTGGAGCACACCAAGGATCTTATCAAAAAGCACATTGCACCCGCACAAAACAAGGTTTGCGTTATCGAAGGCGGCGCCACAAGAAACGAAACCATTATGAACGCGGTTGATTACATTGAGCAAAATTTCGGCCTTGACGATGATACGATTATCGTTACCCACGATTCCGTGCGCCCGTTTGTTACGCACAGAATCATTGAGGAAAACATTGCCGCCTGCCGCGAATACGGTGCCTGCGACACCGTGATTAAAGCAACGGACACAATTGTTGAATCAAAAAACGAAAAAACAATAAGCGCAATTCCAAACAGAAGCCATATGTATCAAGGGCAAACTCCGCAATCCTTTAAGGCGGCAAAGCTGAAGCAGCTTTACGGCGAACTTTCCGCCGAGGAAAAAGATATTTTAACGGACGCCGCAAAAATCTTTGTGCTCAAGGGCGAAAAGGTGGCGCTTGTTGAGGGCGAAACCTTTAATATTAAAATCACATACCCGTATGATTTGCGTGTTGCCCGCTCCCTGCTGGAGGATGAAGAATGATAAACACCGTTTACCGCCTTGCCGAGCCGAGGCGCTTTGAAATTGCTTTTGAAGACATTGAGCTGTTTGGGCAAAATGCAATAGTTCGCCCCACTCACCTTTCAATTTGCAATGCCGATATGCGCTATTACCTTGGCACAAGAGACCCAAAGGTTTTGGCGCAAAAGCTGCCGATGGCTCTTATTCACGAGGGCATAGGCAAGGTTGTTTTTGACCCCACCGGCACCTTTAAAAGCGGCGACAGAGTTGTTATGGTGCCAAATGCGCCATGCGAAAAAGACGATTATATCGCCGAAAATTATTTAAAAACATCTAAATTCTGCGGCTCTTCCATGGATGGATTTTTGCAGGAATATGTTGAAATTTCGCCGAAAAGGCTTGTGCCGCTGCCGCAAGGCATAAATTTAAATGTGGCTGCGTTTACGGAAATAGTTTCCGTTTCCGTGCACGCCATAACCCGCTTTAACAAAATCGCCCACGCCCGCCGCGAGCGCATCGGCGTTTGGGGCGACGGTAATTTGGGCTATATAACCGCTCTTTTTCTCAAAAAGACTTTTCCGCAATCGCAAATTTTCGTTTTCGGCAAAACATACGGCAAGCTTTCGGATTTCACTTTTGCAGACGCAACCTATGCGGTAAATGCAATTCCGGGCGGATTAACCGTTGACCACGCTTTTGAATGCGTCGGCGGAAACGGCAGCCCCGTGGCAATAGAGCAAATAATCGATTTGATCAAGCCGGAAGGCACAATCTCGCTGCTCGGAGTTTCCGAATATCCAGTGCAGATAAACACACGCATGGTGCTTGAAAAAGGGCTTCGCCTTTTCGGCTCATCGCGCAGCGGTGTTTCGGATTTTGAAAAAACCGTGGCAATGTATGAATCAAACCCGGAGATCATTGATTACCTCGGCAACCTGATAAGCTCGGTAAACACCGTGCGCACCGTGGCAGACATAAAAGCCGCCTTTGAAAAAGACACTAAAAAAGCCTTCGGCAAAACCATTATGAAATGGGAAGAATAAAATAAAAACACAACACAAAAAGGAGCAGTTACAAACTGCTCCTTTTGCTGTTTAAGAAACGCAACGCCGCAGAAAAAGCGGCGGCTCTCAGCCGGAGAGCGCATTATTTTTTGCCGTCAAACCCGGGATTAAAGGCATAGAAATTTTTACTGTTCATTTTATCGGTCAGCAGGCGCAGTGCCTCGCCGAAGCGCTGATAGTGAACAATTTCGCGCTCGCGCAAAAACTTGATAGGCTCGATAACATCAGGATCATCCACCAGGTGCAAAATATTATCATAAGTGATTCTGGCCTTTTGCTCGGCGGCAAGGTTTTCGTTTAAATCCGCAATGGGATCGCCGGTTGACTGAATCGAAGCCGCGCTCCACGGAAATCCGCTTGCCGCCGCAGGATAAACCCCTGCCGTGTGATCCACAAAATATGCCGCGAAGCCGGGATTTTCTTCAATTTGCTTTTCCGTTAAATTCTTTGTGAGCTGATGCACTATTGTGCCTATCATTTCAAGGTGGCCGAGCTCCTCCGTGCCTATATCGGTGAGCAAGCCTTTAAGCTCCGGAAGCGGCATTGAATATCTTTGAGAAAGATACCTGAGTGATGCTCCGAGTTCTCCGTTAGGGCCGCCGTATTGAGAAATTATAAGGCTTGCGGCCTGAGGATCGCAGTGCTTTATATTTATGGGGTATTGCAATTTTTTAACATAATTAAACATAGCTTTTCTCCTTTCATTATTCAATTCATTTTATGCAAAGAAGAAAATATTGCCACGGCGAAAAAAAGCAACCGCCGATGTGCAATTCATAAAAAATAGCCCACACCTTCGGTTGCCTTTGATTTTATATTTGATTTATGCAAAATTGCCGCTTCGGCGAAAACGGCAAAACAGGCTTGTTTAAATTTTTTTGTAAACCGCTGCCGTTTTTCATAATGCGATTATCAGTTTGTTTTAATGCTTTCAAGGAAGCGAACAAACTGCGCTCTGCCCTTTTCGTTTCGCTCAAACACACCGCACTGCTCAAGAATGGCGGCAAACACCTTGCCAACCTCCTGCCTGAGGATATCTGTGCAATTATCTGCATTAAGCTCATGGCGGGCGGCAATATCAAGCGCCCATTCCTTGTGCTTTGCAATCCTTTCGTCTGCCGCAATATCGCTGCCTGAAAGCAAAGCCTTTTCCAGAAGCTCAAGTTCTGTTTTAAGGCGCGCCGGCAAAACGGCAAGACCCATAACCTCTATCAAGCCGATATTTTCACGCTTGATGTGGTGATATTCCGGGTGCGGATGATAATATCCATCCGGAAATTCGGGAGTTGTGATATTATTTCTGAGCACAAGATCAATTTCATATTTTCCGTTTGCAAATCTGGCAATCGGCGTGATTGCATTGTGCGGAATACCCTCTGTTTCGGCATAAATAAATGCTTCCTCATCCGTGTAGCTTTTCCATGCGGCAAGCACCTTATCGGCAAGCTCGCAAATGCGCGCGGTGTCCTCGCCGCGCAGGCGCAAAACAGACATCGGCCAGCGCACAATGCCCGCTTCAATATCGCCATAGCCTTTAAATTCAAACGGAAATTCAATTTCCGCTTTTGTCATTGCAAATGTGTAGCAGCCGCCCTGAAAATGCTCGTGTGTTAAGATTGAGCCGCCCACTATCGGCAAATCCGCATTAGAGCCGATAAAATAATGCGGAAATCTTTTAACAAAATCAAAAAGCTTTTCAAACGCAGCCTTATTTATCGCCATGGGAGTGTGATTGCCGTTGAAAGCAATGCAATGCTCGTTATAATAACCATAGGGAGAATATTGCAAAAACCACGGCTCGCCGCCCATAGTGAGCGGGATGATGCGGTGATTTTGCCTTGCCGGATGATTAACTCTGCCGGCATAGCCCTCATTTTCACGGCAAAGCTGGCATTTCGGATAAGCGCTTTGCTTCATTTTAAGAGCTGCGGCAATTGCGCGGGGGTCTTTTTCCGGCTTTGAAAGATTTATGGTCATGTCAATATCGCCGTATGGAGTTGGCGTTATCCATTTAACATCCTTTGCAAGCCTGTCGGCACGGATATAATTTGTTTTTTTGCTGAAATCATAATAAAAATCCGTGGCGGCCTTGGGGCTTTCGGCATAAAGCGATTCAAATTTATCTATAACCCAAGACGGGCGCGGAGTGAGCAAACCCATAATTTTGGTGTCAAACAAATCGCGGTAAACAACGGAATCCTCGCAAAGCCCGTTTTTGCAGGCATAATCAAGAATTGCGTTTAAAATTTCAACAAGCTCCGGCTCGCCGGCAACCTCGCAGGGCTCATATGAATCAAGGTGCAGCGCCTCAAGCAGGCTGTTTACGGAATAAACTCTGTCGTTCTCTTCAATAAGGCCGGTGCGAACGGCATAATCCGCAAGCGCCGTTATCGCTTCAAAAACATCCATAAAACAATCTCCCCATATATTATACTATATACATTATATATATCATCGTTTCGGCTTTTTATTGTAGCACACTTTAATGCCAGTGGCAAGAAATTTATGGAGGCGGGCGTTCACATTTTTCCAAATCAGAGCACAAATACCAAGCAATATTAAAATCGGCCTTAAATCGCGTAAAATAATTATCAAATTTAAGTTTAAAAACACAAAAACAAGTTGCACTTTTGTTAAATCTTTGTTAAAATTGAGTGAAATATTTTTTTGAGCGATAATTTATTATCGCTTTTAATTATGTTGCGCAGTGCGTTTACGCAACAATGGAAAGGAGACTTTTTATGTCTGAAGAAAAAGGACAGCAAAAAAAGTACATGAAGTTCTCGGAGATAATCACCTTCGGTATCGGCTTATTCGGCGTGGCTTTGCTTACGGGCTGGATGCCGGATTACACCGCCACCTTCTTTGCGGACTTCGCTTTTAAAGGAAAAGGCTTTGACAGCACCGTTATGAGCAACGCGATTTCAACCGTTTTCCTTGTTGCAGGCTTCGTGGGTGCCGTCTGCGAGCTTGTTATCGGCTATTTGGTAGACAGAACAAGAACAAAATTCGGCAAGGTTAAGCCCTGGGTGGGCTTCGGCGTTGTGCCGCTTGCAATAGTTGCCATTCTTGTTTTCGTGGCGCCGAACACAAATAATCAAACTCTTGCAATTATTTGGATGTTTGTGGTTTACAGCCTTTACACCGCCGTTTCCTGCGCGGTTGAAAGCCCCTCAAACTGCTTCGGTTCTCTTTGCTCGCCAAATCCGAGCGAGCGTTCAACGGCAATTTCCATTGCATCTTTCCTGCGCTCCGTGGGTCAATCGGGCGGCATGGTAGTTGTTATGGTAGTAGGCATCATAATGAAAGCCATTATGGGCAAACAGCAATACAAGAATGCAGAGGGTCAGGGTGTTGACCTTATCATTTCAACCGCAGTTTGCGCACTCGGCCTTATTCTTTTCGTTATGATTTTCTTTGTAAACAACAAAGAGCGCGTTCCCTTTACTCAGGAAAAGGTTAGCATTAAGGATTCAATCAAGGTTGTTTTCGGCAATAAAAACCTGCTTATGGTTTCGCTCACAAAGCTTTGCGGCTTCGGCAGAGGCGTTTACGGCACCGTTTCGCTTTACATTGCCATTTATCTGCTCGGCTCAAAGGATTTAAAGCTTGCGCTTTTGCTTCCCATGGGCATAGGCACGGCTGTGGGCACGCTGCTTGTTAACTTTGTGCTTAAGAAATTTTCCACAAAGAAAACCTTTATTTTATTCTGCATTTACGGCGCGTCCTCCCTTGCTATTCTTTACATAGTTTCGCGCTCCGTAGGCTTTAACAGCGCGCTTGTGATTCCGTTCCTCATCATCAACTTCTTCTGCGGAATCCAGCACGGCAACACAAACACAACCCCCAACATCATGATTGCGGACTGTGTTGACGAAATCGAATACAAAACCGGCAAAAGGCAGGACGGCATTGCATACGCAGGCTACGGCCTTTTCTCAAAGGTTGCTTCCGCATTCACAAAGGGACTCGGCCCGTGGCTGCTTTATAATTGGTCTAAATACCAAATTTCGCAGGATCCGAATGTTGCATACCTTTCCGCGGCTCAGCAGGGCGACACCACCCTTAACCGCCTGCTTATGATTTACACAATCATTCCCGCAATCTTCGTATTGCTTCAGGCAGTGCCGATTTTCTTCTACGATAATGTGGGCAAAAAGAAAGAAATGATAACCGAAGCCCTTAAAGAGCGCAGAGCTGCCGCGGCAGCCGCAGAGGCACAGGATGCCGACGAAGCTCAGGCACAGGCAGAATAAGGGAGGTTGTAGATATGGCTAAAAAAGAAAAAACCTTTAATTACAAGCTTTATGCGCTTGTGGCATTTCTGCTTGTGGCAGCACTTCTTGCCTGCACAACGATTTTTGCCGTTAAGCAAAAATACATTGCGTTTGACGAGGAAAAGCTTGCCGTAAGTTATGCGGACACAATTGCTCAAAAGGGCGACGGCTATAATGCCTACACCTACACGCTTTCTTCAAAAAGCGATAAATACGGCGATTTCATTCGCAAAAACTATATGTATCCCATCATCTATCCCGGCTATTCGCAGGATATGGACAGCAAAGAGTTTAAAGAGCTTAAAAAGAACGGCTACGATACCGACAAGTATAAATCCGACGCCACTTCAAACGACGACGGCACACTTTCCGGTAAGCTTGCGGATGAAATGTATCCCTACTATGTAGAGCTTGTAAAAACATACGGCTGGGACGATTATGACAGCATTTACAAAAATTACTTTGCAAAGCTTGTTGAAACACGCAAGGCGATTTTCGGCGACGATTATATGAGCGACGAAGTTATGTTCACCGCTTTTGAATCGAATGTAACCACCTTCGGCAACGCCGTTACCGGCACGGAAAAAACTTTCGGCGCAGACGGCAAAACCGTTATTCAGGAGGAAACAACAGGCCTTTATCAAACCGAGTTCGGCAAGGATTACAAAATTACCACTTCGGCAAAATCCGAAAAGGATGTTGAGGATTTGGACGCTTACAAAACAACCATGGATGCCGCAAAGCTTGAAACCTACGGCGTTTCGGCAGGCGATATTTCGGCTGCAAAAACCGTTTCGATCGAATGTACTCTTGATGACGGCACCGTTGTTGCGGCATTTGATGTGAACGTTGTTCAAATCGGCCGCACCTGGTATGTTGACAACACCACAACCGATTCCTCTCCCGCATATGCCTATATGGCAGGCATAGCGGCTTAAATAAAATTCAAAGGGCACACCGGGCGCATTCAGCTGCGAACAACCGGCGTGCCTTTTACTTTGCCCGCCGCACTTTCTGCGCCGCACAGGCAAGCATTTGGGGCAATTATTGCCGCAACCGCAGAGCCGTTGCAGCAAAAAGTCATAAATTAAAAGTGAGCAATTGATATGAAAAAGCGAGAAAAAGCAAGCATACGCGAGCAAGTGCCGATTTTTTTAAATTAACTGTTGACTTATTTTGCCGCCTGTGCTATTATTATGCAGCAAGTTGAAAAACAATAATTTGATTTGGAGGAAAGTATAATGTCAACATTTATGCCAAAGGCTGACGAAATCGAGCGCAAATGGTATGTTATTGATGCAGCTGGCAAGCCGCTCGGCAGAGTTGCAGCAGAAGCGGCATCTCTTCTCAGAGGCAAGCACAAAGCCATCTTCACACCCAGCGTTGACTGCGGCGATTTTGTTATAATCATCAACACAGACGAAGCTGTTCTTACAGGCAATAAGCTCACAAAGAAGCTTTATCAGCACCACACAGGTTACATCGGCAACCTTAAAGAGGTTAAATACGGCACTCTCATGAAGGAGAAGAGCGATTTTGCAATGGAGCTTGCTGTTAAAGGCATGCTTCCGAGCACAACCCAGGGCAGAAAGCAGCTCACAAGATGCCGCATTTATAAGAACGCAGACCATAAGCACGAGGCTCAGCAGCCCACCGCTTGGGAATTCTAAGGGAGGTTAAGAGATTATGTACGAATCAAATCCATATTTCTACGGCACAGGCAGAAGAAAAGAATCCGTAGCAAGAGTTCGTGTTTATGCCGGCACCGGTAAAGTTACGATCAACGACAGAGATATAGACGATTATTTCGGCCTTGACACTCTTAAGCTCATCGTAAATCAGCCTCTTGTTCTCACAAACACAAAAGAGAAGTTTGATATCGTTTGCCGTGTAAACGGCGGCGGCGTATCCGGCCAGGCAGGTGCAATCCGCCACGGTATCGCAAGAGCACTTCTTCAATATGATGCATCTCTTCGCCCGATCCTCAAGAAGGCAGGCCTCCTCACTCGTGACCCGAGAATGAAGGAAAGAAAGAAATACGGCCTCAAAGCCGCTCGTC
>UMHM01078427.1_pt1 | contig 24652 bp, 21 predicted proteins | sample 1965501 | NCBI WGS metagenome assembly UMHM01 (sample SAMEA4836095, study PRJEB28245) | human gut metagenome | biome: gut microbiome; material: fecal sample | place: Denmark | collected 2008
CATGAACGAAATCTGCTCGTGTCCCGGTTTTTAGAGGTGACCAAGTAAAAACAACAAATGGAGGCGTTTTTATGAAAGTAATTCTTGTAAACGGTTCGCCGAGAGAAAAGGGCTGTACATATACGGCTCTCTGCGAGGTTGAAAAAGCACTTCGCGCGAACGGCTGCGAAACCGAGATTTTTTGGATAGGAAAAGACCCGCTTGCGGGCTGCATCGGCTGCGGCGCCTGCGGAAAGCTCGGAAAGTGCTTCCGCGGGGATTGTGTGAACGATTTCGTTGAAAAGGCAAAGGACGCGGACGGATTTATTTTCGGTTCGCCCGTACACTATGCCGCGGCTTCCGGAGCGCTTTGCTCGTTTATGGACAGAGCGTTTTATTCGGGGAAGAAAAATCTCGTCGGAAAGCCCGCAGCCGCTGTTGTGAGCTGCCGCAGAGGAGGCGCTTCGGCGGCGTTTGACCGCATAAACAAGTATTTTACGATAAGCTGTATGCCCGTTGTATCTTCAACGTACTGGAATCAGGTTCACGGAAGCGTTCCCGAGGACGTTCTCAAAGACGAGGAGGGACTTCAGACCATGAGAACGCTCGGAAATAATATGGCGTGGCTGTTGAAGTGCATTGCGGCGGGAAAGTCGGCGGGAGTTGATTTCCCGCAGCTTGAAGCTCCCATAAGAACTAATTTTATTCGCTGAATAAAGTCGCGCCGCGCGGCTTTTACCGCATATTTATGCGGACAGACGTCTGCGCGGCGATTACTCGGATAAGGCAGGTGCGATATGTCCTTCTCATCGGAAATAAAAAAGCAGCTCTGCGCTGTGAAAGAGCTTTCGGAGCGGGAGATGACCGCGATGCTTTACGGAATGTTTTACGCGGGAAAAACGCTTTCGGCAAGACCCGCTCTGCGAACGGAAAATCAGGGGATTTTTTCCGCGGCGCAGTCGCTTTGTCTGCGCGTGTTCAAAAATGAGCATTATGAAACGAAGCGGCTCGTGAAAAACGGCGGCTCGCTTTATACGATAAGTATGAAATCAGACTTTTTCGGCGATTTTTCGCAGATAAACAGCGCTCTTGTTTCGGGAAGCGACGACACCGCAAGCGCGTTTTTGCGCGGAATTTTCGTGTGCTGCGGGTATGTTACCGACCCCAAAAAAGGATATCACCTAGAGCTTGTTCTCCCCGTAAAAGAACGCGCCGAGGCGCTCTCCGACTTTATTTCAGAGCACGGAATGAGCGTTCGCGCAACCGAGCGCAAGCAGCAGACCGTGCTTTATTCCAAAACGAGCGAGCAGATTGAGGATTTTCTCACATATATCGGCGCGGGAACTCATTCGCTTGAGATTATGCAGGTGAAGATTGAAAAAGACCTGCGCAACCGCGCTAACCGTTCCGTGAACTGCGACAGTGCAAATCTCGACAAAACCGTTGCCGCAAGCGAAAAAAGCTGCCGCGATATCGAGCTTGTGCTGCGGGAAATCGGCGCGGAAAAGCTCTCCGCGGAGCTTCGGGAAACGGCGCTGCTTCGCCTTAACAACCGAGAAAGCTCGCTTTCGGAACTTTGCGCGATGTTCAGAGAGCCGATTAGCCGAAGCGGGCTTAATCACCGCTTGAAAAAGCTTTCGGCGATGGCTGAGGATTTGCGGAAAAATGATGAATAATCTCTTTTTTGCCGTTAAAAATAACGGTGAAAAGGGGGAATATTATGAATATTGAAATCGACCGCGACGGCTGTATAGGCTGCGGATTGTGCGCGGAAATCTGTCCCGAGGTGTTCAGAATCGCCGAGGACGGGCTTTCGACCGTCATTCCCGGCGGTACCGCTTCCGACGACAAAATCTCCGAAGCAGCAAACGCTTGTCCCGTGGAAGTTATTCATCTTTTATAAAACAACGGGAGAACCAAAAATTCTCCCGTTTTTGTTTGTTGTTATCAAGCACACGGAGCAACAGACTAGGCATAGATTCTTGTGTTCCGCTTGAGTGAACACTCGATTCATAGGGCGGTATCGCGGACTAAAAAACTTTAACGCGAAGCGATTAAAGTCTTTTTGGATTTCTTCCAGAAAACCTACGGTTTTCTTTACCTTTTTCCTCAGAAAAGCAGCGTGACAGGGAGAACCTGCGGTTCTCTCGTGCACACCTTTCGCTTCGCGGTTCATTACCTAAGTTTGTGCTGACCCTCGCCGGAGGCACTGGAGCGCGGAGCCATTTTCTGCCGCTTATCCCGTTCTCTCCGTTCCAAATCTGATGAAATTGTATTCTTTTGCAACGGTATCCCAAGTGAGCGCGCCGACGTTGCCTGTGGGGTCGATGCCGTAGAGGCGCTGAAACGTCATGACGGCGCGTTCGGTTTCGGGACCGTAATATCCCGTGACCTCGATTATCGGAATACTCGCGATATTCTGCCCGATAACTCTAAGATACGTTTGAAACTCGCGAACATCGTCGTTTCTCATTCCGGGGGTGAGGTTGTAGCCGGGATAAAGTGCCGCCGTTGAGCCTGCGTAGCCCTCGGGGAGGTTATCTCTGATATTTCTGTAAATTTCGTTTATAAGCTGCCACGTTCTGAAATCGACAACTCCGTCCGGGTTAAGCCCGTAAAACCGCTCGAAAGCGCGAACCTGCGCGTCCATTTCGGAGTTAAACACGCCGTCCGAGTAAACCGAGGGGATTTCGGGGTTGAAATAAGCGATTACATTCAGGAAATACTGAACAATCCGCACGCGCTGACCGTAATCGCCTTGACGCAGGCTTTCGCCTAGAATATTCTCAACCTCGTCCTCCGTAAGCCCCTCGCTTGTAAGCTCCGACAAGCCTTTTACCGCCGTGAAAATGTACTTAATCTGATACCAAGTGGATTTATTCACAATTCCCGTCTGTGCGAGCCCGAAAACGCCCTGGAATACGCGCACGGCTTCGACTGTTCCCTCGCCGTAAATTCCGTTTGCGGGTACGATTTTCGGTATCGCGGGATAATTCACGCCAATTCTGTTCAGCTCGACTTGAATTGTCCTGACCTTGTTTCCCGTTGAGCCGAACCCGAACGGCGTTCCGGGATAACTCGGAATATTCGGGGAAATCGGCGCGTTGTATACGATATCGATGTCGTTTCCGTAATAGTATTGCAGTATCTCGTATGGCGTGTAGCCGCGGTTTGCGAGAGTTACCGTACCCCACTGTGAAAGTCCCTGACAGGTTACCGTCGTGCCGTTGCAAAAAGCCGTGAAAAGCGGCTCGACGTTCCCTCGGCGCACAACGTAGTTGTTGAATATTTCATCGACAATTCGGCTGATATTCCCGAAAATGTCGCGGCCGTACACAAACGCTTGGTCGTATTGCGTGGAGTTTGTGATATCGAAATTATAGCCGCGGCTTCTGTACCATTCGGTGTAAACGCGGTTGAGCGCGAACGAAATCTGAACGTAAATATTAGCTCTCAGCGCCGCTTCGGGCCATGTCGGGAAAATCTCGCTCGAAGCGACGTTTTTTATGTAGTTCGGGAATGTGAGCGTTACGTTCTGCGCGTTTGACGAGGGCGTTCCGAGGTGAACCGTGATATTTTCGGGGATAAACGGTAGATTAGCGCTCGGCATTTTCGCTCACCTCCGTGATAATCTCGGTCATATCGCCCGCCGCAGGAACCATCGCCGTGCGCTGAACCGAGTTTACTCCGTCGAACACGGGTATTCCTGTGATTTTAACGACAACATAGCCTTTCTTGCTGATAACCGCGTCATAAAGCGCAAAAGGCTGAATTTTGTTCCCGCTGTCGAGGGAGAGCGACTTTTCGGGCGCGGGAAGCGTAAACGGCGCGGTCTGACCGCTGACGTCGGTTATTGCCGTTTTAAAGACGTAGGGCTTTCCGCCGAATATTTTGGAGATAACAACCTCCGCTCCGACAACGGGAAGCGCTTCTCTCGCCGTATAAATCCGAAACGCTATTGTCCCTCTTCCCGTGTTGCGTTCCTCGAAGTCGCCGAGCGTGTCGTAAACGGGTTCGGGGAAATTTCCCGGCTTGGTTTTGCTGCCCTCGCGCACAATATCCTCGCGTGAGTTTTCGGGCGTGCGGTCGTCGGGAAAGCTGCGCCCCGTGAGCTGTTCGCCGTATTCCGTGCCGCTTATCGGCTGACGGTTGAGCGTTTCGGCGCGTTCCTTGGAAACCGTTCCGGGAGCGGCAAAATCCGAGCGCGGAGAAGTCGGGCTGTTGTCCGAAACGCCCTCTGCGGCGGGCGCGGGCTTGTTGTTTTCGGGAACGCTTTCGTCCGTGATATCCGCGCGGGTTTGCTCAAACGAGGGCGTTTCCGTAAAATTCGGCTCGGAAAAGCGCGGATTGTCCGTTATTTCATCGCTTTCACCTCTTTCGGGATAACCGTCCGTTTTCGCGGAATCTTCCTCGTAAATCGGCTCTGAGCGCGCGTTTTCGCTTGTTTCCTTGGATAATTCCGCGTCTGCGCTTTCATCGGCATTGAAGATTTCATCGGGAAAATCGGTTTGCTCGGATTCGCGCGGCTTGTTTTCGGTAAGGCTGCTCAGGATATTGTCAAGCTGCGCTCCCTCGTCAACATACCCGATAACCTGCGGAACGCGCGGCTTTTCCGTGCGCTCCGAACGTGCTTCCGAAGCGGAAGAAGCGCCTGTTCTGCTCATTTCCATAAGCTCTTTTTTATAGCGCTCTATAAGCTTTTTCATATCGTCCATAAAATAACCTCCGATTGTATCATTTGCGTTTTTCGGGTCTTTCTTTGAAGTATATGCGTGAATTTGCAGTAAAATGCAGTTCGGAATGCGTTAAAATGACAGCGAAATCCGAAAAAACTATCAAAAAGGAGTGATTTTATGCAGAGAAAAAACGCAAGGGCTTCTGCCAAGGATTTTTTCGACGCGAACGCAAAGAATTTTATCAAATTCGGCAAGGCTTTCATCTCAAATCTCACGGACGAGGAGCTTATCAGCGAGCTTGCACACAAGGATTTGGAGAAGCTCGCAAAGGTTTTTAAGCTCGTTTTTGAGCTTATCGGGGAAAATTCGCCCGACGAGTCTGCGGATAAGGCGGCGGAGCTTATCGCGGCGTATTCCTCGCTTCAGGAGGAGGGCGAACAATGAATTTTTCCCCAAAACAGGCGCAGGCGCTTCTCCTGCTTAAAAACGGCGGTCTGAAGCGGCTCAACATATTCGAGGGCAGCGTCCGAAGCGGAAAAACCTACATTTCTATGATTATGTGGGGACTTTGGGCGGCGGTTTCTCCGAAAAATTCGGCTTATCTTATGTGCGGGAAAACGCTCGGAACGCTCCGCAGAAACGTCCTCGAGCCTATGCGGGAGATTTTCGGGAACTGCTTTTCTTACAGCCTGTCCAAAAAGGACGGCTCGCTTTTCGGCAGGAAAATTTACCTTGAGGGCGCGGCAAACGCCGAATCCGAGAACAAAATCCGCGGTATGACGCTTATGGGCGCTTATTGCGACGAGCTTACGCTGTTTTCGGAGGATTTTTTCGTTATGCTGCTTTCAAGGCTCTCGGAGGACGGCGCAAAGCTTTTCGCCACGACAAATCCCGACGACCCGAACCACTGGGTTAAGCGCGATTATCTCGACAACAAGGCGGTCGACTTGCTTTCGCTTAAATTTCGCCTTGAGGACAACGTTTTTCTCCCGAAAAAGTATGTCGAGCAGCTTAAAAACGAGTTCAGCGGCGTTTTTTACAACAGGTTTATCCTCGGCGAATGGACCTGCGCGGAGGGCAGAATTTACGACGGCTTCTCCAAAAGCAACGTTATTTCACACGATGAATTTCGGAAGAAAACCGCGGAAAATCCGATTGTGACGTCGGTTATCGGGGTGGATTACGGCGGAAACGGCTCAAGCTCCGCGTTCGCGCACGTCGGATTTGACGCGGGATTTAAGAACGTTTACGTCCTCGCGGAGTATTACGATAACAAAAATCGCTCGGCGGAGTGCCTGATTGACGCTTTCCGCGATTTTGTACGCGATGAGAAAAAGCGCTGTCCCACGCTCTCGGCGGCTTACTGCGACAGCGCGGAGCAGCTTCTTATAAAAAGTTTTCGCAGCGCCGTGAAAATCGACGTGAAAAACGCGCTCAAAAAGCCCATTAACACGCGGATTACGATGCTCAGCCGCCTTATTTCCGCGGGCAGATTTTTCGTTCTTGACGAATGTCCGCACACCATCGAGGCGATAGGCGGCGCGCTCTGGGATTCCCGAAATCTCCGCAAAAACACCCGCCTCGACAACGGCACAACCAACATCGACAGCCTTGACGCCCTCGAATACGCTTTTGAGCGGTTTGAACGGCAGCTTTTCAAATTTTGAATTTTTTCACAGTTTGAAATTCATTTTTGGGCAAGACGATTGCTGTGCTTTCGCACACGAAAGCTTGTGTGGACAAGCTAAAAAATCGTGAAATAATGTGTTTTGGCATTTCTTGTATGTTGAAATTGCACATTTTCAACAGCACTGAGGCACGGCACGTGCTTGAAAATGACGGAATTGTTGTGCCGGAGTAATAAACTGTTGACTTTTCTTTCAGGCTCTGGTATAATTAACTCAGAAAGAAAAAATGCAAGAAACGAAACGCAAAAATTCATTTTCTAAAGCGGACAAGGGAGTCTGAACGATACCCTCGTCCGCTTTTTCGTTTCCCGAAAGGACCGGTGGATATGGATAACAGAACTGAAATTCTTCTCGATAATATCGGTATGACCTACAAAACCACGGACGGGCGAGATGTAACCGCGCTTACGAGCGTTTCTCTCGATATAAAAAAGGGCGAGTTTATTTCGCTTCTCGGACCGTCGGGCTGCGGAAAAACCACGCTTCTGAGAATTATCGCCGACCTCCTTCAGCCGACTCAGGGAACGATTTCGGTAGGCGGCGAAACGCCCCGCCAAGCGCGCCTCAAACAGCGCTATGGCATAGTCTTTCAGAGCGCGGTCCTCTATGATTGGCGGACGGTACGAAAAAACGTAATGCTTCCGCTTGAAATTATGCATATCCCGAAATCGGAGCGCGCCGACCGCGCGGATAAAATGCTCGAACTTGTCGGGCTTTCGGATTTCGCAGACCATTATCCGAGTCAGCTTTCGGGCGGTATGCAGCAGCGCGTCGGAATTGCGAGGGCGCTTGTTCTTCAGCCCGAAATTCTTCTTATGGACGAGCCGTTTTCCGCGCTTGACGAATTTACGCGCGAAAAGCTTCACCTCGACCTGCTGAAAATCTGGCGAAAAACGAACAAAACGATTATTTTCGTAACCCATAATATTCAGGAATCCGTTTTCCTTTCCGACAGGGTCTGCGTTCTTTCGCCGCACCCCGGACGGCTTTCGGCGGTTGTCGATATCAACCTCCCAAGACCGCGGACAATGGAAATGAGAAATACTCCCGAATTTACCGAGCTTGTCGCAAAGGTTCGCGGCAGCTTTGAGGGAGTTTAAGGAGGTTTTGGAATGTCAGCCCTCAAAAAAATCTTACGCTCAAAAAAGACGGTTACTCTCGTATGGGTCGTGGGTGTTTTCGTTATTTGGGAGATTTTCGCGTTTATCGTTCAGGAAACAAAGCGAACGCCGATTAACATTCTTCCTCATATCTGGCAGATTATCGGCTCGTTTTTCTCCGACAACAAAGTAAGCGGTCAGCTCACGATGGCGGAGCTTATCGGTCAGAGCTGCGCGGAAACGCTTCTGAGAGCGGGAATAGGCTTCCTTATAGGAACGGCGGTCGGTTATGCGCTGGCGCTTTTGATGAGCCTTTCGGGCGTTATCGAAAAAATCGCTTTCCCTTATCTTATGCTCATTCAGATGATTCCTATTCTCGGAATGGCGCCGATTATTCTCGCGATTACGGGCGATATCAACACCTCGCGAATTGTAATTGCGGCAATTCTCACGTTTTATCCCGTTTCAACAAACGTTTTGGCAGGATTTAAGGCTGTCGAACGCGAAAAACACGAGCTTATGTACTCGTATGCGGCGAATAAATTCCAGCTTTACACGAAAACGCTCATTCCCGCGTGTATTCCGTATTTCTTCACGGGACTTAAAATTTCCGCTCCTATGGCGATAACCGCGTCAATTCTTGTAGATACGCTTCAGGGCGGAAACGGGCTCGGCTGTATGCTCTCGCAGTCGCTTAAGGGCGGTATGACAAGGCTTGTTTTCTGGGATATCGTTCTGATGAGCGCCGTAATCGGTATCTTTAGCTACTGGATTATGGGCGTTGTCGAAAGGCTTCTTTGCCCCTACAAGAAAAAGAAATCATAAGCCTGAGGAGGCTTCGCTATGAAATCAAAACGTCTTTTGAACAAGGCTTCCGGAGTTGTTCTGCCGGTTCTGTTCGGCGTTATAATCGTCGTTCTCTGGCAGACGCAGGTTCTTCACAAGCTTATGGGTACGGACACAATCACGCTTCCGCTTCCCACAAGAATAGGCGAAATCATCGCGCAGAACTCGGACAGCATTATGGGTCACGTCAAAATTACGCTTGTCGTCACGCTTGGCGGACTTGCGGCAGGGTCGGTTCTCGGCTATGCAATTGCGGTTGTCGCAACGGTCTTTTCAAAGTGGGGCGCGGGCGGTCTTACCATAGTTTCCGCGTTCAACGCAATCCCGCTTGTGGCGCTTGCTCCAGTTATCAATAACTGGACGAGAGATTTAAGCGGCGACGTCAGCGTCAGAAGCACCGCTGCGAAAATTATCGTTGTCACAATCTCCTGTACGGCTGCAATGAGCGTGAACGCATTTCGCGGGCTTACCGAACTGAAGCCGTTTTCAGAGGACCTTATGCGCTCGTATGCGGCGAGAAAAATCACGGTTTTTACAAAGCTGAGGCTTCCGAACAGCGTCCCGTATATCTTTACGGCGCTTAGAGTGAGCGTTCCCGCAAGCGTTATCGGCGCTCTTGTAACCGAATATTTCGCGGAGGAAACGGTCGGCGTCGGCAGGCAAATCCGCGAAAATATCATCAAGGGTCAATATCCCACGGCATGGGCTTATATCGCGGTCGCCTGTGCAATCGGCATTATCCTTTACGCTGTTCTGATGATTGCCGAGAAGCTTATTCTCAGGAACAGAAAGTCACGATAATAAGCGAAAGCTTATATATAAACAGAACAATTGAAAGGCAGGTAAATCAAATGAAAATGACAAAAAGAAAGAAATTTGCGGCGGCGGCAGCGCTGGTTCTCGCCTGCGCTCAGCTTACAGCGTGCAGCGGCGGCTCGGCTTCCTCGACTTCTTCGGCTTCAACCTCGTCGTCTGCTTCATCGCAGTCGGGCGCGTCATCTTCCGAGAGCGGAGCTATGACGCACGAGGAAATCATCAAGGCGGCGGCTGCCGCGGGAAAGGTCGGAAACTGGGGGCTTGGAAACGAATATGAAATTCAGGCGCTTCTGACAAAATACGGGCTTCCCGCGGATTACATTACTCAGGACTTCACAATGGACCAGTTCGACAGCGACAGCGTTGAGCTTGCTTCCGCGATGACTTACAACGAGCTTGGTCTTGTCAAGAACTCCTATGACGGCGGTTACAGCTATGGCGATACCGTCAGCATAATTGATATGAACGACGAGGGCGTTGCGATGCTTGAGGATAACCTGTTTACCTCAAAGGCTTTCGCCGAGGCTAATCCGAACACGGTTAAGGCGTTCGTTTCCGCTTCAATGAAGGGCTGGGCTTATGCCTGCGAACACCCCGACGAGGCTGCGGAGATTGTTTTTGAAGCGGGTTCGTCCGTTTCCGCCGCTCATCAGTCCTATATGGCGGGTGAAGTCGCAAAGCTTGTTACAACCGATATGAACGGAAAAACCGTTTCCGCTTCGGACGTCGGAAATATGGACGAAACGGCAATGCAGCAGACCCTTGACCTCGCGAAAAAGTACATTATCCTTGCGGACAGCGCGGCGAAGGAAAAGCTCACTTCGATGACGCTTGACGATATCCGCAGCACCGCTTACCTCAAGTATGACCCCGCGGCGGACGGCGCTCCCGAAAAGGCTTCCGTTTCCGTTCAGCTTAAATGGCTGCCTCAGGCGCAGTTTATGGGTTATTACGTCGCAAAGGCAAAGGGCTATTACGATGAAGTCGGACTTGACGTCACCATTGTTTCCGGAGGCGGAGATATCTCCGAAACTACCGCCGTCTACAACGGCACGGTTGACTTCGGCGTAACTTGGGTTTCAAACCTCATAAACGCGAACGCGGGCGGAATGGAGCTTCTCGAGGTCGCTCAGGTTTACCAGAGGTCGGGACTTGTACTCGTTTACAAGAACGACAAATTTAAGAAGTAATTTCATTGGTTTTTGACGGCTCACGGGCGGCTTTACCGTCCGCGGGTTCGTCGGAAAGCCTGCGGAAGCGCCGGTTTTCCGATAAACCCGATTTGTCGGATTGTTTTCAAAAGGAGGTTATTTTATGGAGCTATTAATCAAAAACGGAACGATTGTTTCCGCAACCCAAATGTTTAAGGCGGATATCGCCGTGAACAACGGAAAAATTGCGGCTGTCGGCGCGGATTTGTCCGATGTAAAGGCGGACAGGGTTGTTGACGCGGAGGGAATGTTGGTTCTTCCGGGAGCAATCGACGCGCACACTCACCTTGCGATGCCTTTCGGCGGCACGATTTCTTCGGACGACTATTTCGCTGGTACGAGAGCGGCTGCCTGCGGCGGCACGACAACCGTTTTCGATTTCGCTCTTCAGGATTTCAACGAAACAATGCCCGATACTTTTAGAAGGAGAAACGCTCTTGCGGCTCCCGACGCGGCGGTTGACTACTCTTTCCATATCGGAGTTAAGGATATTCACGGCGAGCTTCTCGACTCAATCGCAGACGCCTGCGATTTGGGAATTACCTCGTTTAAGGTGTTTATGGTATATGATTTTGGCGTAAAAGACGGAGTTTTCTTCAAGCTCCTCTCAAAATCAAAGGAATTCGGCGCGCTTATCGCGGTTCACGCCGAGAACAACGAGCTTGTGAACGCTCTCACGGAGCAATATATCTCGGAGGGCAAAACCGACGCTTGGTATCACTATATGAGCAGACCCGAATTTGTCGAGGGAGAAGCGGACGTCCGCGCGATTAACCTTGCAAAGGCTGCAAACGCGCCGCTTTATATAGTTCATCTGGCGAATAAACAGGGCGTCGAGGCTGTTACAAGGGCGAAGGACGAGGGCTATGAGATTTATGCGGAAACCTGCCCGCAGTATCTTGAATTTACAAGCGACGTTTACAAGCGTCCCGACGGAAGAAACTTTGTCTGCTCTCCTCCTATGAAGGGAAAGGAGTCGCAGGACGCAATCTGGGCTGCGATTAAGCGCGGCGATATCGACACCGTAGCAACGGACCACTGCCCGTTTATGCAGAGCGAAAAGGACTGGGGACTGAACGACTTTAGGAAAATTCCGAACGGCTGCGCGGGTATCGAGAATATGTACCCGTATATGCTCGGAAAGGCGAACGACGGCGTTATCCCGTTTACAAAGGCTGTCGAGCTTTGCGCGGTTAATCCGGCGAAGATTTTCGGCTGTACCGAAAAAGGCGAGATTTCCGTCGGAAAAGACGCGGATATCGTGATTTACGACCCGAAGAAGAACGTTACCGTTCATCAGGAGATTATGCACTCCGACTGCGACCACACAATCTGGGAGGGCGTTGAAATTCACGGATATCCCGTTCAGACCTATTCGAGAGGCAAGCTTGTTTTCGATAACGGCGAATTTGTCGGCGAAAGAGGCTGGGGCAAATTCGTGAAATGTGCAAAACACGTTTCGTGAAAAAAGCTTCGGTGCGAAAGGAGCGGTTTTATGGCGTTTAGAGGATTAAATCTGCGGGGAGAAGCGGCTCGATGTCTGCTTTGCGAGAATGCGCCCTGCACGGCGGCTTGTCCCGAACATTACGACCCCGCAAGGGCGATAAGAGCCGTCAATTTCGAGAATTCGGAGTGCGCGGGCGAGTTTTTGGGCGGCAAATGCTCGGAATGTCGCGGGTTTTGCGAAAACGCCTGTATTCATTATGACCGTCCTATCAGAATAAAGGAACTTGCGGCGGCGCTTTCGCCCGCTTCACCGCCAAAGGCGGACCTTTCGATTGAATTTTGCGGTGTGAAGTGCGAAAATCCGTTCTTTCTCAGTTCCTCCGTTGTCGCAAGCAGCTATGAAATGGTTGCGAGAGCGTTTGAAATGGGCTGGGCGGGCGCTGTTTACAAAACAATCGGGTTTTACCTGCCAAACGAGGTTTCTCCGAGATTTGACGCTGTGGGAAAGGAAGGAACGCCGTTTGTCGGATTTCGGAATATGGAGCAAATCAGCGACCACCCGCTTGAAGAAAATCTCGATATCCTAAAAAGGCTAAAGCGGGATTTTCCGACAAAGATTATCGTTTCGTCGATTATGGGGCAATCGGACGAGGAATGGACGGAGCTTGCAAGGCTTTCCGAGGAAGCGGGCGCGGATATCATCGAATGTAACTTCTCCTGCCCGCAGATGAGCGAAAAGGGTATGGGAAGCGATGTTGGTCAAAATCCGGAACTTGTGAAGCGTTATTCCGCTCTCGCGAAAAAGGGAACGCGGCTTCCCGTGCTTGCGAAAATGACGCCAAATCTCGCGGATATGACAATTCCCGCAATTGCCGCGGTGAGCGGCGGCGCAGACGGGCTTGCGGCTATAAACACAATCAAGAGCGTCACCACTTCACTTTCTTCCGAGGTTAACGGCAAAAGCACCGTTTCGGGTTACAGCGGAAAGGCGGTTAAGCCTATCGCGCTCAGGTTTATCAGCGATATGGCGAAATGTCCGCAGCTTTCGGGCGTGCCTATAAGCGGAATAGGCGGTATAGAAACGTGGCGCGACGCGCTGGATTTTATATCGCTCGGCTGTGAAAATCTTCAGATTACAACCGCCGTTATGCAGTATGGCTATCGCATAATCGACGACCTTATCTTAGGTTTGTCGCGATATATGAACGAGCGCGGCGCTAAATCGCTTTCGGAGCTTGTCGGAACGGAGCTTCAGCGAATTGTTCCATCTGACAAGCTCGACAGGGATTCAATCGTTTTCCCGAAATTTGACAGAACGATGTGCATAGGCTGCGGAAGATGCTTTGTTTCCTGCCGCGACGGCGGTCACGGGGCGATTTCATTCGGCGGCGACAGAACGCCGAAGCTTGACGCGATAAAATGCGTTGGCTGTCATTTGTGCAGGCTGGTTTGCCCGACAAACGCAATCGGCGCTTCAAAACGTTTTCCGAAGCGCTGAGCAATCTCTGAAAGGAGGCGGACTATGGCTATCACGCTTTCTCAGCTTTGTAAAAACGCAGAAAAAAACTATAATATGAAGCTTATCGCGGGACGCGGCGGAATGGATAACACCGTCCGCTGGGTTCATATGGTTGAGGACAGCGAAGTTCCCGATTTTCTTCACGGAAACGAGCTTGTTTTTACCACGGGTATCGGACATTCCGGAAGCGGCTGGCTTGAACCGTTCGTGAAATCGCTCAGACAGCACAATGCCGTGGGGCTTGTCGTAAACCTCGGTCCGCACATAGACGCGGTTCCGCCGAGGGTTATCGACTACTGCGAAGAAAACGATTTTCCGCTTTTTACGCTTCCTTGGCAGGTTCATATTATCGACATCACATACAATTTCTGCCGCAGGATTATCGATAACGAGGAGGCGGAAACCTCGCTTGCGGAGGCTTTCAGAAACTTGATTTTTTCGCCCGAAAAGCGCGAGAATTACGCCGCGGCGCTTGAAAAAATGGGTTTTCCCGAAAGCTCGCGTTATACGGTTCTGGCGATTTCTCTCGGCAGCGACAAGGCGGCGGCAGCGCAGCTTTTGCGAAATAACCGCTATGGTCTTTGGCGGCTGCTTAAACGCTCGCGAAGTCCTATGGCGCTGTTTTTTCAGGACGATAAGCTTATCTCCGTCAGGCAGAATGCAGACGACGACGAGATGAACAGGCTGGTTAAGGCGCTTTCCGAGCTTGAGCGCGAGCTGAAGCTTAACGTCGGGATTTCGGAGCAGGGAGAAGGCTTTTCGGGCGTGCCGATATGCTATAAGGAAGCCGTTTCGGCGCTTGAGGCTGCGAAAATCAAGGGGCTTACGATTATGCCGTACAGAAATATCGGCGTTTATAAGCTGCTTTTCGGAGTTGAGAACAGGGGTATTCTCAGAAGCTATGTTATCGGCACAATCGGCGACCTCCTAAAATACGACAGTATGAACGATACGAATTACGAGGAAACGCTCAGAGTGTATCTTGAGTGCAGCGGAAGCGTTCAGATGACCGCAGACAGGCTTGGCGTTCATCGGAACACTGTTAACTATAAAATGAAGGAAATCCGAGAAATACTCAAGGTTGAAATGAACGACGAGGACAAAATGAATATCCTCCTCGCGTTTAGGGCGCGGGAGGTTCTCGGTTCCGCGCCGCGCAAACAGGCTGAATTTAGCTGAAATACTTTATTGAAAGGAAGTTTTTATTATGAACGGTAAGGAAATCAAGGAAATGCAGATTGCTTACAACCTCCAGTCGTGGTCGAAGCAGAGAGGCATTAATCCCATTCCGATTGAAAAAGCCGACGGAATTTATATGTGGGATTTCGACGGAAACCGCTATTCCGATATGTCAAGCCAGCTTGTCAATCTCAATGTCGGTCATAACTGCCGCCCTATTATCGACGCAATCAAGGAGCAGGCTGAAAAATACTGCTATCTTTCTCCGAGCTATGGAAGCGAGCCGCGCGCAAAGCTTGCGAAAATGGTTGTCGAGCTTATGCCGGATAATATGGGAAAGGTCTTTTTCACGAACGGCGGCGCGGACGCAAACGAAAACGCCGTTAAAATCGCAAGAATGTTTACGGGGAGAAACAAGATTTTTTCGAGATACAGAAGCTATCACGGCTCGACTTTCGGAGCGGGAAACCTTACCGGCGAACCGAGGCGTTATCCGCTTGAACCCGGAATACCCGGATTTGTTCACTTCTTCGACCCCTATGTTTATCGCGAGCCTGTAATTAAGTTTTCAAGCGAAAAGGAAGCGGCTGAATATTATGTCGCAAAGCTTCGCGAGCAGGTTCTTTACGAGGGACCCGAAAGCGTCGCTGCAATCGTTATGGAAACAATCACAGGTTCAAACGGCGTTATAATTCCTCCCGAGGGCTATCTCAAGGGCGTCCGCAAAATCTGCGACGAGTTCGGAATTATGATGATTTGCGACGAGGTTATGGCGGGCTGGGGAAGAACGGGAAAAATGTTCGCTTTCGAGAATTTCGGGGTAAAGCCCGATATCGTAAGCTTCGCAAAGGGCGTTACCTGCGGATACGTTCAGCTCGGCGGAGTTGTCGTAAGCAAGGAAATCGCGGCATATTTCGACGACCATCTGCTTTCCTGCGGTCTTACATACAGCGCTCACCCTCTTGCCTGCGCGGCGGGAGTTGCCTGCGTGAATTACTACAAGGAAGCGAATATCCTTGAAAACGTCAACAAGGTAGGAAAGGTTCTCGGCGAACTCCTTGAGGAGCTTAAATCAAAACATTCCTGCGTGGGAGATGTGAGATATATCGGCTTGTTCAGCTCGATTGAGCTTGTCCGCGATAAAAACACCAAAGAGCCGCTTGTTCCTTACGGAAAAGACCCAGAGGGAAGAATGCCGAAGATTATCGGCGCGCTTAAAGCAAAGGGATTTATGACTTATTCGCACGAAAATATGATTTTCGTTTCGCCGCCGCTTATCATCACCGAAGCGCAGCTCAGAGAAGAAATGGCGAAGGTTGACGAGGTTCTTGGAACGGTTGACGGGGAAATCTGACAGAAAGACAGGGTGAATGCAATGGCTGATTCATACAAAAACGCTCCGAGCGTAAGGCTCGCCGATTTTATCCCCGCAGAGAAGTTTAGGACAATCCTCGCAAAGCACAGACATATCGAGGGCGGCGTGTCCGAAATCCCCGTGGAAATTCACATGAAGAGGCGCTTTGCGGACACACTGAGCTTCTATGTCGAATGGGACGGCATTGTTTATGGCTTCGTTCGCGGGAAAAAGGAAATATCGGAAAAGCTTTCGGGTTTTGACGCAAAGAGAATTACCATAACCGATTGGGACGATAAATTCCAGCTTCTTTTCGAGGGCGAAATCGAAACGGACGAACGGCCTTTTTTCGTCACGGGAGAAGAAGTTCGGCAGCTTCTTGAAAACTGTCGGCGCGTTCCAGAACAGATGATAAAGAAACACTGAAATACTGAGAAAGGATTACGTTATGTTTACTTGCAGCAAGGAAAGAATGGAAGATAAAATAAAGACCTTCTCGAAATTTGGCGACGCGGGTCACGGCGGTATTACGAGATACTCCCTGTCGCCCGAAGCGATTATGGCGAGAAACGAGTTTCGCAGACGTATGGAAGCGATAGGCGCGGTTATCGAAATCGACGACGTTGCAAATATGTACGCGACGCTCCCCGGAACAGACCCCAACGCAAAGCGCATTGTTATGGCTTCGCACTGCGATTCGGTTAAGAACGGCGGAAACTATGACGGTATTCTCGGCGTTATGGCCGCTATGGAGGTTCTCGAAACGGTTTTCGAGAAAAAAATTCCGCATAAACACCCGCTTACCGCAATGATTTGGACGAACGAGGAAGGCTCGCTTTATCCGCCCGCGATGATGTGTTCGGGAATTGTCTGCTATGACTACCTCCCCGAAGATATCAGATGCAAGTTTAAGTTTGAGGATATGATGAACAGCAAATCTATTCTTGACGGAACGAAAACATTCGGCGAAGCGCTTGAAAAGTCGGGATTTAAGGGCGATAAGAAGTTCAGACTTTCTCCCGACCGTTATCAATGCTACTTTGAAACGCACATTGAGCAGGGTCCTATCCTTGAGGATAACGGGAACGATATCGGAGTTGTTGACTGCGTTCTCGGAATGTTTAATTACAGGCTGAAATTTTTCGGTCAGACAACCCACGCGGGAACTTTTCCGATGCCTAAGCGCCGCGACGCGTTTTACGCCGCCTCGCAGGCTCTCTGCTATCTTCATGATGAAATCGACAAGCTGGGATTTAAGGACCTTGTTTATACCACGGGCGAAGTCGTTTGTCACCCCTGCGTTCATACCTGCGTTCCCGATTACTTTGATTTTTCGTTCGATTCGCGTCACGAAAATCCCGAGGTTCTCGCCAAAGTACTCGATATCGTCAAGAGCTGCGCGGATAAAACGTGGAGCGGCTGTTCCTGCGAAGTTGTCAGGGCTTGGAACAGAGATACCGTTTACTGGGACAAAAAGCTTGTCGGATACGTCAAGAGCGCCTGCGAGGAGCTTGGCGTCAAGCATCAGTATATCCACTCCGGCGCGGGTCATGACGCGCAGTTTGCGGCATATATGCTTCCGACAACTATGATTTTTGTTCAGAGCAAGGACGGCCTTTCGCACTGCGAGCCTGAGTTTTCAAGCGTCGAACACTGTACGGAGGGCGCGAGCGTTATGCTCAACGCGGTTCTGAAAGCGGACGCGGACTGAGCTTGACTTTATCGGCAAAATGTGATATCATTAGGGCGGAGATGACGGCGTTGCCGCGCTTCGCCCTTACGTTTACGGAGGTTTTTATGAGCAGAGAATTTTTAATGCCAAGGTATGTTGTTACAGGTGAAAACGCTCTCGAAGGAGCGGCGAAATATTTCTCGGTTATGGGCAAAAAAGCGCTAATAATAACGGGGACGGTTACTGCGAAATCAGCGTGTTTTTCGGCTCTTGAATCGGCTCTCGACAAGGCGGGAGTAGCCCACGCGGCTTTTCCGGATATCCACGGAGAACCTGACGATATCGTTGTAAACGCGGCGCTTTCGGCTTATCGCGAGAACGGCTGCGACTGTTTTGCCGCAATCGGCGGGGGAAGCGCGCTTGATACGATGAAAGCGGCGGCTGTTCTCGCCGCAAAAGGCGGGAGAATTTCCGATTTTCTCGGCAAGCAGATTGAGGGAAGGCTTCCGTTTATGGCGGCAATCCCCACGACTGCGGGAACAGGCTCGGAAGCGACCAGATTTACCGTGATTACGGACACGGCGACGGACGTCAAGATGCTTATAAGCGGCGCGGCGCTTATTCCCGACCTTGCGGTTGTCGACCCGGAATTTACCGTTTCCGCGCCGAAAAGCATTACCGCGGCGACAGGTCTTGACGCGCTTACTCACGCGGTTGAAAGCTTCACGAGCAAAAAAGCTCAGCCGCTTACGGATTCGGCTGCTTTATCTGCGGTAAAGAGGATTTTCAAAAATCTTCCCGCCGCTTACAAAAACGGCGGCGATATTTCCGCGCGCAGCGAGATGTGTATGGCGGCTCTTGAAGCGGGAATTGCGATAAACAACGCTTCGGTTACTATCGTTCACGGAATGAGCCGACCTATCGGCGCGTATTTTCACGTTCCCCACGGAATTTCAAACGCTATGCTTCTCGAAAAGTGCCTTGGTTTTGCGCTTGACGGTAATTATCCTCGCTTTGCGGAGCTTGGAAGAGCGGTTGGCGCGGCTGATTTTTCGGATAACGACAAAACCGCTTCCGAAAAGTTTATCGGCGCCGTCGGGGAGCTTTGCGCGGTTTGCGAAATTCCAACGCTTGAGGGGTATGGAATTGACCGCGGGAAGTTTTTCGAGGTTATCGACAAAATGGCTCAGGACGCCGTTGCAAGCGGCAGCCCCGCCAACACCGTAAAGCCTGTTTCGGTTGACGATGTGAAGAATATTTACCGCAGTTTGTGGGATTAACCCGAAAAAACGATATAAAAAACAGCGCAGAAGGAATTTTCCCTCTGCGCTGAATTTATTGCTTAAAGATTACTTGTAGAGCTGCTTTGCGCTGTAATTCGTGTGAAGAATTTCGTGCGCCTTGTGCGAGTTCGGCTCGCCGAGGAACTCCTCGTAGAGCGCCTTGATTTCGGGATTTTCGTGCGAACGGCGCAGCGGCGCGTTCTTGTCGATATTGTAAAGAACTTCCGCTCTCTTTGCACGGATATCAACGAAATTGCGTACCGACGCGGGCTGGATAATCTGTCCGCCGCCGTTTACGCAGCCGCCGGGACAAGCCATAATTTCAACGAAATCATAGTTCGCTTCGCCCGCCTTGATGCTTCTGAGAAGCTTCTTCGCGTTTGCAAGGCCGCTTACAACCGCAACCTTAACTTCCTTGCCCGCAACCGTGTATGTAGCTTCCTTGATGCCCTCTGTTCCGCGAACCTCGCTGAACTCGATAGGCGTATCCTGAGCCTCGCCGGTGAGCTTCCAGACAGCGGTTCTCAGAGCCGCTTCCATAACGCCGCCCGTTGCGCCGAAGATTACTCCTGCGCCCGTGTAGCCGCCGAGAGGAGAATCGCACTTCTCTTCGGGAAGGTCGTTGAACATAATTCCCGCCTTCTTTATCAGGTGAGCAAGCTCTCTTGTCGTGATGGAAATATCAACGTCGGGAACCCCCGCTGCCGCTTCGCCATCTCGAGCGACTTCGTACTTCTTAGCCGTGCAGGGCATTACCGATACGGATACGATATCTTCGGGGTTCTTTCCGAGCTTCTGAGCGTAATATGTCTTTACAATTGCGCCGAACATCTGCTGCGGCGATTTGCAGGTGGACAAATTCGGGATAAACTCGGGGAAGTAGTTCTCGCAGTAGCGAACCCAGCCGGGCGAGCAGGACGTGATGAGCGGGAGCGCTCCGCCGTTCTGAACTCTGCCGAGGAACTCGGTTGCTTCTTCCATAATCGTGAGGTCGGCGGAGAAGTTCGTGTCGAATACCTTGTCGAAGCCGAGTCTGCGCATTGCGGCAATCATCTTGCCCTCTGCGTTTGTTCCGATAGGATTGCCGAACGCTTCCGCAAGCGACGCGCGTACTGCGGGAGCCGCCTGTACAACAACCGTCTTTGTCGGGTCTGCGATTGCGTCGAGAACCTTCTGCGTGTCGTCCTTTTCGGAGAGCGCGCCCGTGGGACATACCGCGATACACTGTCCGCAGGATACGCAGGCGGTATCCGCCAAATCCATATCGAACGCAGAAGCAATCTGTGTTGCGAAACCGCGCTCGTTTGCGCCGATTACGCCGATTCCCTGAGTTTTTGCGCAGGCTGCCACGCAGCGGCGGCAAAGTATGCACTTGGAATTGTCGCGGTACATATGAGCCGCGCTGTAATCAATGTCGGGAACGGGGTTTTCGCCGTCGAATTTATGTATGTCTATATCGTACTCAACGCAAAGCTCGTTAAGCTCGCAGTTTCCGCCTCTTGTGCAGGAGAGGCAGGACTTGTTGTGGTTGGAGAGGATAAGCTCAAGCGTCGTTTTTCTGCTCTCAAGCACCTTGGGAGTATTCGTGAAAATCTCCATTCCCTCGTTTACGGGATATACGCATGCAGCTACAAGCGACCTTGCGCCCTTTACCTCGACTACGCAGATTCGGCAGGCGCCGATTGCGTTGATTTCCTTGAGGAAGCACAGCGTAGGTATTTTAATTCCCGCCGCTCTTGCCGCCTCGAGAATGGTCGAACCCTCGGGAACAGCGTATTCTGCGCCGTTTATTTTTATATTAACCATAGGTTTTAGTCCTTTCGTTCAATCTTTCTTTTCCGTTCCTTGCGGAAGCGGAAAATTTACGCCTTGACAATTGCGCCGAACTTGCAGTTGCTCATGCAGACGCCGCACTTGATGCACTTGCTCTGGTCGATGTGGAACGGCGACTTGATTTCGCCGCTGATTGCGCCTACGGGGCACTTCTTCGAGCAGAGCGAGCAGCCCTTGCACTTTTCGGGGATAATCTGAATCTGGAGCAGGTCCTTACATACGCCCGCAGGACATTTCTTATCCTGAACGTGTGCAATATACTCATCTCTGAAGTAGCGCATTGTTGAAAGAACGGGGTTCGGAGCGGTCTGTCCGAGTCCGCAAAGCGCGTTGTCCTTGATGTAATAGCAGAGCTTTTCGAGCTTGTCGAGGTCCTCCATTGTTGCCTTGCCCTTGGTAATCTTGTCGAGCATCTCATACATTCTCTTTGTGCCGATACGGCAGGGCGTGCATTTTCCGCAGGACTCGTCTACCGTGAATTCAAGGAAGAACTTCGCGATATCAACCATACAGTTGTCCTCGTCCATTACGATAAGTCCGCCGGAACCCATCATAGAGCCGATGGAGATAAGGTTATCGTAATCAATCGGGATATCGAGGTGCTCGGGAGGAATACAGCCGCCGGAAGGTCCGCCCGTCTGCGCAGCCTTGAACTTCTTGCCGTTCGGGATACCGCCGCCGATTTCCTCGATTACGGTACGCAGCGTCGTTCCCATAGGAACTTCAACAAGTCCGGTGTTGTGAATTTTACCGCCGAGCGCGAATACCTTCGTGCCCTTTGATTTCTCGGTACCCATAGAAGCAAACCAATCAGCGCCGTTAAGGATAATCTGGCAGATGTTTGCATAGGTTTCTACGTTGTTGAGAACGGTGGGCTTTCCGAAAAGTCCCTTTACTGCGGGGAACGGAGGACGCGGACGCGGTTCGCCGCGGTTGCCCTCGATTGAGGTCATAAGAGCGGTTTCTTCGCCGCATACAAACGCGCCTGCGCCGAGTCTTAATCCAAGGCGGAAGCTGAAGTTCGTTCCGAAAATGTTGTCGCCGAGAAGTCCCGCTTCTTCAGCCTGTCCAATAGCGATTTTCAGACGCTCAACCGCAATCGGGTACTCCGCGCGAACGTAGATGTAGCCCTGATTTGCGCCGATTGCGTAACCTGCGATTGCCATTGCCTCGATAACGGCGTGGGGGTCGCCCTCAAGTACGGAACGGTCCATAAACGCTCCGGGGTCGCCTTCGTCCGCGTTGCAGCAAACGTACTTCTGGTCGGCGTCCTTAACGAGGTCCTTTGCAAGCTGCCACTTTCTTCCCGTCGGGAAGCCCGCGCCGCCGCGTCCGCGAAGTCCGGAAGCGAGAACGGTATTTATTACGTCGTCCTGCGACATCGACGAAAGAACCTTGTAGAGCGCCTGATAACCGTCGCGCGCTATGTACTCCTCAATGTGTTCGGGGGAGATAAGTCCGCAGTTTCTGAGCGCTACGCGGTGCTGCTTCGCGTAGAACGTGGTTTCGTTCAGCGACTTGATTACATCGCCGTCAACGGTTTCAGCGTAAAGATACTTCTTTACGGGCTGACCATTCTTGAGGTGCTGCTCGACGATTTCGGGAATATGCTCCGGCTCCATCTTCGAGTAGAAAGTGCCCTCCGGATATACAATCATAATCGGACCGAGCGCGCAAAGTCCGAAGCAGCCCGTCTTGATGATATTTACCTTGTCCTCAAGACCGTTCTTCTTCAGCTCCTCCTTGAGCGTTTCGATAATCTTCATTGAGCCTGACGACGTACAGCCCGTACCGCCGCAGACAAGAACGTCCTTAACGCCGGTTTCCTTGCCTTCGACGCGTGTTGCGACAACTTCCGCAGCCTTGGCTCTGACAGCGTTAAGCTCGTCAATCGTTTTAATTACGTTCATTGATAAAATTTCCTTTCTTAACGAAAACTGGAAATAAAGAACTTATCGCAGTTCCCTCATCTCAGTGTTGTCTTAATTATACTTTTCGAGGATTCTATCAACGTCGTCCACGGTAAGTCTGCCGTAAACGTCCTCGTTTACCGTAAGTACGGGAGCAAGTCCGCACGCGCCTATGCATCTGCACGCGTCAAGCGAGAATTTGCCGTCGGGAGTAATTTCTCCGCCCGAAATTCCGAGTTTTTCCTGAAGCTTGTTGTAGATATCGCCGGAACCCTTAACATAGCATGCCGTTCCCAGACAGACGGATATCTTGTACTTGCCCTTAGGATTGATGGTGAACTGCGCGTAGAAGGTTACCACTCCGTATACCTTCTCCAGCGGAATGTCCATTTCCTCCGCAATAATGGTCTGAACCTCGATGGGCAGGTAGCCGTAAAGCTCCTGAGCCTTCTGGAGAATAGGCATCAGCGCGCCGGGGTCGTCCTTGTGCTCGGCGATGATTTTCTTCAGCTTTTCCTCCTGCTCGGCCGTTCCCGCAAAGGGAATCGCGCTCTTCTTAAAAGCCATTTTTTAGCCTCCTTAGAGTATTTTTTCGGGTCTTCCCGATTGTTATAAGATAAGCCATTACATTATATTGCATAATAACACAATACAACCATATCAATTATAACATATCCCGACGAAAAAGTCTACAAAAAACGACTTCTTGTTCGTGTAACAGCTTGTAGAATTTACATCGATTTTTTTGGTGATTTTAGACAAAACAGGCATTTTTTTGCCGTTTTTATTCAATTATAGTAATAAAACAGCGCCCGTTTTGTTACACGGGCGCGGCAAATTTGATGTAAACGTTCTTTTGTTTTTAGGCGGGTTTTGCGCGTTTATCGGTTTTTATTATTTAAGGTATTTCGCGAGGTCTGCTGCGCGGTCGGTCTTTTCCCAAGCAACTCCCGAATCTTCTCTGCCCATATGTCCGTAGGCGGCGAGCTGCGCGTACTGCGGCTTTCTCAGGTCAAGCGCCTTTATTATCGCGGACGGACGCAGGTCGAACTCCTTGATAACCGCCGCCGCTATCGCTTCATCGGAGATTTTTCCCGTTCCGAACGTATCGACCATTACCGAAACGGGGTGAGCGACGCCGATTGCATAGGCAATCTGTATCTCCGCTCTTTCCGCAAGTCCCGCCGCGACAATGTTCTTCGCAACGTAACGCGCCATATATGCCGCCGAGCGGTCAACCTTTGTCGGGTCTTTTCCCGAAAAAGCTCCGCCGCCGTGGCGCGAATAGCCGCCATAGGTGTCTACGATTATCTTTCTGCCCGTAAGTCCGCTGTCGCCCATCGGTCCGCCAACAACAAACCGCCCCGTGGGATTTACGAAGTATTTCGTGTTTTCATCGAGAAGATTTGCGGGAATTGTCGTTTTAATCACCTTTTCGATGATATCCGCGCGGATTTGTTCAAGAGAAGCGGAAGCGAGGTGCTGCGACGAAACGACGACCGCGTCCACGCGCATGGGCTTGTTGTCGTCGTATTCAACCGTAACCTGCGTTTTTCCGTCCGGAAGAAGATAGGGGATTTCGCCGCTCTTTCTCACTTCGGCAAGCTTTTTCGCAAGTTTATGCGAGAGACTTATCGGCATAGGCATAAGCTCGGGAGTTTCCGAGCAGGCAAATCCGAACATCATTCCCTGGTCGCCCGCTCCGATATCGTTCGCGTTCTCGGCGCGTCCCTCAAGCGCGTTGTTTACGCCCATTGCAATATCGGGCGACTGCTTGTCCAGCGTTGTTATAACCGCGCAGGTGTGCGCGTTGAACCCGCAGTCGGGGCTTGTGTAGCCGATATCCGCCGCGGTGTTTCTCGCAATCGCGGGAATGTCAACCTGCGCCGTTGTTGTGATTTCGCCCATTATCGTTATCATTCCCGTCGTCGCGGTCGTTTCGCACGCAACTCTGCCCATAGGGTCCTGCGCGAGTATCGCGTCGAGAACCGCGTCCGAAATCTTATCGCACAGCTTGTCGGGGTGTCCCTCGGTTACGCTTTCTGATGTGAAAAGCTTTCTTGTAGTCATTTTGCATTTCCTTTCTGTTATACATATGGTCATCTCTAAAAACCTCATGTGAGCGAAAATGTGCAGTGTG
>UMHM01075562.1_pt1 | contig 24629 bp, 20 predicted proteins | sample 1965501 | NCBI WGS metagenome assembly UMHM01 (sample SAMEA4836095, study PRJEB28245) | human gut metagenome | biome: gut microbiome; material: fecal sample | place: Denmark | collected 2008
AGATCCTTGCCAACATAATGCGCTATAAGGAAAAGACCGGCTCCAGCGTGCTCATAGTCAGCCATAATATGGACGATGTTGCCCGGCTTGCGGAGCGTATACTGGTGTTCAGCAACGGCGGCATCGTCATGGACGGGCGGCCGGCCGAGGTGTTCAGCCAGCCTGAAAAGCTCATGGAGATCGGCCTTTCCGTGCCGCATGCGACGGAGATAGCCATGGCGCTGCGCGCGCACGGCGTGGCGCTGCCCGGCGCGATATACACGCATGAGCAGCTTCGCGCCGCCATACTTGAAAAGAAGGGGGCGGGCGTATGCTGAAGGACGTTACGCTGGGGCAGTTCTTCCCCGGCAATACCATCGTGCACAGGCTCGACGCACGCACGAAGCTCATCCTCGTGATAGTTTACATCGTGGCGCTGTTTCAGGCCGTGGGCTGGGGTTCATACGCGGCCGTGACGCTTGCGACGGCGGCGTGCATGTACCTTTCGCACATCTCCGTGGGCAATATCTTCAAGGGCCTCAAGCCCATGCTGTTCATCATCGTGCTCACGGCGGCGCTGAACATATTCTACACGCAGGGCACGCCTATCCTTCCCGGCTGGATAATCACGTGGGAGGGCATCGCCCGCGCCGTGCAGATGATACTGCGCATCGTGCTGCTCATCACGGGCACGTTTCTGCTGACCTATACCACAAGCCCCATCGCCCTCACGGACGGGCTGGAGATACTCATGAACCCGCTGAAAAAGATAAAGGTGCCGGTGCATGAGATGACCATGATGATGAGCATGGCGCTGCGCTTCATCCCCACGCTCATCGAGGAGACGGACAAGATAATGTCCGCACAGAAGGCGCGCGGCGCGGATTTTGAGACCGGCAGTCTCATTGACCGGGCGAAGGCGCTGCTGCCGGTGATGGTGCCGCTTTTTGTGTCGGCCTTCCGCCGCGCGGACGAGCTTGCCGTGGCGATGGAGAGCCGCTGCTATCACGGCGGCGAGGGCAGAACACGCATGAAGCAGCTTAAAATGGCGGGGCGGGATTACGCCGCGCTCGCGGTGGGGGCGGCGTTCCTCGCGGCGATGATTGTGATGAAAAAATACGGTGTGTGATGTGCTGATATGAGAAATATTGCGCTGCGCCTGAGGTATGACGGCAGCCGCTATCACGGCTGGCAGGTACAGAAGGGCGATATCACGGTGGCCCAGACGCTGGAAGAGGCGCTTGGGAAGGTGTGCGGCCATCCGGTGAAGGCCGTCGGCTGCGGAAGGACGGACGCGGGCGTGCACGCGCTGCGCTACTGCGCCAACTTCAAGACCGACTGCCGCATCCCTGTGGACAGGTTCCCGCTGGCGATAAATTCCCGTCTCCCGGGCGACATTGCCGTGACCATGGCCGCGGAGGCGGAGGACGGCTTCAACGCCATTTCGTCGTGTATAAAAAAAGAATATATCTACAAAATACTAAATAGTAATATCCGGGACCCGTTTCTTGAACGGCGCGTGTGCTTCTACCCGCAGGGGCTGGACATGGGACTGATGCGCGCGGCCGCCGCCGCGTTTGAGGGCACGCATGATTTCCGGGCCGTGCGCTCCCTCGGCACGGAGACCAAAACCACCGTGCGCACGGTGCACTGGTGCCGCGCGGAAAAGCAGGGGGATCTGATAACCATATCCGTCTGCGCAGACGGCTTCCTTTACAACATGTGCCGCGCCATCGTCGGCACGATGGTGTACGCCTCCTACGGGAAGCTGCGCCCGGAGGAGATCCCCGCGCTGCTGGAGCTTGGCGACAGGCGGCTTACAGGGCCGACGATGCCCCCGCAGGGGCTGTATCTCAACCGCGTCTGGTATGACGGCGCGGTCGGGAAAATGTTTGAAGCGGACTGACCGCGGATTTTTCAGACATTGGAAGCGCTGCGATATATATTTGTTCACAATTTTGTGCTATAAAGAGCATGGATATATAATGCATCACAAGATGACCGCGCGCCGCGGGCGCGAATACATATAAAGGATGAGATCACATATGAAAGCTGTAATTGACATCATATTGTTGATAATAATTGCGCTGTGTACGTGGAACGGCTATAAGCGCGGGCTTGTCGGCGGCATCGCCGGAATACTCGCCATCGTTGTCGCGCTCTTCGGCGGCAGTCTGCTGTCCTCGGCCTATTCGCACGAGGTCGTTCCCGCGCTGGAGCCGTTTATAGACGGCTATGTCGATTCGCAGGCCAACCGCGACGCGGTGCTGGAAAGCATGGGCTACGGCGACAGCGATTATTCCGTGGAGGATATCATCGCGCAGGACAGCTCTCTGAAATACGATTACGCCTATGAATGCCTGCTCAGCGTCGGGGTTTATTCCAAAACGTCGGAAAAGCTGGCCGCGCGCGCCGTTGATCTGGCGGAGGAGGGCAGCATGGATATGACGGCGGCGGTGGTATCCGTCGTGTGCGACACGGCGACCTATGTCGGCGGCGCGGCGCTCGGCTTCCTGCTTATCCTGATATTCCTCATCGCCGTGGCGAACGTCGGCAACCTCTCGCTGCGGCTGCCGAATATGGAAAATCTCGACGAGATAGGCGGCTCGGTGGTCGGGTTCATAAAGGGCTTTATCTACTGCGTGCTGCTGTGCTGGCTTTTGAGTTTCCTCGGCATGGTCATCGGCAAGACGACGCTTGCGGAGACGACGCTCGCGCGGTTCTTCCTCGCCTTTGACTTCCTCACGAGCGCCCTTATCTGAGCTTTATATCCCAAATCGCAGGCCAAGCATTTGGCAGAATGGAGAAGTATATGCAGCCTACACTGTGCTCTCGCTGCGGGAAAAACGTGGCGATAATATTCATAACAAAGATAGAAAACGGCCAGACCAAGAATGAGGGCCTGTGCCTTAAATGCGCCCGCGAGCTGCACATAAAGCCCGTGGACGACGTGATAAACAAAATGGGCATTTCCGACGACGACCTTGACAATATCTCCGGCGACATGATGAACGCCATGAACGGCGTTGAGGAGCTTATGACCATGGACGGCGCCGACAGCGACGCGGACGACGACGGAAAGACCGCGACCTTCCCCTTCCTCAGCCGCCTGTTCGGCGGCCCCGGCGGGCAGAACGGCGCATCCGACGGCGCGGGGCAGAGTCAGGGCGGACAGGATAAGCCCCGGCAGGAGGCAGCCCAATCCAAGGGGAAGCGCAAGTTCCTCGATAATTACTGCATCGACCTCACCCAGCGCGCCCGCGACGGCAAGCTGGACGCGATGATCGGCCGCGAGGAGGAGCTTGAGCGCGTCATTCAGATCCTCAACCGCCGCCAGAAGAACAACCCCTGCCTCATCGGTGAGCCGGGCGTCGGCAAGACGGCCATTGCCGAGGGACTGGCGCAGAGCATTGCAATGGGCAACGTGCCGTATAAGCTGCAAAACAAGCAGGTGTTCCTGCTCGATTTGACGGCGCTCGTCGCGGGCACGCAGTTCCGCGGCCAGTTTGAAAGCCGCATGAAGGGGCTTATAGAAGAGATACGCAAGCAGGGCAACATCATTCTCGTCATTGACGAGGTACACAACATCGTCGGCGCGGGTGACGCCGAGGGCAGCATGAACGCCGCCAACATACTCAAGCCTGCCCTGTCGCGCGGCGAGATACAGGTCATCGGCGCGACGACCTTCGCCGAGTACCGCAAGCATATCGAGAAGGACTCCGCGCTGGAGCGCCGCTTCCAGCCTGTCACGGTGAATGAGCCGTCCATCGACGACAGCGTCAAGATCCTGCGTGGCATCGCGCATTATTATGAGGACTACCACGGCGTGCGCATATCCGACGAGATGTGCCGCCAGGCCGTGCTGATGAGCGAGAGGTATATAACCGACCGCTTCCTGCCCGACAAGGCCATCGACCTTATCGACGAGGCCTGCTCTGACGTCAACCTCAAGGACGAGGGGATAAACTCCCTCATGCTCAAGGAGCGCGAGCTTGACAACATCCGCTATGAGCGCGAGGGTCTCATGTCGGCGGACGCCCCGGCGGGCGTGGATATGAACGACGAGATGATGGATAAGCGCTACGCCGTCATCGCGGAGCTGAGAAGCCGGGAAATGCAGCTTCAGCAGGAAATAGACGACCTCAAGCACCGCGAAAGGCCGGAGCTTACGGTGGATAACCTCGCCCGCATAATAGAGCTGTGGACGAAGATCCCCGCCTCCAGCATCCGCGAGGATGAGTATGACCGTCTTGCCAGCCTCGACGCGCGCCTCAAGGAGCATATCGTGGGGCAGGATGAGGCGATAAACGCCGTGTGCGCCGCCATAAAGCGCAGCCGCGTCGGCCTCAAGGTCAAGCGCAAGCCTGTCAGCTTCATCTTCGTCGGCGGCACAGGCGTCGGCAAGACGGAGCTTGTCAAGCGCCTCGCCGCGGATATGTTCGACTCGCCGGAATCCCTCATAAGGCTCGACATGTCCGAATTCATGGAGAAGTTCGCCGTGTCGCGCATCATCGGCTCGCCCCCCGGCTACGTCGGCTATGACGAGGCCGGCCAGCTTACGGAGAAGATACGCCGCAAGCCTTACAGCGTGGTGCTGTTCGACGAGATAGAGAAGGCGCACCCCGACGTGATGAATATCCTTCTCCAGATCCTTGACGACGGGCGCATCACCGACGCGCAGGGGCGGACGGTCAACTTTGAAAACACCGTCATCGTCATGACCACGAACGCCGGAAGCAGCAGCAAGACCGGCTCCGTCGGCTTCGGCGGCAGCATCGGCGACATGACGCGTGAGCGCACCATGAAGGCGCTGAACGAGTTTTTGCGCCCGGAGTTCATAAACCGCGTGGATGAGGTCGTCTGCTTCAACCAGCTCACGGAGGAGAACTTCCGCGGCATCGCGGCCCTGATGCTGGGCGAGGTGCGCGACGTGCTTGCAGAGCGCGGGCAGACCCTTACATGGGATGACGCGCTTATAGACCACCTTGTCAGCAAGGGATATTCCTCCACCTACGGCGCGCGCAACCTGCGCCGCCTGATCCAGAAGGAGATAGAGGACGTCGTGGCGGAAAAGATGATAGAGCAGCGCGGCGAGAACATCAGCTATATAGACCTTTCCGCAGCTGATGGGAAGGTGACTGTGAACGTCAGGGGAGAATGACCATGGGTAAGCTTGAGATAATCACCGGCGATATAACCGAGCAGGACGTTGACGCGATAGTGAACGCGGCAAACTGCTCTCTTCTCGGCGGCGGCGGAGTTGACGGCGCGATACACCGCGCCGCCGGGCCGGAGCTTCTGGCCGAGTGCCGCACGCTGCACGGCTGTGAGACGGGCAAGGCCAAGATAACGAAGGGCTACCGCCTCAAGGCACGCTATGTCATCCATACGCCCGGCCCTGTGTGGCACGGCGGCGGACACGGGGAGGAGGCGCTTCTCGCCTCTTGCTACCGCTCATGCATGGCGCTGGCCGCCGAAAACGGCTGCAAAACGGTGGACTTCCCGTCCATCAGCACGGGCGTCTATCACTTCCCGCTGGAAAAGGCGTCTAAGATAGCCGTGGACACGATAACGGCCTGCCTTGAAGAGTACCCCGCGATAGAGCGCGTGCGCATGGTCTGCTTCAACCAGCATACGCAGAGGTTTTATCAGGCGGCGCTTGAAGCGCGCGGGGAAGCGCTATGAGCAAACGGGTGCTCAAGATCCAGTATAATTCCCCGGTCGTGCTGAGCTTTGCGTTTCTGTCGCTGGCAGCGCTGGTGCTGGGGAAGCTCACGGGCGGCTGGACGACGGTGAAGCTCTTCTCGGTGTACCGCTCGTCCCCGACGGATCTGCTTACATACCCGCGCTTCGTGCTGCATGTGCTGGGCCACAGCAGCTACTCCCACTATATCGGGAATATCATGATGATCCTCGTCATCGGCCCCGCGCTTGAAGAGCGCTACGGCAGCAAGCCCCTCTTCTGGGCGATATTCCTCACGGCGCTCGTGTCGGGCATGATACAGTGGCTGTTCTTTCCCGGCACCGCGCTTCTCGGCGCGTCGGGCATCGTTTTCATGATGATAGTCATGTCCTCGCTTGCGGGGATGAAGAACGGCTGCATCCCGCTGACGCTAATCCTCGTGCTGGTGCTGTACATCGGCGGGGAGATAGTGGACGGCGTGACGCTCAAGGATAACGTGTCGCAGCTTACGCACATCGTCGGCGGCATATGCGGCGCGGTCCTCGGCCTTTCAATGAGAAGATAAAGATATGATGCGCTTCACCGCAAGCGCATCATTTTTAAACGCGAAAGGAGCATAGCATGGAAAAACTGCTTATAAGCTCATGCCTGCTGGGCAATGAGTGCAAGTACAGCGGCGGCAGCAACCGCCTGCCCGACGGCGTGCTTGCCGCGCTGAGAGAGAAATATACGCTGATCCCCGTCTGCCCGGAGACGGCGGGCGGCCTCCCCATCCCACGGGAGCCGAGTGAGCGCGTTGGCGCGCGCGTCCTGAGCCGCAGCGGCAGAGACGTCACGGCGGAATACGCCCTCGGCGCGCAGACGGCGGAGGCGCTTGCCCGGCGCTTCGGCTGCAAAAAGGCGCTTTTGAAGGCCAACTCCCCGTCCTGCGGCACGGGGCAGATATACGACGGCACCTTCTCCGGCATGCTCATCCCCGGCGACGGTATGGCGGCGGAACGCCTGCGCGCCATGGGCGTTGCGGTGTATTCGGAAAAGGAAACGGGAGCGCTTCTATGATAAGGCGGCTGGCTGCGTGCCTTCTCGCCGCGGTGCTTGCGCTGACGCTCCTTCCCGGCGCGGCGCTTGCCGGCGGCGATGAAGGCGATGAATATATCCGCCTGCCCACCGGCGTGACGGAGGATATGCTTACGCCGGAATACTGGATAGGCACAGGCATACAGGCATCCCGCGCGGCAAAGCCCGTGATGAGCGCGCAGGAGATATCGCGCTTCAACCGCGATATAAGCGCCATGATAAGCGTGGGGGAGGAGCACTGCGCCCTCACGGACATACCGGACAGCATTCCCGGCAGCGTCGTGCGCGCCATTATCGAAAGCCACGCCGTGCCGAAAAACGCAGGCGCGCTGTATATAAACGGTTCCCCGTCGAATGCGGATTACTGGACGGCGCTGGCATCCCAAAGGGCGCTGGACGCGATACAGGATACCGTGTCCGTGCGCTTCGGCTACTCCGTGCGCCGCGCGCAGCTGAGGCTCTTCCCGACGGATGACTTCGCCGGTGTGTCGGAAAATGAAAGGCTTTATGACAAGCTCGTCATGTCTGAGCTTATGCCGTATCTGCCGCTGGCCGTGCTGCACGAAAGCGCGGACGGGGAGTGGTGCTATGTGATGCTGTACGGCTTCGGCGGCTGGACGCGGAAGGAGAACGTGGCCCTCTGTTCCGGCCGTGCGGATTGGCTCAACCGCATGGAGGCGGATGATTTCCTCGTCGTCACCGGGCGTGAGCTCCGCCTCCCGCAGGAGCCGTACTCCCCGCAGACCTCCGCCCTTGCGCTTCCGATGGGCACGAAGCTTCCCCTCGTGAAGGCGGCGGACGCGCCGCAGACGGTGAACCGCCGCAAAAGCTACGGCTGCTACGTCGTGAAGCTTCCCGTGCGCGGCGATGGCGGCGCTATTGCCGACGAATACGCGCTCATCCCCGTGTCGGAAAAGGTCAGCCGCGGATATCTCCCCTATACGCGCGAAAACGAGCTTCGCCTCGCGTTCGAGTTTCTGGGCGACCGCTACGGCTGGGCCGGGATGTACGGCGCGAACGACTGCTCCGGCATCATTCACGAGATATTCGCCTGCTTCGGCTTCTGCCTGCCGCGCACGGCGGAGGCCATAATGGCCCTTCCGGGCTTCGGCGGCACTGAGCTTCAGGATAAAACGGACGCGCAGAAGCTGCGCGCTCTCGCCGCGCTCCCCGCGGGCACGCTGCTGGGCTTTCCTGGGCACATCATGCTCTACCTCGGCATGCGCGGCGGAAAGGCGTATGTCATAAGTGCGGCCGGGTCCTTCGCCTCCGACGCCGCGTTCGACGGCGATTATTCCGTCAATGGCGTTTCGGTCAATTCCCTTGCCGATACCCGGCGGCGCAGCGGCCTCACATGGCTTGAAAGCCTGACGGGCGCGCTCACCTGCGCGGCGGAGGACTATTAATAATGTGTAAATAAGCTTGTCCCTAGCGTTGCCGGGGGCAAGCTTTGCTTGACTTTGTGCCCCGCGCGCGGTATACTGACAGCCGTACTAACTGCGCTAATACAGCACGTGCGGCTCGCGCTGAAAAATTTCCGAAAAAACCGCATAATATGAGAACTTTTTCCGCGCAGACTCGTCTACAATTACAGGCGGGCGGAATAAAAGCCGCCGCGCCGCTAAAAATGGTTATGTTATAAGGTGTAATGCTTAGTAATGCTTATATTCAGGAGGACAAAATGAAAAGAAACTTCAAGAGGATGACTGCGCTGCTTCTGACGCTCATCATGGCGCTTTCCCTGTGCGCCTGCGGCAGCAGCTCCGACAATGCCGGAAAGAACGGCGCGTCAAGCACCGCGGCGGAGGAACACCCCGCCTATGTCTACAGCACGGACTTCGTCACGCTGGCCGACGGGATGGAGTATTCGCTTGCTCCGCGCCTGTTCGCCTCGAACGGCTTCTACGCCACCAGCTATGAAAAGATAGGCGAGCGGGAGATCCCCGAGGGCGTTGTGCCCGAGTATGAAGGGGAGTATGACATATACGGCTCGAAGCTCTACTTTGTGGACTTCTCCGGCTCCGTCAGCGAGCTTGTCAATTACCACGCACCCACTCTTGCCGAGGATAACAGCGACAAGCAGGATTACTATTCCGGCGGCGACATCAGCGGCATGGGCATCACGGCGGACAACAATCTCGTCGTTATCGAGAATGTTTATGAATCGTGGTACGACGGCCCGGCCGACCTCAGCCGTGACGACGACAGTTATTGGGAATATCAGAATTATCAGAACAGCTGGTATATCCGCACGCTGGACAAGGACGGCAACGAGCTCAGCTCCGCCAAGATAGAGGTGGGCGATTCCGAGGGCTTCAACCCCTATAATTCCATCGTTGACGACGAGGGCCGCATCGTTGTTGCGACCGACAACGGCGTGCGCATCATCGGCACCGACGGCACGGACGCTATGAAAATATCTGACGGCGACGTCTCAAGCAACGACTATGGCTATGTTCAGGGCGTGTGCAGGCTCGGCGACGGCCGCATTGCCGCAAACGTCTGGACCGGCGAGAGCGGGAACCAGCTGTGGATCGTTGACGAGGACAGCAAGTCCTTCGGCGAGAAGCTGTCTCTGCCCAACGACGCCTATAATATCTACACCGGCGGCGGGGATTACGGCGCATACTATACCAGCGGCATCAACTTCTACGGCATCGACCTTGCCACCGGCGAGTCCACGCGCCTTTTCAACTGGGTCAACTGCGACATAAACGGCGACGATGTGAACAACCTCATCATCCGTGACGACGGCAGCATCGTCTGCGTCATCTCCGAGTACGACCAGACCGACGAGGAGTACACTCTCACCCTCGCCACGATCAGCCTTGTGCCCTATGACTCCGTTCCGCATAAGGAGACCATCACCCTCGCCACGCAGTATCTCGACTGGAACGTGCGCAGCACCGTGATCGACTTCAACCGCAAGAACGAGCAGTACCGCATCGAGGTCGAGGATTATTCCCAGTATAATACGGATGAGGACTACTCCGCCGGTCTCACCAAGCTCACCACCGAGCTTCTTGCCGGAAACGTTCCTGATATCATCGACCTCAACGGTCTGCCCTATACCCAGCTTGCCGCGAAGGGGCTGCTGGAGGATCTTTATCCCTATATCGACGCTGACCCCGACTTCGGCCGCGAGGATATCTTCCCCAACGTGCTCAAGGCGCTTGAGGTGAACGGCGGCATGTATTCCACCTGCTCCAGCTTCTATCTCATCACGGCCATCGGCGCGGCCTCCGTCGTCGGCGACGAGCCGGGCTGGACCTATGACGAGTTCAACGCCGCGCTTGCCTCCATGCCCGAGGGCTGTGAGCCCTTCGATGTGTATACCACGCGCGACAGCATCCTGAGCACCTGCCTCAATCTCGACATGAACGACTTCGTCAACTGGAGCACCGGCGAGTGCAATTTCAACTCCAAGGAATTCACCGACCTCCTTGAGTTCGCCGCGCAGTTTCCCGAAAGCTTTAACTGGGATGAATACGAGTACACGCCCGACGACAGCACCGAAAACCGCATCGCGCAGGGCAAACAGATGCTCATGATGGGCAGCATCTTCTCCATCAGCGACATTTTCTATAACGACATGTACTTCGGCGGCGACTCCACCTATATCGGCTTCCCGACCTCCGACGGCCGCCCCGGCAGCCTCATCGGCAAGAACTCCGGCTACGCCATGAGCGCGTCCAGCGCGTATAAGGACGTCGTCTGGCAGTTCCTGCGCGACTCCTTCACCGAGAAGGGACAGGCCAACGTCTACTCCATCCCCACGAATATAAACGCCTATAAGGCCCTCGTGAAGAAGGCCATGACGCCCGAGTACAAGAAGGACGCAGACGGCAACTTCATCCTTGACGAGGACGGCAACAGGATAGAGGTCAGCCGCGGCGGCTACGGCACGGCCAACGGCCAGACTGTCGAGTTCTACTCCCTCTCGCAGGAGCAGGCGGACGAGCTCTGGACGGCGCTCACCTCCGCCACCGCCGTCAATGACTACTCCGAAAACAGCATCTTTGACATCGTCAGTGAGCAGTCTCAGGCCTTCTTCGCCGGGCAGAAGTCGGCGGAGGACGTGGCCAAGCTCGTGCAGAGCAAGGCGAATATCTACGTCAACGAGCAGCGCTGAGCTGTCGAGTGCAAAAACGCATATGGGGCGCGTTCATCCGACGCGCCCCGAACTTTAAACAGAAATTAAGCTTTGCGGCGCATCGCGCATATTGAAAAACTCCGCCGCATGTTGTACAATGCAAGATATACGGCAGGTGTTGCCGTGTGAGACAATATCTAGTAGACGGCCTTTCGGATTATTCGCATGAAAACTCATAAAATACAACTGAATGAAAAGACGAAGGACTTCGCGCAGAGTCTTTGCTTCCTCTCGCCCAGCCTTTTGGGCGTGTGCGTGTTTTTCATCGTGCCCTTCGGCGTGGTGGTGTACTATTCGCTTATAGACGGCGTCGGCTCGCGCAACTTCGTTTTTCTTGATAACTTCGTCAAGCTCTTCCACAATTCGGCCTTCCTGCTCGCGGCGAAGAATACGCTCACGTTTTCCGCGTGGGCTGTGCCGCTGGCCGTGGCGCTGTCTATGCTGCTTGCGCTGATGCTGGAAGCGCGCATCCCGCTCAAGTCGCAGTTCCGCACCTTCTTCCTCAGTCCGATGATGGTGCCTGTGGCGTCGGTCGTGCTCATCTGGCAGGTGCTTTTCAACTATAACGGCACGATAAACGAATTTCTTCTGCTCTTCGGCGCGGATAAGATAGACTGGCTCCAGTCGGCGCACAGTCAGGCCGTCGTTATAATCCTGTTTCTGTGGAAGAACCTCGGCTATTTCATGATCCTCTTCATGGCCGGCCTTGCCAATATCCCCAAGGAGCTGCTTGAGGTCGCGGACGTGGAGGGCGCAGGGGAGATGTACAAGTTCTTCGCCATAAAGCTGCGCTATCTCTCGCCCACGGTGCTTTTTGTCACCATCCTCTCGCTCATAAACTCCTTCAAGGTCTTTCGTGAGGTCTATCTGCTCACGGGGGATTACCCGTATGAAACGCTGTACATGCTCCAGCATTTCATGAACAACACCTTCAAATCGCTTGACTATCAGAAGCTCTCCGCCGCTGCGGTCGTGATGGCCCTCGTCATGGTCGTGCTCATCGCGCTGCTCTTCCGGGCGGAGGACTGGTTCGGAAAGGATGTGGAGGGATGAAGAAAAAGCGGTATTTCAGCCGCGGCGTGATGTTCGTGCTGTGTCTGGTGTTTGCCGTGGCCTTTCTTCTGCCCACGGTGCTCACCATCACCAACTCCTTCATGTCCGAGGCGGAGATCAAGGCCAATTACGGCATGATCTTTTCCACCACCTCCGGCGGCTACGTCTCAAAGACGGTCAATCTCAAGTTCATTCCGGATAAGGTCACGCTTTCGCAGTATATCACGGGCCTTGTCAAATCCCCGGATTATCTTCTCAAGTTTTGGAACAGTATTATCCTCGTCGTGCCTATCGTCATCCTCCAGGTGGCGATCGCCTCTGTCGCGGCGTATTCCTTCACGCGCTGGCGCGGCAAAATAAGAAGCGGTATCTTCTTTTTCTATGTCATCCTCATGCTCATGCCGTATCAGGTCACGCTCGTGCCGAACTATCTCGTGTCGGAGTGGCTGGGGATACTCAACACGCGCTGGTCGATAATCCTGCCGGGCATGTTCGCGCCGTTTTCGGTGTTCCTGCTGACGAAGTTCATGCGCCGCATCCCGTATTCGCTTATCGAGGCCGCCAAGGTGGACGGCGCGGGCGAGTGGGAGATATTCACCAAGATATGCCTGCCCCAGTGCCGCAGCGCGCTTTACTCCATTGCGATCCTTGTCTTTATAGATTACTGGAACATGGTCGAGCAGCCGCTCATCCTCCTTGAGGACGCGGACCAGCAGCCGCTTTCCGTGTTCCTCTCGTCCATAAATTCCGGCGAGATCGGCCTTGCCTTTGCAATGGCCACGGTTTACATGATCCCGACGCTTCTGCTGTTCCTCCACGGCGAGGAATATCTTGTCGAGGGGATTGCCAACTCCGGCAGCGTCAAGGGCTGACGGCTTTCGCGCGCCGCCCCCGGCGGGCGCCTGTGATATGTTTTTTTTAGATACGTCATAGCGAGGTATAAAAATGGAAACTAAACCGAAAAACAGAGCTTGGGTAAAGGATGCGGCCATCGTGTTCCTCGTGGTGCTGCTTCTGCTCACATTCTTCTCGAATACGATAATGAATCATTCCCTGCCCGAGGTCGCCACCCAGATGGTCACGGACGGCACCATCACCGCCAAGGTGCGCGGCACTGGCACCGTCGCGGCCAATGGCAGCCATAAGGTCAAGGCCAAGGCGAATGAGACTATCGGCCGCGTCATGGTCAAGGCCGGGCAGGAGGTCAGCGCCGGCGACGTGCTGTTCGTCCTCGGCCCCGGCGACAGCGACCAGCTTGAAGAGGCCAAGGCCGCGCTGGACGACCTCCAGACCCAGTACGCTCAGGCCGCGCTCAGCGTGCCGATAGCAAGCGCGCTCGTGAATGAGCGCAACGCGGTCGAGCAGTCCAAAAGAGCTATGGAAAAGGCGTATAAGGCATGGCAGGACGCAAAAAGTGAAAATATAAAGCCGGGTGATTCGGAAACAGTAAAGAAGCTCCTCACGGAGAAGCAGACCATAGAAGAAAATATAAATATCGCGGACCAGAAGCTTGAAGCGGAGCAGCTCGTGCTCACGCTCATAAACGGCAAGGTCACACAGGCGGAGGCAAAGTATAATAAGCTTTACGCGGAATGGCAGAGCGGCGTTATTGCGACGCCTTCCCCGTCTCCGACGGAGGCGCCACCCACGACCTCGCCCGACCCGTCAACTCCCGGCGGCGAGGATAATACCAACACCGGCAATAACGGCGGCGCAGCTGAAACGACAGACACCGGCGAAGCAGGAAAAGAGGCGGGCGAGGCGGCCGCGGAAGCGGCGGCGAACGTCCTTTTCAGACCCTTTGCAAAGGTCGGCACGCAGTCGGGAAGCGGCACGCTTCCGACAGAGGATGATGTTAACGACGCCAAGAAAGAATGGGAGGCGCTTGTGGCAGAGGAAAACCGCCTGAAAACGGCAGAGGTCGCGGCGCTGATGGGCGTTGACGGCACAGTGCTTCAGACAGCGGCAGGCCGCCTGACCTATATCACAGGGTTGCAGTACACGATAAACACCCTGCAATTGAAGCTGAACGCGATATCCGCACAGCTCAAGACCTACGGCGTTGACACTGAGGGCGTCAATACGCTGCATGAGGCGTATCTGCAAGCGCAGGAGGATTACAATTCCAAGATGGATGCGCTGAACAATGCTGCGCTTACGAATGAGCGCTCCATTGCCTCCGCTTCTGCCGGGCTTGGCTCTATCTCCAATAAGATAAAGCGCCAGCAGGAGAAGATAAAGCAGCTCACCGGCGAGGGCGACGAGAATACCGTCACCGCCAATGTCTCCGGCACCGTGACCGAGGTCAACTGCACCGCGGGCGACGCCGTCCTGAAGGATGATATCCTCTGCGCCATAGAGGTGCCCGATATGGGCTATACCGTCAGCTTCTCCGTCACGAACGATCAGGCCAAGCGTCTGCACGTCGGCGACACGGCCACGATAAGCAATTACTATTGGGGCAATCAGATCGTCGCCACGCTCAGCACTATTCAGACGGATAAAAAGAACCCCATGTCGAATAAGCTTCTCACCTTCGACCTTGACGGCGACGTCACCTCCGGCTCGGAGATAACCGTGTCCGTCGGGCAGAAGAGCGCGCGTTATGACCTCATCATTCCCAACAGCGCCATCCGCACCGACTCCAACGGCAGCTTCGTCCTCGCCGTCATGGCGAAAAGCTCCCCGCTGGGCAACAGGTATATTGCAAAGCGCGTTGCGATAGAGGTCCTCGCCGCGGACGATACGAATTCCGCCGTCACGGCTGACCTCAGCAACGGCGACTATGTCATCACCACAAGCTCCGCCCCCATCGCCAACGGCGACATGGTCCGCATGGCCGACGCGCAGAGCTGATAGTATGCACGCAGAAGCGTGATGTACTGCCCATGCCGCCATTGCAGCGCACGCAGAAAAGTGACGCATCACTCATGCCTCCCTTGCAAAGGGAGGTGGCAAAAATCCATGGATTTTTGCCGGAGGGATTGCTGCGCCGAATGTCTGCGACCTGTGTCCTAAAGCAACTAGGCAGCAGCCAATCCCCTCCCTAAAGGGACTAGGCCGCAAGCGGCCGTCGCAGTCACGGTCATACGTAAAGTATGCCCGCGACAGCCCCCTTTGCAAGGGGGCTATGGCGCAATATGTGATGATACGCACGGCGGTTCGTTTGAAGTACGCCAGAAACACTCCTCCGTTGAGCTGCAAGTACACTTTGCAGCCATGAATATGCACAGCCGCCTAACAAAGTGCACTGAAATCTCGCGCACCATTCGTGCTTCCCATTGCAGCGCACGCAGAAAAGTGACGCATCACTCATGCCTCCCTTGCAAAGGGAGGTGGCGAAAATTTACAAATTTTCGCCGGAGGGATTGCTGCGCCGAATGTCCACGGCCTGCGCCCTGAACCAGCAAGCCCACAAGTAGCCAATCCCCCAGCCATTGACATATAAACATGTCAATGGCAGCCCCCTTTGCAAGGGGGCCATATGGCTGTGCGAAGAATCCGCCTGAAGGGGAAAATGTTATGTATTGCCACAATAAGAAGCTGACACCGAATGCGAAGATCCTGAGGAAGAACATGACGGCGGAAGAGCGCAGATTATGGTATGGATTCCTGCGCACCTACAGGCCAAGATTTCTCAGGCAAAAGGTGATAGGGAATTATATCGTTGATTTCTACTGCGCCGAGGCCAAGCTTGTTGTTGAGCTTGACGGGTCACAGCATTTTGAAGAAACAGGCATTGAAAATGATTTGAAGAGGGACGGCTTTCTTAGCGGGCTTGGCTGTGAGGTCGTGCGTATACCAAACAACGATGTAAACAGAAGCTTCTCCGCGGTGTGCGCGTATATTGACGCCGCGGTAAGAGCGCGCCTTGATACGAAACTATGAAGAAGACAGCACAGAAACTTGGCATAAAAAAGTTGATATTCCTCGCGGTGAACATCGCGCTTGCGCTGGCCGCGGCGGCGTGCTTCATCGGCATTTCCTCCCTCTCGCGGCTGCTTCCCAGCCAGCATGAGGCGGAGCGCTGGCAGGGCGCAAGCGCGACGAAGTACGCCCAGCTGAGCTGCTTCATCCCCGTGGATGAAACGGTCTCGCTCAATGAGATCGGCGCGTTCCGCGAGGCGCTTGCGAAGAAGCTGCACGAGGCCGCCATAGACGTCGGCACGGAGGACGTGCTCAGCGTGGACGCGTGGAGCTGCGTTGACAAGGTCAGCGTTTCCAGCGCCCTCGGCAAGGGCGACGTGTACGCCACCGCCGTCGGCGGGCGCTTCTTCGACTTCCACCCCATCACGCTGCTGAGCGGTAACTATATCTCCTCCGACGACCTCATGCAGGACCGCGCCCTGCTCGACGAGGAGACGGCGTGGCTGCTCTTCGGCGGCACGGATATACAGGGACTCAGCTTCAAGATAAACGGCGTGCCCTTTGTCGTCGCCGGTGTGATAGAGCGCGAGCAGGACTTCGCCACGAAGAAGGCGTATACCGACGGCATGGGCATATTCATTTCCTATGACGGGTATATGAACCTTTTCGGCGGCACGGCGGACGCCGCGTCTGCCGCGGATACGGGAAGCGACGCCTCCGCCGGTCAGGGCGGCGCGGGCGCGGCCACGGGCATACAGTGTTATGAATTCGTCATGCCCGACCCCGTGAAGAACTTCGCGCTCAGCTTCGCCAAGGAGAAGTTCCCCATCGGCCGCGGCGAGATCGTCAATAATACCGAGCGCTTCCGCCTGTCCTCCCTCTGGGAAAAGGTGAAGAGCTTTGACGAGCGCTCCATGCAGACGCGCGGCGTGCTTTACCCCTATTGGGAGAATGCGGCGCGCTGCGTCGAGGACCGCGCGGCGCTGCTGCTCGTTGCGGCGATAGCGGCGCTCATCCTGCCTGTAGTCACGGTGCTCGTGCTGGCGGTGCGCTATGCCGTGCGCGGAAAGCGCCGCCTTGAGGACGACCTTCTGCCCGCGTGGAAGGACAGCGCCGAGGAGGCCATCCGCGTGCGCCAGCGTGCGCGCTGGGAAAAGCGCCACGGCAAGGGCCGGCACGAAACCTGACGGCGCGGCGCAGGCATATTGTATAAATTGTATAAAGACACAGCCCGGAGAGACACATAAAACGCCTCTCCGGGCTTGCTTTTTTCGCCGCTTTGCTTGACCTTTCGCACGGCAAAGATTATAATACACTATATATGCAGACATGCAGTATCAGTCATGGAATGCAATATAAAAAAGGAGATAGTTATGACGCCCAGATTATATATCATCATCCCGTGCTATAATGAGCAGGCCGTTCTGCCCATTACCGCGCCCATGTTCCTTGACAAGCTCAACTCGCTTGCCGCGGCGGGGAAGATAAGCGGCGACAGCCGCATCCTCTTCGTCAACGACGGCAGCAAGGACGAGACGTGGAATATCATAAAGGACCTTTCCCGTCAGGATGAGCATTACATCGGCATCTGCCAGAGCCGCAACCGCGGCCATCAGAACGCCGTCCTCGCGGGGCTTATGGAGGCCAAGGACTGCTGCGACATCACCATATCCATCGACTGCGACGGGCAGGACGACATAAACGCCATGGACGCCATGGTCGATGCGTATCTCGACGGCTGCGACGTCGTGTACGGTGTGCGCTCCAGCCGCGAGACGGACACCTTCTTCAAGCGCTTCACCGCGCAGAGCTTTTATAAGTTCCTCGCCGCCATGGGCGCGGAGGTCGTTTATAACCACGCCGACTACAGGCTCATAAGCGCGCGCGTGCTCAAGGAGTTCGCCAATTTCAAGGAGGTCAACCTCTTCCTGCGCGGCCTTGTTCCGCTCGTCGGCTTCAAAAGCACCAGCGTGACCTACTCCCGCGCGGAGCGTATCGCCGGGGAGAGCCACTATCCCCTTAAGAAAATGATCGCCCTCGCGGTGGACGGCATCACCAGCCTTTCCGTGAAGCCGCTGCAAATGATAATGGGCTTCGGCCTCTTTGTGGCCGTCATCAGCTTCATCGGCTGCCTGTGGGCGCTCATCACGGCGCTGTGCGGGCACCCCGCCTCCGGCTGGGCGAGCATGACGTGCATCATCTGCTTCGTCAGCGGCGTGCAGCTCATCTGCCTCGGCGTCATCGGCGAGTATATCGGCAAGATCTATCTTGAGACCAAGCAGCGCCCGCGCTATATCATAAGCGAGCGTACGTGGGACAAGGCGGAGTAAGCGGAAGCGTTTTTTTGTGAAAAGTGTCAAAATATTATTAATATTTGACATGTACAGGGCTATGCTGTACAATACTACGGGAAAAAGCATTTAATTAAATAAATAGAGGTGTGCAGATGTACAAAGTAGTAACCAAGCGTTTTCTCAACGACGCAAAGACGATTTGCCTGTTTGAGATCGAAGCGCCCCTGATCGCAAAGCATGCGCAGGCGGGTCAGTTCGTGATTTTCCGCCTTGATGAGCAGGGTGAGCGCGTTCCCGTCTCCGTCGCGGGCTGGGATCGTGAAAAGGGCACCGTCACCGTCATGGTGCAGGCTGCCGGCCGCACCACGCGTATGCTCCACACGGTCGAGCAGGGCGACGTCATCACGGATATTGTCGGCCCCCTTGGCAAGGCCACGGAGATGGAGGGGCTGAAAAAGGTCTGCGTCGTCGGCGGCGGCGTCGGCTGTGCCATCGCTTACCCCATCGCAAAAGAAATGCATAAGCTCGGCATCGACGTCACGTTCATCGGCGGCTTCCGCTCCGCGGACATCGTCATTCTGAAGGACGAGCTGAAGGAAGCTTCCGACAAGCTCATCATCTGCACGGACGACGGCTCCTACGGCGAGCGTGGCTTCACCACCAAGTTCCTCAAGGATGAGATCGACGCCAATATCGCCGAAGGCAAGCCCCAGTTTGACCGCGTTATCGCCATCGGCCCGGACATCATGATGAAGTTCCTTGCCGACGTTACGCGCCCCTACGGTATAAAGACCATTATTTCTCTTGACCCCATCATGGTTGACGGCACCGGCATGTGCGGCGGCTGCCGCGTCATTGTCGGCGGCGAGACGAAGTTCGCCTGCGTTGACGGGCCTGACTTCGACGCGCACGAGGTCGATTTTGATTCTCTGCTCAAGCGCGCCGCCTTCTATAAGGAAGAGCAGGACGAGGCCGCAAAGCATATCTGCAACATGACAGGAGGAAAGAGAAGTGTCTGATAATATCGTCAAACATGTCGAGTACGATGAAAACGGCAAAGAGTACGTCGATATTTGGAAAATAGAGACCAGAGACGAGTGCATCGAGAGAGCCCAGGAGGACTGCGAAAAGCTGCTCTCCGGCGACGCCGGTGACGCGCCCGTCGCGCACATAAAGAATCTCTCCAAGATCCTTGCCACCGCCATATATGACAAGCATCTGCTCAAGCACCCCATGCCCGAGCAGGACCCCGTTGTCCGCGCCGGCAACTTTGACGAGGTCGCGCTGGGCTATACCCCCGAGACGGCCATCGCCGAGGCGCGCCGCTGCCTCAACTGCAAGAAGCCCGCGTGCCGCACCGGCTGCCCCGTCTCCGTGCGCATCCCGGAGTTCATCGCCAAGGTCGCCGAGGGCGATTTTGACGCGGCGTATGATATCATCACCTCCACGAACTCCCTCCCCGCCGTTTCCGGCCGTGTCTGCCCGCAGGAGAAGCAGTGCGAATCCAAGTGTGTGCGCGGCATCAAGGGCGAGAGTGTGGCCATCGGCCGTCTGGAGCGTTTTGTTGCCGACTACCATATGAACAAGCGCGTCAAGGCCGCCGTGAAGGCGCCCGCCTCCAACGGGCACCGCGTCGCGGTCGTCGGCTCCGGCCCTGCGGGTCTGAGCTGTGCGGGCGACCTCAGAAGAATGGGCTATGACGTCACGGTGTACGAGGCGTTCCATAAGTCCGGCGGCGTTCTGGTCTACGGTATCCCGCAGTTCCGTCTGCCGAAGGAGATAGTCGCGGCCGAGATAGACAACCTCAAGGCCATGGGCGTCAAGATCATCAACAACGCCATCGTCGGCAAGTCTGAGACCGTGGATGAGCTTTTCGCCGACGGGTACGAGGCCGTGTTCATCGGCTCCGGCGCTGGTCTGCCGCAGTTCCTGCACATCCCCGGCGAGAACCTGCTGGGCGTGTATTCCGCCAATGAGCTTCTCACCCGCGTCAACCTCATGAAGGCCTACCGCGACGATTACGACACCCCCATCAAGCACTTCCACAACGTCTGCGTCGTCGGCGCGGGCAACGTGGCGATGGACGCCGCGCGCGTGGCGAAGCGCCTGGGCGCGGAGCATGTTTACATCGCCTACCGCCGCGGCAAGGACGAGCTTCCCGCCCGTAAGGAAGAGGTCGAGCATGCCGAGGCCGAGGGCATCGAGTTCCGCCTCCTCAATAACCCCGTGGAGATCCACGCGGGCGAGGACGGCCATGTCACCGGTATAGAGCTCCAGAAGCAGCAGCTTGGTGAGCCGGACGAAAAGGGCCGCCGCAAGCCCGTTCCCGTGCCGGACAGCAACTGGATTCTCGACGTTGACGCCGTTATCATTGCCATCGGCACCAGCCCGAACCCCCTCATCCGCAACACGACCGAGGGCCTGACCTTCACCCGCAAGGGCGGCATCGAGGCCGACGAGGGCGGCGTGACCGCGCGCGAGGGCGTTTTCGCCGGCGGCGACGCTGTCACCGGTGCTGCCACCGTTATCCTCGCCATGGGCGCGGGCAAGGCCGGCGCGAAGAGCATCGACGAGTACATCAAGCGCAAGGAACAGCCCGCAGAGGCATAACAACATAAGCGTAATCTCAAAAGAGGAATGCAGCCGCATTCCTCTTTTAGCTTGTCCAAAAAGTCCACCGGACTTTTTAAACTGCATAAATAATCGACAAACGGAGGCGGAATATTCTTCCCGCCTCCGTCTGCATAGCTTCTTATATCGTGTTCTTTACTTCTTCGTGCCGAACAGTCCGCGGATTATGGCGTTCGAGCCGGAGCGTGCAACGGAGCGCAGTGCGTTCTTCGCCGCCTGCCCCGCAATGGCCTTTGCGCTCTTCTGCCTGCCGCCGAGCACGGAATTGACAAGGTTGGTGCTCAGCGATGCGGCGACGGAGGACGCCGCGTTCGTAACGGCGCGCTGTGCCACCTTCTTCTTTGCCGCGGCCTCCTTTTCGGCGGCCTTCTGCGCTGCGGCCTCTTCCTTAAGGCGCTGTTTCTCCGCGGCCGCCTCTTCCTTGAGACGCAGCTTCTCTGCGGCGGCGGCTTCCTTCTGCCGCTGCTTTTCCGCCGCGGCTTCTTCCTTCTGGCGCTGCTTTTCGGCGTCGGCCTCGTCTTTCAGGCGCTGCTTTTCGGCAGCCGCGGCCTCGGCCTCCTCCGCGCGCTTGCGCTCAAGCTCCTCGTTCGCCGCAGTGATTATCTCATATGCCGACTCGCGGTCGATGCTCTCGCGGTACTTCAGGTCGAACTCGTCCGCCGCAACGGCGTTTGCGACGGCGTTGGCCTCCGCCGGGCCCATAAGGCTCTGCGGCGGGAGTATCTTCGCGCGCTCCACCACCGTGGGGATGCCGTCCTCGTCAAGGAAGCTCACAAGCGCCTCGCCCACGCCAAGCTCCATCAGCGCGGTCTCGGTGTCGAAATCCTTGTTCTCGCGGAAGGCGTTTGCCGCGGCGCGCACGGCCTTCTGCTCTGCCGGGGTGTAGGCGCGCAGCGCGTGCTGCACGCGGTTTGAAAGCTGGGCCAGCACGTCGTTTGGAATGTCGGAGGGGCTCTGGCTGATGAAATAGACGCCCACGCCCTTTGAGCGTATCAGCTTCACGACCTGCACTATCTTCTGCACAAGTGCCTTCGGGCAGTCGGAGAACAGCAGGTGCGCCTCGTCGAAGAAGAATATCATGCGCGGCTTGTCCAGATCGCCTACCTCCGGCAGCTTCTCGAACAGCTCCGTCAGCATCCACAGCAGGAAGGTGCCGTACACCGTCGGACTCTGTATGAGCTTCTGCGAGGAGAGAATGTTGATGTAACCGCGCCCGTCCATATCGGTGCGCATCCAGTCCTTTATGTTCAGGGAAGGCTCGCCGAAGAACAGCGCGCCGCCTTCATCCTCAAAGGCGAGCAGCGCGCGCTGTATCGCGCCGATGCTGGCTGTGGACACGTTGCCGTACATCGTGGTGAATTCGGCGCGGTTGTCGCCGACGAACTGCACCATCGCGCGCAGGTCCTTCAGGTCGATTAGCAGCAGGTCGTTGTCGTCCGCCGCGCGGAACACGATGTTCAGCACGCCCTGCTGAACCTCCGTCAGGCCGAGCAGGCGCGACAGAAGCACCGGCCCCATCTCGGACACGGACACGCGCACGGGAATGCCGTTCTCCCCAAAGATATCCCAGAAGCGCGTGGGATACGCGCGGTATTCAAAGCCCTCGATGCCGAAGCGCTCTATGCGCGCGCGCATATCGTCGCTGTCCTTGCCGCGGCGGCACATGCCGGAAAGGTCGCCCTTGACGTCGGCCATGAACACGGGCACGCCCATGTCGGAGAACGACTCCGCCATGACCTTCATCGTGATGGTCTTGCCTGTGCCGGTCGCGCCGGCGATTAGGCCGTGCCTGTTCGCCATCTGCGGCAGCAGGTAAAGCTCCTTGTCCGACTTGGCCAGCCATATCTTTTTGCCTTTGTACATTGCAGCATCCCCCTGATAATTCATTAAATAGATACATACTATATCATAATATCACATATCGCGCCTGTGCACAATACAAAAGCGCAATATTTACGCCCGCCGGAAAAGTCAGGCCGCCGGTTAACAAACTGTAAAATTTGCTTTCCGCGCGCCGCTTTGTGGCAATTAGGTGAAGCTGTGTATTGAGCAAATCTGCCGGATGTGGTAATATAAGCTTACTGAATTTAAGAAAATCTTAATGGCTTTCATGAGATGAAGAAAGAGGGATAATGTGAAAAAAAGAGTGATTTCCGCGGTGGTGCTTCTGGCTATATCGCTGACGTGCGTGTTCCTTTCGCCCATCACCAGAGTGCTTTTCTTCGCCGCGGCCGGTATTCTCTGCGCGTATGAGCTCAGCCGCAATTACGAAAAGCTGGACGTCTACTGCGGCGCGTGGGTGATGTACACCTATGTCGGCGCGCAGGCGCTGCTGGCGATATTCCACGCCGGTGTCATCGCGTATATCGCGTGCATGGCCGGCGGAATATACCTTGCGCTGCTTGACGGGATAATCCGCCATAAGGTCTCCGGCGACGGCGCGGTGTATACCATAATGGGCCTTGCCTATCCCAGCTTCCTCTTCGGCCTGCTCATGATGATAAGCGTCAGCCCGAGCTGGCTGGAGGTGCTTGTGCTGGCCTGCCTCTCCACGTGGGTGTGCGACAGCTTCGCCCTCTTCGGCGGCAAGCGCTTCGGCAAGCACCACGTCGCGCCCGACGTCAGCCCGAACAAAACGGTCGAGGGCTGCGTCTGCGGCTTCATTTCCGCGCTTGTGACGGGCGTGATAATATACCTCATCCCCGGCCTGTGCGAGGGGATACCTCTTTGGCTGTGCGTGCTGACCTGCGCCGTGGCCTCCACCATGGGGCAGATAGGGGATCTGGCCGAGTCGCTTATAAAGCGCATGATCGGCGTGAAGGACTTTTCCAACCTCATCCCCGGCCACGGCGGCATGTTCGACCGGGCCGACAGTCTGCTGTTTTCGATACCGACGGCATATATATGTCTTTTTGTGTTCGGTTACACGCTTTGAAATTCTTGACCCTGAGAGGAGTGGCAAATACTTAAAATGGACACGGCATCTGTGGAACTGACAAAAAAAGCGATGTTGATAATCAATCCTGTGTCGGGGAAGAAGCTTGTGCTCAAATACATCCCCAGCATCGTGCGCACGTTTATGGACGCGGGGTACATGGTCACCACATTTTTCACCTCCCGCCGCAGCGAGGCGACCGAGTTTGTGCAGCGCTACGGCCGCGGCTTCGACCTCGTATGCTGCACCGGGGGCGACGGTACGCTGAATGAAGTGCTCACCGGGCTTGCCAGAGAGCAGATCGACGTTCCCCTCGGCTACATCCCCTGCGGCAGCACGAACGACTTTGCAAGCTCACATCAGCTTTCCGTGGATATCCCCACCGCCGCGGCAAGGATAGCCGACGGGCGCAGCACGCGGTATGATATCGGCCGCTTCGGTGATCATTTCTTTTCATATGTCGCGGCGTTTGGCGCGTTCTCGTGGCTTTCGTACACCACGGATCAGCGCATGAAAAACGCCCTCGGCCACACGGCGTATATCCTCGACGCGATCAAGGACATGTATAAGATCAAGCCGGAGCATGTCAAGGTCACGGCGGACGGCACGACCTATGAGGACGACTATATATTCGGCGCGGTCTGCAACTCCACGTCCATTGCCGGCACTATAGAGTTGCCCTCCGGCGTTGTAGATACGGCGGACGGCATATTTGAGATCCTCCTTGTGAAAATGCCGAATACGATACTTGAACTGAACTCGATAATCACAAGCATTCTCACTCAGGATTATTCAAATCCCTTCATCACCTTTGCCCAAGCGAAGAGTATAGACATCGTCAATTCGCCCGGCCTTCTCTGGGCGCTGGACGGCGAGTGCTCCGGCGGGTACGACACCATCCATATCGAGCCTATGCCCCGCTTCCTCAACCTGCAGGGGAGATAAACAGAATAACAA
>UMHM01014757.1_pt1 | contig 24439 bp, 17 predicted proteins | sample 1965501 | NCBI WGS metagenome assembly UMHM01 (sample SAMEA4836095, study PRJEB28245) | human gut metagenome | biome: gut microbiome; material: fecal sample | place: Denmark | collected 2008
GCGGGTGCTGCGGGGGTGGTGCTGGGGGCGGCAGGCCGGGCGGCAGGCTGGGCGGCGGGGGGTGTTTTTTTCGCGGGGGCGGGGGCTTAAGAGCTTGCCAAGTTTATCGGGCTCGGGTAGAATGGGGCTGTCATGGACAGACTTTCTGGTAAAATTGCTGTGGTGACGGGTGCCGGTCGCGGCATTGGTCAGGCTGTTGCGCACCGTTTTGCTGCCGAGGGGGCGAAGGTGGTGCTTATTTCTCGCAATCCGGCTTCGTGCGGTGCTGCTGCTGAGGCGATTAATGCGGAGTTCCCCGGCAGTTGCAAGGCGTTCGCCTGCGATGTTTCCGATGCGGCGGCGGTTGAGGCTTGCGCGAAGGAGGTGCTGGCGGAGTATCCGACGGTTGATATTCTGGTGAATAATGCGGGTATTACGAAGGATGGGCTGCTGATGCGGATGAAGGAGGCGGATTGGGATGCGGTGCTGAATACGAATTTGAAGAGTGTGTTCCTGTTCGTGAAGGCTTTCCAGCGCACGCTGATGCGCAGTGCGGCGGGTCGCATTATCAATATGAGCTCGATTGTGGGGCTGACGGGTAATGCGGGTCAGGCGAATTATGCGGCGTCGAAGGCGGGTGTGATTGGTTTCACGAAGGCGGTGGCGCAGGAGCTTGCGAGCCGCCGGGTGACCTGCAATGCGATTGCTCCCGGCTTTATCGCGACGGAGATGACGGATGCGATTCCGGAGAAGGCTCGCGAGGCGCTGCTGGCGCGGATTCCGCTGGGCGATATGGGTCGCCCGGAGGATGTGGCCAACTGTGCTCTGTTCTTGGCGTCCGATGAGGCGCGCTATGTGACGGGACAGGTGCTGGTGTGCGACGGCGGGATGACGATGTGAGCCCCGCCTTTTCGCGTAGTTTTGGCCCGCGTGCTGCTCTTTCGGGGGTGGCACGCGGGCTTTTTTTGGGGCGGAGACGAGGCGCGGGGGCGCATGGACAGCGGGGGCGCGGGCTGAGGTGCCGCCGGAGGGGACGGAGCTGCGGGGGCGCGTGTTGCGGGGTGCTGTGCGTGGGCCGCATGTGTGTGGCGTGGGGGTGGGCGGGCCTCAAGGGAGGATGGGCGCGCGGGGTGGCGCCGGAGGCGGTTGTGCCGCGGGGGAGGATGTGCCGCGGGCTGTGGGGTATGCAAAGAGCCGCCCCGGCTCGCGGTGCTGCGGGCGGGGGCGGCGGGTTGGCCGGCGGTGTTGCTGCCGGCGGGTGGCCGATGGGGCCGAAGGGTCAGGATTGTTCTTTGATGGACTGGAGCATGAGTTCGGCGACTTTTTTGCCGCTCATGAGCATGCCGCCGAAGATGGGGCCCATGCGGAAGCTGCCGCTGACGCCGTTGGCGGCCATGCCGGAGACGAAGAGGCCGGGGTAGATTTCTTTGGTGTTGTCGATGGTGGTGCGCTCGCCTTCGGCGGCGTCCATGCTCATTTCTCCGATGACGCCGCCGGTGGGGGTGTTGAGGCGGACGTTGTTTTTGCGGGCGACGGTGCGGGCGATTTCACAGTCATGCCCGGTGGCGTCGAGGACGGTTTTGGAAATGAGGGTGAGGGGGTCGACGTGCAGGCCTTCGCGCAGGACGGGGGTCCAGTTGACGACGACGCCGCCGACGCGGCCCTGCTTGTAGACGACGTCTTCGACGGAGTAGCAGTTGAAGATGGTGGCGCCGGCTTGGGTGGCGCGGTAGAGGAGGCCGGCGGTGGCGTGGACGGAGTCGATGATGCTGGCGCCGTCGCGGTAGGGGCGGTGGGTGAGGCCGAGTTCTTCGACGATGGGCAGGGCTTCCTGCTGGACGACGATGTCGTTGAACATCATGGCGCCGCCCCACATGCCGCCGCCGGGGGAGAGTTTGCGATCGAGCAGGGCGACTTTGCAGCCGGCTTTGGCGAGGTAGTAGGCGGCGACGATGCCGGAGGGGCCGCCGCCGACGATGGCGGCGTCGAGCTCGAGGCAGGAGTTGAGTTTGGCGAAGTAGGATTCGATGATGCCGCGCGAGACGAGGGTTTCCATAATGGCGGGTGGTCTGTGTGTGTGTTGTTCTGCTGCTCATGCTACCCCAAGTCGGCGCGGCTGTCAACCCGCAAGGGGCGGCGGCAGAGGGGCGTGTTAGAGGACGAGGCCGGGCCGTGCGGCGGGTGGCGGTGGGGGCGGCGAGTGGCGGTGGGGGCGGTGGGATGTGCGTCATCGGTAAGCGATGTGTAAATCATCGGTAAATGATCGGTAAATTTACCGATGATAGTTGACATTATGTGAGGGCCGTGGTAGGGTATCGGCATGTCCAGACGCTACCCTGTGCCCAAGCCTGATGCGATTTTGGCGGATGGCGGTGTTGAGATTCTCGATGTGATGGAGAAGTCTGCGAAGGAGGCGATGAATACGCAGCGCTACCTGAGCTGGCAGGATTTGCGGAGGCGTTATCAGCACGGGCCCGATGGTTTGAGTTTGGAGCAGTGGTGGCTGGGTATCAAGCTGCACCGCCGCCAGGCTCGCATGAAGTTGCCGCTCTGCGATGCGCGGGGGCGTTGTTTTACGCTGGCGAGCACGGGGATGATTCAGATGTTGCTGCGCGAGGTGGATCTGAAGGCCGGCGGCAATGTGGCGGCGCCTTCGTCGCGGAATTTCTGGGGTGATGAGCAGAAGCGCTACCTGATCAATTCTCTGGTCGAGGAGTCGGTGATGTCGAGTATGCTGGAGGGTGCTGCTGTGACGCGCTCGGAGGCGAGGAAGATGCTCAAGAGCAACAGGGCGCCGGTGGGGGTGGATGAGCGGATGATTCTCAATAATTATCTGACGATGCAGATGATTGTGGACCGGCAGAGTGAGGCGCTGACGCCTGATTTTATTCTGGCGCTGCACCGCAGTCTGGTCGAGGGGACTTTTGAGGATGTGTCGAAGGTGGGGCGCTTGCGCTGTGAGGACGATCGCGTGCGCGTGGAGGATGATCGCAGCGGTGAGCTGGTGCACATGCCACCGCCTGCGGGGGAGCTTCGTGAGCGCTTGGAGGCGCTGTGCCGCTTCGCCAATGAGGAGTATGAGGGGGATTATATTCACCCGGTGATTCGGGCGATTGCTCTTCACTTTCAGCTGGCCTATGATCATCCTTTTGTCGACGGAAACGGCCGCACGGCACGTGCGCTGTTTTACTGGGCGATGCTGCGCCATGGCTACTGGGTGTTTGAGTATATTTCGATTTCTCATGAGATTTTCAACCACGCGGCGCGCTACTTCGAGGCTTTCCTCAATTCCGAGGAGGATGAGAATGATCTGAACTACTTTATCATTAATCAACTCGATGCAATTTGCAAGTCGGTCGATGCGCTGATGGCTCAGGTGAGGCGCAAGCAGGGCGAACACGAGGCTCTGTGCAGTCGCTTGCGCGAGTCTCTCGATCTGAATCATCGCCAGAAGGATGTGCTGGTCGGCTTCCTCAAGCATCCCGATGTTTCCGTGACGGTGGCGGCTCATGCTCGCCAGCATATGGTCTCAAAGCAGACGGCGCGCGCGGACATGATGCAGCTGGTGGAGATGGGGTATTTGATCAGCAGGCGCCAGTCTCGGACGGATGTGTTCAGCCCGGCACCTCACTTCCTTGATCAGCTGAGCCGCTAGTGCGGCGGCGGTGGCGGAGAGGGGGGCTGGCCGGGCCGCGCGGCGTGCGGCGGCGGGCGCGCGGTGGGGTTGATGGGTGCATGATCGGTAAGCGATGCGCAAGCGATGTGTAAATCATCGGTAAATGATCGGTAAATTTACCGATGATAGTTGTTTTGCCGGCTGTCGGGAGGACACATTTTGTGCTTGACCTTACCTGCGGCCAACGGCTAGAATGCAAGACGCCTCACGGCTGTCTGCTTTCATGAAACCTAGGACTCCTCAACCCAGCTCTCGCCGGCCCGCGGCCGGTGCTCGCCTTGCTTCTGCCAATCGTTCCGCTGCCGCTTCGCCGGCGGCTGCTGCCGCGCCTGCCCGGCGGGCTTCGGGGGGTCGCCGCGCTCTGACGGTGATCGGTATTCTGGCGGTTCTCGGGGTGGGGGCTTATTTCGCCAAGCCTTACCTGCATCCGTTCCTGGAGGAGAAGCTTCTCGCCGAGGAGCCGGGCATTCCGCCGCTGCCCGGCAGTTACAATGGCTCTACGGTGAAGGGGGAGGAGTGGCAGTCGCCGGAGACGCTGCGCGCGCGCTTGGGTGAGGAGATTCTCAAGCGCCTGAAGGGGACGGATAAACACAGTGTGGTTGCGTTCCTCAATGAGCGCGAGAATCGCCTGCTGCTGGCGCAGTGGCAGCTTGCGACTTTTGAGATTCAGTCGGCTGATGCGATCAAGGCTCGCGCGAAGAAGGTGGAGGATAAGTCGAATCAGCTCAAGAAGCGCCGCGAGGAGCTGCTCACGGAGCAGCGCACGGCGAATTCCGTGCGCGCGGCGGCGATTAATCGCCAGCTGGCGGAGATTAAGGATCAGTTGGCGGAGCAGGAGGAGCTTGCTGCCGAGACGGAGAGTATGGCGCAGCTGGCGGCGACGCCGGAGGGTAGTGATTTGCTGGGCCGTTTGACGAATAATCTCGATTGGGTGGAGCAGATGGTTTATACGGGTGAGTGTGTGCAGCCGGGCCGAGCGGTGGCGCTGATGGCTGAGATGCTGCGCAAGGATCCGCAGATGCTTTACAATGTGCTGGAGCGTGATACGCTGACGGCGACGGCGCTGGAGTTCGCGCTCAACAGTTGGCCGACGAAGAATGCGCTGGATCGTGCGGATTATTATATTACGGCGATTCGTTCTCAGCGTCTCAATACGGTTTTTGATTCTCTGCCGTTCTGGCAGCGCCGCATTGTGACGGGCTGCAAGGGTGAGAATGATTTTTGCACGCGCGAGTCGCTGGAGTGGGCGCTGGATCACGTGCATTTGCCGGCGGAGGAGTACAGCGGTTGCTGCTGGCGCAATGGCTACAAGCTTTACAATTTGTTCGGCGAGATTATTCACGGCTCGGGTTACTGGGATCCTTTCAACGGGCTGTTCAACAATTCGATGCTGTTTACGAGCAAGGTGGGTGCCGTCTGCGGCGGTCTCTCTCACTTCGGCGCGTATTCGGCCTGTGCGAACGGGATTCCGGCGCTGACGGCGGGCGAGCCGGGGCACTGCGCCTTTGTGCTGCGCGTGAAGGATAAGTGGGTGCCGTCGTATTCGCTGACTTGGGAGCGCAGTTTGCACTGGACGCCCTGGCGCAATACGTGGGAGTACAGTTCGCTGCACATGGCTGACAAGCTGTACTCAAAGGGTGAGCTCAAGAAGACGATTGTGTCGAACGGCTACCGGAGTCTGGCGGCTTTGTTCGCGGAGCAGAAGGACAAGGAGGGGCTGCGCAAGGCGCTCTCCTGCTACAACAGCGCGGTGAGCTTCCAGCCGGCGAATTATCTGGCCTGGCGCGATTATGCAAAGCTGCTGAGCAGCACGGAGCTGGGGGACAAGGGCCGTTGGAAGGCGCTCAATGGCTTGGTGTGCAAGAAGCTGGCGGGCGATTTCCCGGAGATGGCGGCGCAGATTCTGAGCAATCATGTTTACCCCGAGATGAACAAGAAGCTGGGGGATGATGACAGTGAGCGCTACACGGCTTTCGCGAGTTTCTGGAAGGCGGTGGACGGGATGGGGCCTGATCGCTGGCGCTTGGAGCAGTTCCTCGGCAGGCAGCTTGATTTCTTCAAGAAAAACGGCAAGCTGACGGAGGATGAAAAGTGCAATTTTTACCGCTCGGTGCTGAGTACGGTGGCGGCGAAGCCGGTCTATGCGACGCCGGTGCTCGCTTGGGGTACGAAGCTTTCCGAGGGGATGGGTGAGGATGGCAAGCGCAAGCTGATGGCGGCGACGATTGAGAGTATCAGCGGCGGTGAGGATCTTTCAGCAGATGATCGCGATAAGATGCTGGGTGCTTCGCTTCGCAATGCGGAGCAGATGCGCGATATTGTGTCGTATCGCAACATTGTTTCGATGCTCTCGAAGCGCTATCGCGATCCTGATAACAAGATGCCGAAGTTCGAGCCCTTCCCGGGCAAGCTCTGGTCGCGAGAGGGTATGGTGTACTTCAGCAGCATTGCGGAGCAGTATGACAACGCCTGCTCGCACCCGGGCCTGCTGATGCCGGGCGGCGGTCACTTCCACACCCAGAATGAGGAGAATGCCTGGGCGACGGTGGAGCTGCCGCGCCTGATCAATGTGACGGGTGTTGTGGTGGTGGCGACGCCGGATCACCGCAACCGCCTCAGCGGTCTGCGCGTGCAGGTGTCGGAGAGCGGTCGCGATGATGACTGGAAGGATGTCGGGCAGCCTGCCGGCAAGGTGCCGGATCGCGTAACGCGCTTCGATTTGCAGGCGGAGATGCCGCGTGCTCGCTATGTGCGCATTCTGCGCCCGGGCAAGAATTTCATGCATCTGAACGGCATTTACGTTTACGGCAGGCAGTCTTCCTGAGTCATTCGGAACCGCCGGGCGGTTCCGGCGGTTCCGCTGTCCCGATTCGCTTTTTTGATCACTTATTTCTCTCTTTTCTCTCTTATATCCATGAATACGTTTCTGTCTACCGGTCTTGCGGCTATGTCCGTGCTGACGCTCTGCGCCGCTGGTGCTTCGGCTGCAACGAAGGCTGAGAATTTTGAGCAGGCTTCTGCCCGGGTGAAGGACAATGGCTACATTGTGTTCGCCTATGCCGACGGCTGGGATCGCCTGAGCAAGGGGGTGTGCGAGCGCCTCATGAGCAGTGAGAGCGTGAACAAGGCGGCGGGCGATGCTGTCTTCATTCCGCTGGGGGTGCCCCAGTTTGCCGGCGAGAAGGAGAACAAGGCGATTGCGGCGACGCTGGGCAAGCTGCCGCGCGTCAAGCCGGAGTCGTATCCGGCGATTATTCTCTACGGGCCGGGCTGCCGCCATATCGCGACGATTTGCGGCCCGGCGATGGTGAAGGCCGATGAGGCGGATATCGCAAAGCGCATCGCCGGGCACATCAGTGCGATGAAGAAGCAGAACGCGCTGGTGGAGCAGGCGGAAAAGGAAAAGGGCTTGGCAAAGGCTCGTCTGCTGGGGCAGGCCGCTCGCATTGAGGGTGCGAATCGCCCCGATGTGATGGGCAAGCTCAAGAAGGCGGATCCGAAGGATGAGACGGGCTACATCCGCAGTCTGGAGTTCAATCCCTGGGGCTTTACGGAGAAGATGCTCAAGTATCAGGTGCCGGGGGATGACGGCAAAATGCGCGATGCGACGCTGGATGAGATTCTCGCGGCGCTGGATGCGAAGCTCGATGAGCCGGGCTACACGCCGGAGCAGCGGCAGGTTTTCTGCGCGAATGCGATTGGCGCGATTCACCGCAAGGGCGATGTGACGAAGCTCGGGCTCATGAAAAAATACGCCGCGCGCATGAAGGAGCTGGATCCCGAGAGCACGCTCGGCATGGCGGCCGACGTGGCGGTGAAGGCTTGGGCTCAGGGGCTGACCTATGAGAAGGGTTGGAATAGATCGTCGCTGCCCCGCGATAACACGCCCATTGAACTCAACGGTGAGCTGCCCATCCGCGAGGCCGGAAAATACGTGGTCTCCTTCATCTACAAGGGCGGCAACGATGCTCTGCCGATTAAGGGCGTGCGCCTCTACGACGGCGAGAAGCTCATCGCCGAGGACATGCATGAGGGCAACGCCGGCGCCCCGCACAACACGCGCGGCAACTTTTACCACCTGAATGTTGACAGCGAAGTGCGAGATCCGCACCTCTTCATCATCTTCGGATGCGATCGCGCACTCGACACGCGCGGCACCATCAACATCAGCCTTGAGAAGTAACACCGCCTCTGCGCCGCCACATGCCTCTCGGCACGCAGCGGCTGCGCGCGCAGCGCGTTGAGATCATGCCCTCCCCCGTGCATTTAGACTTGACTTCACCCTGAGGATTCGCTAAGGTTAACCCACTGCTATGACAGACCGACGTATCGTTATCACTGGTATTGGAGCCATCTCCCCCCTCGGCAACAGTGCCGCCGAAACGTGGGAGGGCATGAAGGCGGGTCGCTCCGGCATTGACCGCATTCAGAGCATTGACGCCTCCCCCTTCCCGTCACAGATTGCGGGTGAGGTGCGCAACTACGACCCCACCCCTTACTTCAAGTCTGACCCCAAGGCCGTGCGCCGCTGCGACCGCTTCGAGCAACTGGCCATGGGCGCGGCTGTCATGGCGCTGGAGGATGCCGCCCTCGATCCCGAGAAGGTGAACAAGGACCGCGTCGGCGTGATGATCGGCTCGGGCATCGGCGGCCTCGGCATTCACAGTGCGAACTGCGAGACGCTCATCAAGAGCGGCCCGCGCCGCGTGTCTCCCTTCTGCATTCCGTACATGATCACGAACATGGCCAGCGGCATGATCAGCATCGAGTACGGCTTCGGCGGCCCGAACATGAGCATCTCGACGGCCTGCGCAACCTCGAATCACTCGATCGGCGAGGCGTGGCGCATCATGAAGTTCGGCGATGCGGACGTGATGCTCTGCGGCGGTGCGGAGGCGACGATTCTGCCCATCGGCATTGCGGGCTTCTCGAACATGAAGGCGCTCTCGACGCGCAATGATGATCCCACGACGGCTTCTCGCCCCTATGATATCGATCGCGACGGTTTCGTGATGGGTGAGGGCGCGAGCGTGATCGTGCTGGAGACGCTGGAGCATGCGCAGGCCCGCGGGGCTCGCATTCTTGCCGAGCTCGTCGGCTACGGTCTGAGCGCCGACGCCTACCACCTGACTTCTCCGCTGCCGGACGGCGAGGGCGCCAGCCGCTGCATGCAGATGGCTCTCGATCACGCCGGACTCAAGCCGACGGATGTGGACTACATCAACACGCACGGCACCTCGACGCACCTCGGCGATATCTGCGAGACGCGCGCCATCAAGCGCACCTTCGGCGATTACGCCAAAAACGGCCTCGTCGTCAGCTCGACGAAGTCGATGACGGGTCACCTGCTGGGCGCTGCCGGCGGCATTGAGCTGCTCGCCTGCGTCATGGCGATCCGCGACAATTTCGTTCCGCCGACGATCAACGTCTTCAATCAGGATCCGGAGTGCGATCTGGATGTCTGCCCGAATGTCGGCCGCTCGATGAAGGTCGATGTGGCGCTGAGCAACTCCTTCGGCTTCGGCGGTCACAACGCCTCGCTGATTGTCAAGCGCTTCGAGGCCTGATTCCGGCTCAGCCCCGGCAATTCACACGCAGCGGCGGCGGGGAGAGACACCCCCCGCCGTTTCGTGTCGCTCGGGGGAGGGCCCGGCAGCCCCGATCTTCCCCGGCTGCGTGCCACCGACTCCCCCGACTCACGATTCTCCTGCCCCCCTGCCCCTTCTCCCGCTCCTTTCCCCTCCTTTTATCCGCCCTCCCCATGAACACCTCCCCGACAGACGGCCGCCCGAAGGCAGCCGAGAGTTCCCCGGCCGAGCCAGCGTGGAGGGTCTACGCTGCCGAGGTGACGCGGCAAGCGCGGGACGGAGCGGCGACGCAGCCACAGGGTGCCGAGCAGGGCTCTGCACGGAACTCCGCGAGAGGCGGGGCGGGCAGCGATGACCCCACGCTGCGCCGCCTCAGCCACATTCTGCGCCTCGTGCGCCTGAGCCGCCTGCGCCACCAACATCTCGGCCCCCGGCTGCGCGAGGCGGCGGCCTCGCTGCTCAAGGGCGAGCCGGGCAGCACGCAGCACGGCAACCTCTTTCTGCTGCGCTGGATGAGCCTCTGCCTGCTCACGCTGCTCTTGCTGATGCTCTTCCTGCTCAGCGGCTGGCCCGAGGCGCTGGAGCACCGGCAGCTCATGCTGCTCTGCAACGAGCCCTTCCTCATGGAGGCGGAGAAGATTCAGCAGCCCCTGCTCGGCCCCGGCGGCCTGTTCGGGCTCTGCGTGGCTCTCACGCTCTACCTCAGCCTCGTGCTGCTGCGCGAGCCCTCGTGGGGGAGGCGCACACAGCTGAGCTTTCTGGCTGCCGTGACGGCGGCGCTGCCGGGCCTGCTCTGCGTCTTCTGGGGCGGGCTCTTCAACCCGGCGGCCCCCGTCCTCTGCATCGCCCTGCTCTGGCTCGCCACCTCCCTCATCCCCTTTTACTGCAACCGAGGCTCATGAAAGCTCAGGATTACCCGCCGGCCGTTCTCGACCTCATCGCCGCGCTGCGCAGCATGCCGGGCATCGGCAGCCGCGGGGCGGAGCGCCACGCGCTGTGGTTTCTGCGCCAGGGGCGGCAGGAGGCCCTCCACCTCGCCGAGGCCCTCACGCGGGCTGCGGAGGAGGTCGGCTACTGCCCGCAGTGCGGCTTCTTCGCGGCGAAGGGCGAGCTCTGCACCGCCTGCAGTGACCCCGCGCGCGACGCCGCCCTGCTCTGCGTCGTCGAGCAGCCGACGGACGTGCTGCCCATCGAGCGCTCGGGCAGCTACCGCGGGCTCTACCACTGCCTCGGCGGCAAGATCTCCCCGCTCGACGGCGTCATGCCCGAGGATCTCTCCATCGAGCCGCTGCTGGCGCGCGTGCGCCGGCACCCGGGCTGCGAGGTCATCCTCGCGCTCAGTTCGGACGTCGAGGGCGAGGCCACCGCGCTCTACCTCGGCGAGCAGCTCGGCTCGCTCGACTGCCGCATCACGCGCCTCGCGCAGGGCATGCCCGCCGGGGCCGCCCTCACGCATACCGACGCCATCACCGTCATGCGCGCCCTGCGCGACCGCCGCGCGCTCTGAGCCTTAACGCACACCCCGACACCCTCCCATGTATCCGCCTCTGTCACCCTACAACGCCATCTCCGGGCAGAGCCGCATTCTGCTCATCATCTGCGCGCTCATCGTGCCCGGCCTGCACCGCCTCATCTGCCGGCGCTACATCAGCGGCATCATCATGCTCTTCACGGCCGGTCTCTTCGGCATCTGGACGGTCATCGACATCGTCCTCATCCTGTTCGGCAGCTTCCGAGACAGCGACGGCCGCCTCGTGTTGCGTTGGCTCTGACGGCTGACGCCGAGCCGCTCAGCCGCCCGGGCCCGCGAGCACGCGGGGCGCATCGGCCCGCAGCGCCGCGCAGGCCGCCGGCAACACGGAGAGCGCCAGCGCCAGACAGCCCGAGAGCCCGGCGTAGACGAACAGACCCGGCCAGACAGCCGCCGGCAGGGGCATATCGAGCGCCCGGGCATCATACATCCCGAGGCCGCAGGCCTCGAAGAGGGCGGCGAGCTGCTCGCGCCCCAGCAGCGCCAGATAGCCCGTCAGCAGCCCCGCCGGCACGGCGGCCGCCATCAGCAGCAGGGCCTGCCAGCCATACACCGCCACCATCCACGCCGGGCGCGCCCCCATGGCGAGACACACCGCCATCGAGCCCCGGCTCTTCCAGCCGGCCACCAGCAGAATAGCGCCCGCGCCGAAGGCCGAGGCCATCACGCCCACCGCAAAGAGAAAACCCACCACGGCGCGAAACTGGGCCAGCATCGCCAGCCACGCGCGCCCGTCCTCCCGACCATCGATCACCTGAGCTGCGGCATCGCGCTGCCGCAGCTGCTCCTCCAGCGCGCGGAGCGACGCGCCGTCCTCCAGCTGCAGGCCGAGAACCGGCAGGCCCGGCAGCACCCGGCCGCTCACCACATCCGGCGTGTGCATGCGCCCCGGCACGTGAAACACCCCCTGCACCTTCAGGCGGCAAAACTCCCCGCGCGGCGGAAAGACCGCCGCCAGCTCCTGCGGAAAGTTCAGGCGCTCCGCGCAGCTCCGGCTCAGCCAGCAGCCTTCCCCCTCCGGCACAGCCCCCGGCCAGGCCTCCAGCGGCAGACCCGAGACATACGTGCAGAGCTCTCCGTTGACCAGCGCCTGCCCCGCCGTTCCCTCCCGCACCTGCCGCACCCCCGGCAAAAGCGCCAGCTCGCGGGCCGACCAGAGCTCCGAATACACGAGCACCTGCGGGCAGTAGGAGCGCACCCCGCGCTCCACCTCGCGCATCATCCCCTGCATCACCCCGCCCACCAGCACCTGCCCCGCCACCCCCAGCACCACCCCCGCCACGCAAAGCAGCAGCAGCCAGCGGCGCCCGCGCCCCGTCAGCAGCCTCCAAGCCAGAAACAGCGAAAAGGGGCGGAACATCTCAGATCCTCAACTCCTGCGGAAAGGCCTCGCGGCGCAGCACTCCCCACATCTTGTCGATGTAGGAGAGCGTGTAATAACTCTCAAAGCGGTGAAAATAAAAGGCCCCGCGCCGCGTCAGGCGGTACGCCCCCGGCTCGTGCACCAGCAGGCCCAGACGGCAGGCCGCCCACAGCTCCGGTCCGAAGGCCTCCGCCAGCTCCACGCCGAAAAAGTCCCGAAAATCCGCCTCGCTCACCACCATCCCGTACGCGCGCCAGAACAGGTAATACAGCATGCGCTGGCGGCGCGAGAAGCGCAGCGTCAGGCAGCTCGGCATGCGGCCCTCGCGCACGCGCTCCACGTAGCCCTGCACCGAAAAGGTATTCACCTTGAAGGAATCGCGCAGCAGCGTCACCGCCGAGCAGCCGAAGCCCAAGTAACAGTCGCGCGTCATGCTCGAGTAGCGGTGGCCGCCCGGCCGGGCAAAGGTCCAGATCGAATCGCGCTCATAACCGTGCCGCGCGCAGTACGCCGCAATCGCATCCATCATCTCGCGCTTGCGGCGGTGCTGCGCCGCCGGCACCCGAGACGCCGTGAAGGAGAAATCAATAAAGGGATACACCGCCACGTGGTGCGCCCCGTGGGCCATCGCCAGCTCCATATCCTCGATCACATCCTGCACCGACTGGCCCGGCAGCGCAAAAATCAGATCCATGCTCACCGTCGGCACGGGCACCTCGCGCAGCGCCGCCTCCAGGCGCCGCGGATCCGGCGCCGGACGCCCCAGCAGCGAAGCCAGACGCGGCGAAAAGGACTGCACCCCGATGCTCACCCGCGTCACCCCCGCCTCGCGCAGCTGCGCCAGCACCTCCGGGCGCACATCCGAGGGATGCAGCTCGAGCCCCACCCCGTCCCTCACCTCGTAAAAGCGCCCCAGCGCCCGCATCACCTCGCCCATCCTGCCCGCCAGCAGCGCCGGAGAACCGCCGCCCACATACACACTCGACACCGCTCGGCGCTGCCCGGGCACGCGCCCCGCGTCGCGCTGCCCCACCATCTCAATCTCCCCGATCAGCGCCTCCGCATAGGCCTCGGCCGCCTGCGGGCGGTACAACTCCTTGCAGTAGGGGCAAAAATCGCAAATCCGGCGGCAGAACGGCACGTGCACATACAGCCCCAGCGCGCCCGGCACCCGAGAATCGAGACACTCCTCGTTCTCATCCGTAAAGAGAAAAGGCGATAAACTGCCCGTCAGCCAAGTCCTCGCCGCTGTCGTCCACCAACTCATCGTCTTCAAACGTAGCGCGTGTAAGTTCTGAGCATCTCGGCAATCACGCGCACCTCGCCGCGAAACACCAGAGCATACTCCGCCGCAAAGAAATAACCGCAGCGCTCGCAGAGCCCCGGCACATCAATGCAGCGGCCGCAGACCGAAAGCTTGCCGTCCTCCATCACCACGCACTGCCGGCAAGGCGTCGGGAAGGCATTGTCCACAATGGCCGGGAAGGCGCTGCGCAGGTTGAAAATCGGGAAGCCCTCATCCATCAGCTCCTCAATCTCGCGGCAAGCCTCCGCCTTCTCATCGCGGCTCAGCGCCAGCTCCGCCGTGTCGGGATAAGGCGTGTGAAAATTGAACGACACCGCCCGCACCGTCGGCTCGTCGCGCGCCACCTCGCACACCGAGCGAATGCAGGACTTGTTCAGCTGGTTGATCGCCATGTAGAGGCAGATATTGTTCGACGTCGCCTCGGCAATGTGGCGGCGGATGAGCGCATAAGTCTCACCGCGAATCAGGTTGTGGCGGCGCTCATCGCCGTCCAGACTCAGCAAAATCAGATCCGCCTCGGGCAGATCCAAGCGCTGCGTGCCGTTCGTCACCACATTCACGATGAAAAAGCCCATCGCCTTCGCCTCGCGCACCAAATCCCGCAAACCGAGAGCACCGTCGCGCCAGAGAAAAGTCTCTCCTCCGCAGAAAAAGAGAATGCGCACCCCCATCTCGTAAAGCTGCCGCATCTCCCCGCGAATCTTCTCAAAGGGATGCATCACCGCCGTCAGATTGTTCACCGAGCAGTGGCGGCAGTGCAAATTGCAGCGATCCGTCACAATAATCGTCCCGAGAATCGGGCGGCGGCGGTGAAACAAAATCGTGCTCACGCCGAAGAGCGAGAAATAGGCCAGATGCGATAACTTCATGGGTGCAGCAAAACTCACTTGGTTGAATTCTCTCACAAGATGGCTCGAGGAGTCAAGCACAAAAAACAAGGGATTCGAGGTCTTTGGCGTTCGGGAGCATTTCTCCCTTGTCGAGGGCGGGGAAAGGTGTTAAGCTCGCCTCATGATCCGTGCCGACCTCCTCGCGCGCTGCAGCAACACGGCAGCCGCCTCGGGCTTTGAAGCGCCCATCCGCCGTCTCATCCGCAGCGAGCTCGCCTCCTGCTGCGAGAGTATCACCCGCATGCCCTCGGGCAACATCGTCTGCCGCAGCGGCCAGGGCGGGCCGACGGTGGCGCTGCTGGCCCACATGGATGAGGTGGGCTTCATGGTGCAGGGTATCACGCCGGACGGCTACCTGCTCTTCGTGCCGCTCGGCGGCTGGTGGAACCACACCCTGCCCGCGCAGCGCGTCGTCGTGCACAGCGCTGACGGCCGCTCGATTCCCGGCCAGATCGGCACGAAGCCTCCCCACCTGCTGCCCGAGTCGCAGCGCCGCGAGGTGATGCCGACGGAGGCGCTCTGCATCGATGTGGGCGCTTCCTCGGCGGAGGAGGTGCAGGCGCTGGGCATCCGCATCGGCTGCTCGGTCACGCCCGATGTCACGCTCCAGCCGCTCGCCGTTCCGCATCGCTGGATGGGCAAGGCTTTTGACAACCGCGCGGGTGTCTACTGCATGATTGAGGCGATGCGCGGCCTCGCCGCGGATGCTCTGCCGCTGACGCTGCTGGGTGTAGGGACGGTGCAGGAGGAGGTGGGGACGCGCGGGGCGCGCGCGCTCGATCCACGGCCGAATCTGGCGATTGTTCTCGAGGGTCCTCCGGCGGATGACGGCTTCGGCCAGAGCACGCTCTGCCGCCAGGGGGTGCTGGGGAAAGGGGTGCAGCTGCGCCTCTTCGACCCGACGAACATCACGCCGCCGGCGCTGGCGCAACTGGCGCTGCGCGTGGCGGAGGAGCAGCACATTCCCTGCCAGCCGAGCGTGCGCCGCACGGGCGGCACGGATGCGGCGGCAAGCTACCCGAACTGGCAGGGGGCGCCGGCGATTGTGCTCGGTGTGCCGACGCGCTACATCCACTCGCACAACGGCATTCTCGATGAGCGCGATCTCGCGGCCTGCGTCGATCTCACCTGCGCGCTGGTGCGCGCCATTGCCGCGCGCGGCCTCGCCGAGCTCATCGAGGACTGAGGGGTGTGTCGGGCCGGCCCCGGCGGCGGAGTGAGCCCCCGGGGAATTTGCCCGTGGGGACTCCGGGACACCCAAAAAACCCTCTGCAGACCCTCTGAGGGCGCTCTGAGCTCGCAGAGGGGGCCTCAGGGCAACCAATTCCGCCCTCCCTCGTGCAAACGGCGCTACAGGCTCTCTCGCGCCCGATTCAGAGCCTGTTCTGCTCTCGCAGAGCGGCCCGAGCCTACGGTCTTCCCCGCCGAGGGCCTCTTTCTCCGAAGGCCGCTTCTTCCGGCAAGGGGGAGGGGCGGAGCGCGGGACAGTCGTTCTGAAGGGCCTTCGGGCTCTCACGGAAAGCCGACAGGAGAGACGCAGGGTGAGACAGAGATGTTATTCCGGGACCTTCCGTTTGAGTGACGGTCCCGGAAGGTTGACGTCGAGGGGAACATGTGATAAAGTGGCTCCCGTAGGTTATGACGCGTTTCTCTATCTCGGATCTGGAGATTGATAACTTTCGAGCCGTTGAGCATCTGGAAGTTCCGCTGCATCCTGAGCTGAATGTCCTGCTCGGCGACAACGGCGCCGGCAAAAGCTCGTTGCTGGATGCTCTTTCGCTGATGATTTCCCGCATTTTTCCCTCCTGCGATTATCAACCGAGAATCAAGCCTCTTCCCTTCCGCCTCGGCGATGCCCGCGTATCCTCAGAGCTGAATCGCAGAGGGCAGTGGGAGAGCGTGCGCTGCCGCGAGAGCCGCATTGCCTGCAAGATCGGGGACATTCAGCTGCAAATGCTTCGCCACCACCAGAGTGAAAGGGTTGCCGTCACCGGAGTCGGCGAGCTTGTTCAAATGCTTGAGGCATGCCGCAGTGCCGGAGAACTGATCCCGATGTTCGCCCACTATGGCCCCCATCGAGGCGCGGAGCAAGGCGAACGCAAGCGTTTCGGAAGGCGCAAGATTGACAGCAGCAAGCCCTATGCGGCCTACATCAATGCCCTGTGCCCCAGCTTGGACTTCGAAAGTTTTCTGGACTGGTTCCGCGAGACGGAGAGCGCGGAGCTGCGGCAGCAACGCAAGGACAAGGGCTATACGGATCTGGAGCTTCAGGTTGTTCGGAAGGCCCTCGAGCTTTTCTTTGAGCGTTCGGAAATGCACTTCACCGATCCCCGCTTCGAGAATAATCCGATGCGTTTCGTGATGACTTGCGTCAATCCCGACGGCTCGTCTCTTGACCTTGAGTTTGACCAGCTTTCAGACGGTTATCGCGGGATGATCGCCCTCGTGGCGGATTTTGCGCGGCGTCTGGCCATTCTCAATCGATGCTGCCGCGAAGGTCTCGATCCTCTGGAGGGGCCGGGTGTTCTGATGATTGACGAAATTGACGCCCACCTGCACCCGAAGTGGCAATACCGCGTTCTCGAGGATCTGCACCGCACCTTCCCCAACGTTCAGCTCGTGGTGACGACGCATTCTCCGGAAGTCGTCTGCTCGACGCCGAAGGATAGCGTTTTCATTCTGCATCACGACGCAGACGGCGTGACGGTTTCTCAGCCGGATCAGCAAACGCAGGCCAACTATCCGACGGCCATTGCTGAAGACGTGATGGGCGTGCCGGATATGCTCGCTCAGCAGGTGCCGTATCAGGATTATCTGAGGTGTTTGGCAGCCATTGCCGAAGGTCAGGAGGAGACGGAGGCCTTCAACGATCTGTTTCAATCTGTTCTCAATCACTACGGGGAGGGTCATGACATTGTCCGCGAGCTCCGGGCGCGTCTGGAGGGCCAGAAGCGCCGCCGTTCCCTGATTGAACGTCTGAGAAAGGAGAGCTCTCGTGAGGCACATTGAGCTGCGCCCCGATCAGGAATGCGTCACGATGCTCAAGAAAGCTCGGCGCAAGCGGGAGGAGTGGGAGGACTTGAGCACGGATCCGAAGCGCGGGCCTCTGCTGCGTCAGCGCAAGGCGGATGAGCAGGGGGGGCTCTGCGGTTACTGTGAGTGCCGCCTGACGGAAGCTGACGGTACGCTGAGAAGGGGATGCTCGCAACTTGATCACGTCCAGCCACGGCATCCCTTTGAAGACTTGATTTTCGAGTGGGACAACCTCATTCTCTCCTGCCCGTGCAAAGAGCACTGTGATCATCACAAAGGCAATGAGGTCGGTATTATTGATCCTCACAAGGAGGATCCCCGAAAATTCATCACTTTCGCACTTGATGAACTGAGACGTCCTCACAAGGTGAGCGCAGTTGCGCGCTTAGGGCTGGATGACACAAGTAAAAATCGCGCTAATCACACGATAAATGTTCTGGCATTAGATGCCCAAGATCTTCAGAGGAAGCGTTACGAGAGATACTGCTCCTTAAATGCTCCGCAGAGACTTAAAGATCTGATGGAAGGGGTGGAGGGAGATGAGATTTTGATGCCGCTTGCTCGCGAGGAGGCCATGAGCCTGCTCGAGGAAATCGAAGAGGGAGAGTTTCCTTCGGCCATGCTTTCTCTCAGTCACGAACTGCTTTCCCTCCTCATGGGGGAGGAAGCGTCCGACTGACGAGCCGGGGGTGGGAAGGCTGATTCGCCAACCGCCCCGTCTGCTTGGAGAAATCAGAAAGTCACGTCTCTGAAACACCGCAGCGCCCTCGCCGGGTTAATCCGGCGGGGGCGCTGGTTTGCCGGCGGGCTCAGCCGCGCGGCGGGGAGGTCTCGGCGCTGGGGAGCTCGTGAGAGGATCCCCGCGGAGAAGCCTCGGAGGGAAAAATCAGCCGAGGGACTTGACGGTGTTGATGATGTTCTCGACGTTCATGCCGAGGTCGTGGAGCACCTGGGCACCGGGGGCGGAGAAGCCGAAGGTGTCGATGCCGATGATTGCGCCCTGCGGGCCGACGTAGCGGTACCAGAGGTCCGTTTTGCCGGCCTCGATGGCCACGCGGCGCGTGCAGGCGCTCGGCAGCACCTCCTCGCGGTATTCCGCCGGCTGGCGGTTGAAGCGCCACATCGAGGGCATGGAGACGACGCGCACGTCGTCGCCGAGCTGCTTGGCCGCCTCGAGCGCGAGGTAGACTTCGGAGCCCGTGGCGATGATGATGGTACCCGGCTGGGCCGTCGCCTCGCGGCGCGCGATGTAGGCGCCCCTGAGGGTGCCCTGACGGCGGGTTTCGGCCGTGAGGTCGGGCTGGGAGGCCGTGAGGCTCGGGACGTCCTGACGCGTGAGGATGAGGGCGGTCGGGCCCTTGGTGCGCTGCAGCGCGCACATCCAGGCGCCGGCGGTTTCCTCCTCATCGGCGGGGCGCACGACGTCGAGGTTCGGCATGACGCGCAGGCCGGAGATGGTCTCGACGGGCTGGTGCGTGGGGCCGTCCTCACCCACGGCGACGGAGTCGTGCGTGAGCACGTAGGTGACGGGAAGCTGCGCGAGGGCGGCCACGCGGATGGCGGCGCGCATGTAGTCGACAAAGACGCAGAAGGTGCCGGCCGTCGGGCGGAAGAGGCCGTCGTAGGAGATTCCGTTGCAGATGGCGGCCATGGCGTGCTCGCGGATGCCGAACCAGAAGTTGCAGCCGGCGTAGTCCTCGGCGCTGAAGTCGCCGCCCTTGCTCAGGTAATTCTTGTTAGAGGAGAAGAGGTCGGCGCTCGTCGAGAGCAGGGCCGGGCAGTGGGCGGCCACGGCGTTCTCGGCCTTGGCGGCGGAGACGCGCGTCGCGGCCTTGGTGCCCTCGGGGAAGGTCGGGATCATGGCGCCGGAGACTTCGGGGGCCAGGCCCTCGGCCTCGAGGGCGATGCCGGCGTCGAGCTCGGCGGCCTTCTCGGGGTAGGCGGCGCGCCAGGCTTCGTAGTCGGCCTTCCACTCGGCGTAGGTGGCCTCGCGGCGGCGCTTGAGGTCCTGCATGTAGGCGCGCACGTCGTCGGAGACGTAGTAGCGCTGGTCGGTCGGCAGGCCCCAGTTGGCGTGGGCTTCCTCCCAGAGTTTGGCGCCGCCTTCGCCGTGGCCCTTGGTGGTGCCTTCAAAGCCGGGCACGCCCTTGGCGATGACGGTTCGGGCGATGATGAGCTTCGGGCGGCCATTGCGCTCGAGGCGGCAGACGTTGAGGGTGTCCTCCACCTGCTGCATGTCGTTGCCGTCGATGGTGAAGGCGTCCCAGCCCTGCGCGCGGAAGCAGGCGGCGACGTCGTCCACCTGAGTCATCTCCACCGGGGCGTCGAGGGTGATGCCGTTGGCGTCATAGATGAGCACGAGGTTGTCGAGCTTGAGGGTGCCGGCGATGGCGGCGGCCTCGCGGCTGATGCCCTCCTGAATGCAGCCGTCACCGGCGAGGCAGTAGATGGTCTGGTTGAAGATTTCGTGCTCGGGGGTGTTGAAGCGGGCGGCGGCGTGCTTGGCCGAGATGGCGAAGCCGACGGCGTTGGCGATGCCCTGGCCGAGCGGGCCCGTGGTGCATTCGACGCCCGGGCAGCAGTTGTACTCGGGGTGGCCGGGGGTGCGCGAGCCCTTGCTGCGGAAGGCGCGGATGTCGCTCATGCGCACGTCAAAGCCGCTCAGATGCAGCCAGGCGTAGAGGAACATGGATCCGTGGCCGCCGGAGAGGATGAAGCGATCGCGGTTGAGCCAGCGCGGCTCGCTCGGGTTGATGTTGAGCAGCTCGCCGTAGAGCACTGCCCCGATTTCCGCACAGCCCAGAGGCAGCCCCATATGGCCGGAGGCCTTGTCATAGATCGCGTCGATGGCAAGTCCTCTGGCCTGGTTGGCCGCCTTCAGAAGAATATCCGTGTTCATGCGCGGGTTATTATACAAAAACACGGGGTTTTGTAAAGCCAAAACAAGAAGGAGCTGCTGCGGGCGGGCGCGCTCTTCGCGAGCTTTCGAACGCTTTCATGCTCTTTCGGGAGCTTCCGGACTGTTTCGGACGCTTCCGGACTGTTTCGCGCCGCGATTCGGGAAAATCGGCGCTGCAGGAGGGGGGCGCGCGGGTGCCGCTTGCCGCAGACAAAAAGCCGGCACCCGTTGGCTGCGGGTGCCGGCTGGTGACGTCCGGGCGGCGGGAGGGCTGCCGGGCGGCGGAGGGGGGCGGGATCAGGCCTTGGCCTCGCCTTCCTCCTCCTTGCGGCCGGGCATCTTGCCGGTGGTGAAGTACTGCTCGATTTCCTCCAGCGTGCGGCCCTTGGTTTCGGGCAGGAAGAAGGCGGCGGTGATGAAGTAGATGACGGTGAAGCCGGCCAGCGTGAAGAAGACGCTGGAGTAGCCGCAGGCACCGACCCAGGGCAGGAAGACGCCGGCGATCGTCGTGGAGACGCCCTGGTTGATGAGCAGGGCGATGGCCATGCCGTTGGCGCGGATGCGGTTGGGCATGAGCTCGGAGAGGGCAAGCCACACGCAGACGCCCGGGCCGGCGGCGTAGAAGGCGATGAAGACGATGAAGAAGCCGGTGACGGCCCAGCCGGTGGCGGCGCCGGGCTTCATGCCGATTTCAGCGCGCACGATGCTGAGCTCTTTGAGGGTGCCGGGCTCTTCCGGGGTGCTCCAGAAGCAGAGCTTGTCGAGGAAGGTGGGCTTGCCCACGAAGCCGGCGTCGATGATGGCGCGGTCGGCGTTTTTCTCGAGGCGCTGGAGGTCTTTGATGATGTCGTCCTTGGCTTCATCGCTCACGCCGTCGCGCAGGGAGACGCTGCCGCTGCGGATCTTGTCGGAGAGGCGGGCGGTGGCTTCCTTCTTTTTGTCGAGGTGCGCGAGGAAGTCGCTGCGGGCGGCTTCGACGTTGACGGGGCTCATGGCGCTGTCGGTGTAGGCGTCAGCGGCGTTGGCCAGCGAGCTGTTGACGCTCTGCGTGGCGGCGACGCGGTCGAAGTTCTCGGCGACGACCTGGTTGCTGTCCGAGCCCTGGCGGTAGGTGACGATGAGCTGCATGCCGGGGGTGACGGATTCACCCTGCATGAAGGCGTCGTTCCAGCCTTCGGCCTTGTTGTCGCGCGCCCACTTGACGGCGTCCTCGGTGGAGAGCTTCAGGGCGGCTTTGTCCTGCACGAGGCTCTGGGCGTAGGAGGTGACGTCGATGCGCTTGTTCTCCAGCAGGCTGAACATGAGGCCGACGCCGACGAGGCCGACGATGATGCCGAGCGTGCCGACCATGAGCAGGAACTTGCGGCCCTTCTTGTCGACGAGGGAGACGGCGACGATGGTCATGAGCATGTTGACCACCTTGATGGCGAGGTCAGCGTAGTTGGCTTGCTCGCCCTGCAGGCCGGCCTGCTGGAAGACTTTGACGGAGTAGTTGAGCACCGAGTTGATGCCGGTGGCCTGGGTGCAGGCGAGGATGACGACGGCGAGGATGAAGGGGATGACGTATTTGCGCTGGAGCAGGGAGTCGCCCTTGGCGGCTTCCTTGACGGCGGCTTTGCTCTCTTCTTCAGCCTTGTCGGCGGCGATCATTTCGTCGAGAATTTCCTTGGCTGCGACGTCGCCGTTGTTGGCGGCGAGGGAGCTGAGGGCTTCGTCGCGGCGGCCGCGGCGGTAGAGCCAGCGGGGTGATTCGCGCAGGCGGAAGGCGCCGAGGAAGAGGATGATGCCGGGGAGGGAGGAGCACCAGAAGATGGTCTTCCAGGCGTGCTCTTTGGCGGCCATGTCGATGGTGACGTCATCGGCGGCGCCGACGAATTCGGTGGTCAGCAGGCCGATGAGGGCGGCGAAGACGAGGCCGATGGTCAGCAGGAACTGGAACATGCCCGTGCCCTTGCCGCGCGAGTTGGCGTCAAGGCATTCGGCGAGGTACATCGGGACGACGACGCCGACGAGGCCGGCTGAGGCGCCCTGAAGGATTCGCCCGGCCATGAGGGCCTCAAAGGTGGTCGAGGTGCAGATGACGGGGATGCTCAGGGTGAAGAGGAAGGCGGAGATGATGATGACCTTCTTGCGCCCGAGCCATTCGGCGAGCATGCCCGCGAAGAGCGAGGAGAGCACGGAGCCGAGCAGCACGGCAGCCACAACAATGGAGAGTTGCTGGGGGGTGTAGTCGGAGGTGGCTTCGATGTAGGGGAGGGCGGCGGCGATGATGCCGACGTCCACACCGTAGAGAAGCCCGCCGAGACCGGCCATGACCATGAGGTACATGGCGTATCGTTTCACCGAGCCGGAGAGCTCGGGTTTGGTAGTGTCTGGACTCATAGTTGGGGTGATTATAGCATGCGCCGCTTTCAGTTCAATCTCAAAATCAGCCGCGGGGGGGTGGCCGGGTGTTTTTTTGTGCTGCCGGCGGTTCGGGAGGCGGGCATCGGGCCTCTGGCGGACGGGGACGGGGCGGGACGGGGTCTGAGCGGCGGATGCGGGCGCTCAGGGGCGCTCAGCGGGCGGCGGCGACGGCTTCGGCGCAGCGGCGGCCGTCGAGGGCGGCAGAGACGATGCCGCCGGCGTAGCCGGCTCCTTCGCCGCAGGGGTAGAGGCCGGCGAGCTGGGGGTGCTGGAGGCTGTGCTCGTCGCGTGGGATGCGCACGGGGGAGCTGGTGCGGGTTTCGCAGCCGATGAGCAGGGCTTCTTCGCCGGCAAAGCCGTGGAGTTTGCGGTTGAAGAGTTGCAGGCCCTGGCCGAGGCGCCGGGCGATGCCGGGGGGCAGCAGGGCGTTGAGGTCCCAGGGGGTGAGGCCGGGGTGGTAGCTGCTGCGCGGCAGTTCGGCGCTGAGGCGGCGGGCGAGGAAGTCGACGGCGCGCTGGGCGGGGGCTTTCTGATGGCCGCCGCCGGCGCGCGCGGTGGCGGTTTCGAGGGCTTTCTGCCAGGCGATGCCGGCGAGGGCTCCGTGCTCGGGCAGGTAGAGGTCGGTGTCTTCGGGCTCGACGGTGACGACGAAGCCGGAGTTGGCGAAGGGGGAGTTGCGCCGCGAGAGGCTCATGCCGTTGACGACGACTTCGTCGTTTTCGGTGGCGGCGGGGACGATGAAGCCGCCGGGACACATGCAGAAGGAGTGCACGCCGCGGTCGTCGATTTTGGTGGCGAGGGTGTAGCGGGCGGCGGGCAGGCTGTCGGGGCGCTCTTCGCCGGGGCGCAGGTGGTATTGGGCGCGGTCGATGAGCTGCTGGGGGTGCTCGATGCGCACGCCGACGGCGAAGGGTTTGCGCTCGAGCAGCAGGCCTTCGCTCTGCAGCAGGCGGTAGATGTCTCGCGCGCTGTGCCCGGTGGCGAGGATGACGGCTTTTCCGCTGTATTCGCGCCCGTCGCTGCACCGCACGCCGAGCAGGCGGCGGCCGTCGGCGCTGCGCAGCAGGCCGTTGACGCGGCTGTGGAAGTGGACTTCGCCGCCGGCGCGCAGGATGCTTTCGCGCATGGCTTTGATGATGTTGGGCAGGCGGTTGGAGCCGATGTGCGGGTGGGCGTCGGTGAGGATTTCGGGGGCGGCGCCGTGGGCGACGAAGGTTTCGTAGATTTCGCTGACGGGGCCGCGCTTGGTGGCGCGGGTGTAGAGTTTGCCGTCGGAGAAGGTGCCGGCGCCGCCTTCGCCGAAGCAGTAGTTGGAGTCTTCGATGACGCGGCCTTCGCAGTTGATGGGTTTGAGGTCGAAGCGGCGGGCGGAGACGTCTTTGCCGCGCTCGAGGATGATGGGGCGGAGGCCGAGCTCGAGGCAGCGCAGGGCGGCGAAGAGGCCGCCGGGGCCGCTGCCGACGATGATGACGCGCGGGGCGCCTTCGGGCAGGGTGGGGTAGTGCCGCTCGACGGGCGGGGCGGGCGGGAGTTCTTCGTCGATGCCGGCAAGCAGGCGCAGGAGTTTGCAGATGGGGCGCCGGCGCGCGTCGATGCTTTCTTTGATGAGGCGCAGGCCCAGCACGCGCTTGGGTGAGATGCCGAGCTGCTGCGCGACGGCTTTGCGGCGGGCGTCGTCGCGCTGGCTCTTGCGCAGCGGCAGGCGGATGTCGAGTTCCGTGATCATGGGGCGGCGGGTTGCGGCGAAGGGGTGCGGCGATTGTCCGGG